>Ga0153948_1001120_pt1 | contig 14015 bp, 20 predicted proteins | sample TSNJ032MetaG_FD_104696 | JGI IMG/M metagenome (GOLD analysis project Ga0153948, IMG submission 104696) | Attine ant fungus gardens microbial communities from New Jersey, USA - TSNJ032 MetaG | ecosystem: Host-associated > Fungi > Mycelium > Unclassified | place: USA: New Jersey, Wharton State...
CTTTCCCTTCGCTTCCTGTTATCTAGGGCTTCTTGGACGGCGGAAGACATTGGTACGCGAGGAGCCGGTGTGGTCGGAATCGGAGGAGTAACGCCGGAGGGAGGTTGCAGGAGCTTGCGTTCGTGGAGATATAAGTCCCACTCGGGATCTTTGGTAGGTATGCTTGTTGGTCTCGATGCCGACATGCCGAAAGGCGGACTGGAGGCTCTGCCAGATACAGAGCTGAAGTCCATGGAATAGACACGAGCACGGGGATCTATTTCCCGAGGAGGACGAGAGTGAGCATTTGCGGCTGTCAAAAGATGAGAGGTCACATCAATACTCAAGGCACGCTTCAAAAATTGAACTGACTATTAGTGGCTGGAGCGGCGGGCTCTTTCTTGAGGACTTCAATGTTCTTCCTAATGTTTTGAATCTCATACATGAGTTGTTCCTTTTTCTTGAGGTCTTCCAATTCTGTAAGGGTCATTTCCTTGACCTTGGCAGGCTCCTTCTTCTCCTTGTCCTCAGCAATGAAGGTGACGGGAACATCATCCTGAATGCCAAGACCAAGATCTAATGCAGGTAGCACTCCTGGATTTTGCATGAAGCGAGACTTATGGAGGTCTTCATCGGACGTAGGGGCAACCTTGAAGTCTGATAAGCCAGATAGATGGCGTTGTCGAGGGTCATCGGCGAGTGTCGCAGGTGACGAAGAGCCCTCACGTTCCTTCACCAGAGCAAATGATGAGAACTTGCCGTGCCTACTCAACGTGGGATGTTCACTCTCCCAAGCTTCCCTTTCTGTAATGAGATCCCCAAACCTTGTGGCAGCCTCCAGTTCAGCGACCTCTTCCTGCCTCCTGGTCTCCTCTGCGATCTCCCTAAGCTTGCGACGAAGAACCTTCATGATGCGGAGCTGTACAGCGGCACCCATGAGGGCAACAGCTGCAATGAGACCAAGCTCGATCTGCATAGTTTGTGACACAGGAAACCGAATACCATTCTCAGAGAATTTGGGAAAGAGGGAGTTAAAACCGAGATTCCACATGTAAAACTAGGAAGGAGGGTTGTTAGAGGAATTTCCTGGACGCAATAGGGCATGTAAAGAGAGCGTACCTCCTTGAGGCCAGCAGTAGTAAAACAGTCTACACCAAGCACAAAGGCAGAAGAGCCGACAAAAGCCGTGGAGATGAGGAGGATGTGATAATGAATCTGATTTATTGTTGGACATGAATTGGAACGAGGCAGATGATAAGCTCACCTGTGGGACAGTGGCCAACGTAAAGCCTATTACACCGAAACCTGGATCGGGGAGGGGAGTCAAATCGGAGAAGTGATCTGCTGGCAGACAGACTTGCCGATGTAGAGGATCCATCTATAGCCAATAGGCCTGATGACGCCACCACTATGGAAGCACTGAATGAAGAGGGCAAAGGCAAAACCACCCCAGGCGCCGATGCAGTAGCGAGTGGCCTTCCAGAAAAAAATAGCAACGCCACCGCCTGCGAATCCGGTGATCACGCTGGCGAGAACGAACATGCCTCGAAGAGTTTTAGAGGGAGGATTTACAGCAGGTAAGACGCCATATCGGATGATGAGAACAGAGCAGGCGAGAGAAAGGGTGTAAAATCCGGCGAGAAAGAAGGACGTCCTGCAGAGTCGGGTGAGAAAGTAAGGAGGCTGGTAGGTCAGGGAGAGCCGCACCATCTGTTTTTGTGGCCCCAAAACGCGGAGGGGAGACCTGAGAGGATAAGAATACCACCGAGAACGCCAAAGGCAGGGTCGAGACGAGTGTCCTGCAAGGCAGAATGAGGGGAAAAAATGATGCAGAATGGAACGACGTACTAGGACGATAGGCGGCGGGGTAGGCGATGAGGACGAGGAGGCTGAGGGAGTGGTGGAGGACGGGACGGTGGAAGACGGAGCAGCGGATGAGGATGAGGGGAGGAAAGAGGATGAGGAGAGGCGGACAACGGTGGAGGCAGCGGTGGGGGCAGAGGAGCGGGAGATTGAGCGTGTGGAGGACGTGAAGGACAGTGAAGAGGACTGGGCAGCGACGAGAGCAGTGAATAGGAGGAGAGGGGCGAACCTCATGGTGGGGAGAAAGACAATCTTGATTTGCAAAAAACTCGTTCTAGTCTACTTGAACTGCCTAAACCGGACTGCCGCTGCACCAACTTGCCGCAGAATCCGCTTCATCCGCGAGCCGGCCGTCTCCGGCATCCCATCTTTCTCTTCTACCACCGTCACCACTGTCCCACGCCGGCCAAATCGCCCGACCCGGCCGGCAACGTGCATGTACGCATCAACTGATCGGCCTGTTACTCTCGGGCCATCCGGGATGCCCAGCGAGAAAACATGTGTCGCCTCCGGCATATCCAGCCCGCGTGCCATCGCCAGTGTCGTCACTAAAAGCACCGGATCCTCGTTCTCGTTCTCGTCCACTACAGGCTTCTGAGGATCAAATACCCTCGCATCCAGCCCCATCTCTCGCAGCTCGTACACCGCACGGTATACGGGCGCACTGGACGGAAGCACCAGCAACGCCAGCTGCGGAACATCCAGCGCCACTGCCGTGCCAATGGCCTCCAGGGCTTGGGGGTTGAACGGCGAAGGCGTGTTTTGATACCGCTCAAGAAATCCATCTGTCACGTGGTGTCAGTTTCTTGATGAATTCGCCATCAATTGGGATTCTAACCTTTATCTATCATGTGATTCCGCGGTGGCCGCTCATCTGCCAAATCACCAAGCAATTTGTGTGTGTCCACCTGTTCTGCTCCGTCCTCTGTCACATCTATTGCACCCTCGACATTCCGAACTTCAGTCTTGGACACTTCAATAATGCAATGCTTCACCCGTCCACTCAAAGCCCCCTCTCGCACTCTCTCGTCGGCCGTCTCCTTCGTTTTCTTCACCGGCTTCGAGCCTGTGTTTTTCACCTTCATCACAAAACTTTTGTTCAGCCACCCACTCTCATCATACAGGTAATTGCTCAAGTGCGTCCTCAACGTCGCACTCGACGCCACCAGCTGCGGCCCCGGCATGTCCCTCGATCCAACAAATGTATCTTTCCTGTATGGCTCCTCTGCCCCCTCGTCCCAGGCCCACTCTTGCATCCTTGCATTAATCTCCTTCCTAGCAGTAAATATCATATCTAGCAATTCCCTCGTGGCCCCCGGATGCGCCCGAATCTTCTTGATTGCTTTCTCATACGAACCCCCCCACGCTCGTTCAGGGCTCTTCTTCGGCACCGTTTCGATAAGATAATCCACTTCGTCCACCACAACAGTACTCAGATACTCCAACGGCACTAGATCCGGATCCTCCTTGTACAAATCAAGAACAGCTTGCGGGGTGCTGATGAGAATGTGAGGTTTTGTTTCATAAAGTTTTTTCATCCCCACAGTGACATGTTCTTGCCCTTCACGTATGAGTCGTTGCACTATTCTATCAGTATTGATTCCAACCTCCTCTGTTGATATCGATACCTCTGCTATACGGGATAGCCATCGATAGTATTGAATAGCCAGATTGGATTGAGGAACCAAAACGAGAGCTGTGACACTTTCCTGTTCTTTTCCAGGTTTAATCATATACTTGACGCGAGGTTTTCCTAATAGTCCTAGTGCGATACCAAAAGACCTGAATGAATAGAAAAATTCATAAATATACACCACCCAAACTCATACAAAATAGGACATGCTTTCCACTTCCTGCATCATCCTTCACCAAAAGATCTTTACCCTCCAGAATCGCGGGGATAAACATCGTCTGTGCAGCTGTAGGAGCTACCACTTCAGGATATGCACGTAAAAGGCCTTCAACCAGACTCTTCCTCAATCCCAACTCCTCCCACGTCTTCTCTTGTCCAGAATAGGCAGAAATCGGTTCATGTCTACGTGGCTTGTTGACTTGATGAGTTGAAGTAGAATAACGGTGAGTTCTTATGGACCGCCATGCCCAACGAACATGAAGAGTAGTCGAACAACAATGTCTTTCTACGGTAGAGACATGAATTGGAGGAATGTTGACCACTCGAGAGAGAGTGGAAGAGTGCATTTGAGATCACGTGTAAATTTTGAAATTTTATGTGTCAAGAACTATGTTAAATGATAGTAGCTCAACTGAATGCAGTCCAGATCCTCAAGCCAGATTTTACCGCTTTATTGTCTGAGCACTTGTGCTCTGGGCTTCTAAACCAATCCGACTGTCACAAGCCAAGCATCATTTGATCAACTCCCAGCTCCAACAGTCATTACCATCCAGGGTACTGTATGGAGTCGAGTCACATGGACGACTACAAGATGAGTACTGACTCTACGTCATAGTCAGATAAGTCGTAAACATATCCTACTTCATTGCCAATCCAACTTTACTCACTCCCCACTCGCAACGGGTGTATAGCCACTACTCTTCGAAGTTCTGCCTATTAGATCACCAAACCACTCGCTGAAACCACGTTGCGGGGTGTAGCGGTGCGACGATGTAGACCTAACTCGATATGTCGGTGGGAGGGGGAGGGTGCGGTCGATCAAAGATGTTCGTTCAGATGGTAAAGGCGTTTCGTTTTCGAGCATTTCTTCACGTGCATCTAGTACATTTTTTGAGAGGGAGAAGATAAGAGACTACACCAAGCAAAAGGACAGAACGGACCTTCACCAAACATTTGATCCATTTCTTCGAGAGGTACACCTTTCGTCTCGGGGTATACTGTTATGCATAGTTAGTCGACATAACCAAGTATTAATGATCAATAGAAGACGAACGGAAGTAAACTGTATAAACACGTGTCAGGAGCTTCTTACAAACAAAAATAACAGAGGAAGCTCACCTAGGACGAAACTACAAACACAGAAGAATCCATGCATGGGATACAATCTCCACTCAATCGTCTCCTGTAGATACGGTGTTACTTCACCGACAATCCAGTTGAATAACCAATTTGTGGAAGTTGAAAGCGAAACGCCCTTTGCTCTGATAGGGAGAGGCATGATCTTGATCCAGGCAGCATCTCAGTATCTGACAACCTCGCAGAGTTATTGATACACATACTTCCGGTGGATATAGCCATGGAACGGGTCCCCAGCTATATCCGAATGCAGCATTGAATATGATAACACACACGACAACAGCTTGAGGCGTCGCTGGAACATTGATGTACATCCAATAGCCTGTCGCACCCAACGAGAGGGCCATCTAAGAGTACCTCGTGAATATTGATAATGAACGGGCGGATCATGTAGTCGAATTGCCCGGAGGAGGAAGGGGCCAGTACGCACGATGACAGCACCAGACATAAGGATCGGACGACGACCCCAACGGTCGACCAAGATCCAACTAAACAAATCAGCACCCATTCAACCATGATTTCAGAAAAAAAAAACTGACGGTGGAAGAGTACTCAGAACATAAATGATAGAATTGATTCCGGCCATCAGAATGGCCGAACGACCAATCCATCCCGCTTCTGGATAGTAGATGATCAGTGGCCCATGTTGATCCATGGTATTATTGTCACAACGAACCCTCAAACACCCGGGCTAGACACCACAATCAACATTATCCAAACAACAAAAGGAGCGAAAACCCACGAGCATAATAAGAAATAACTGGCTCAAAGGATTTGAACGAAGCTCGAAGGATAGGGCGAATCTATACGTACCGTTGATGCCATTCTGCGATTGAATGATCGGTGATATGTCTTAATCAAGGTATCTGAGGTCACGCACCAGTTGTGCAAAAGCCTGTGATGACATTGCCAGTAACACACGTCGTTTGTACTTCTTCCACATCATTGAATAGGTCCTTGGCTCTCCGGAGTTCCGCTGTATCCATCATCAGATGACCAGGGTAAAGACCAAAGACTATCACTGACATCTTCCAGAACTTTCTCCTTAATCTCCTGAAACTCGGCTAGAGCAGTGGGATGGTTGGGATTACCTCCGTGTAGATCTGCAATGACTCTCAGGCCCTCTTCCTCCTTGTCGGTGTCAATGAGCCATCTTGGGCTCTCGGGGATGACAAGAGTACCTGCAGCGAGGATGAATCCGATGACGCATTGAATGAAGAGAGGCATCCGCCAAGAGAGATCCGATTCCATAAATGAGCAAAAGTAGTCTACCCACTAGATAGAAGATTGATGAATCTGTGGGAAGAAGGTACTGAGAAAAAGTTTACAACATACAACAGAGGATGAATATCCTATTATATTTCCTGTAAATTCGATGCATGCTAGTGCACCTCTCTATGTAATGTGAACGATAGGGCCTAAGGAAGTGATGAGAAGAAGACGCACATGCTTCGGAGGCGAGATCTCGCTCTGGTATATAGGAACAATGCATCTGCCGAATTACAATTACAAAATCAAAATGATATGACGACATTCAGGGGACAAGACGTACGAAAGTAAACCAACGCCCAGACCACTAACGATGCGGCCGATAATCATCAGGTAGTAACCAGTTGACCATGTCTGTATAGCGCCACCAATGGTGAACACAACAGCTCCACTGAATAGTGTTCCCTTTCTTCCAATGATATCGCCGACACGACCGGCTGCCAGTGCAGTGACTGCACATTGTGCGTGAAGATGAAGATGAGAAAAGTAATAGGAACCATGACGTACCAAAAGCTCCAATTTCAAGCACGGCCACCATCGTGCCCACCTCAAGGGCTGTTGGGTTGTTGAAATACTTCCGAAAGTATGGGCCAGTGATGATTCCACTCATGACCCTGTTGAGGACTGAATTAGGTGAGCGGTAGGACAGGAATGGATGTACCCTTGGTCATAGCCAAACTGCGGCAAACGTCTGTGAGGACTCTGGTCCGTAACAATGGACTCGAAGCAGTGGGCTCACCAAGAAGACACCGAGACTGATGAAGCAGGTCATGGTGTAGAGAAGGGGCTGTCCGACGAGTAGGCGCCGGGGAGGCAGGTTGTGTGCTTGAGAAGCCATGTTGCATCTGTGGACGGAGAGTGCGGAGGTAGAAGTAGAGGTTCAAGAACAAGAGCCGAGACGAAAGATTATATTTATGGGATATTTATGGCATTATTTATGGCATTGCGGGGCAAACATGATGAGATCAAACAACATGTGCCGAGCCAAGCCGGGCCAAGTTGCTTCTACCGCCAAACCTTATGCCAAGCTCCATCGACACGTCCTCAGTAGCCTCCTATGACTCCGACGAGGAGTATCGGTTGGCACAGGAGGAATGGGAAGAAAGTCTTGAACAGCTCAAACAACTTGTCTCTGTCGTCCTGTTGCCCTTCCTGGGTAAGTGGATGGGCAGGCGCTGGAGCCACTGGGGTTTGTGTCACCCGGCCGGTTTTTCTGCCAGCTGACCATTGCTCATAGCATTTGCACGATATCTCCGTCTCGGCTTGGGAAAGGCATTTTTCCTTGGCGACCAGTACCTGAAAACAGCATGACCATTTCACCATCACAGACTCCACTCTAGTTTGATAGGTACGTTCTACACTATGCACCAGTCCTCTGGTTGCTGATGACATTCACCAACCTAAACAGGCTTCCCGTAGGATGGATCCCTGCTGCGTACATCTCCTCCATTATCTTGTGCGCAAAGCCCCATTCTTCCCTCTGTCGTAGTCCAGCAAGCATAATGTAGTACGTTCCGGCTTTAAGAGGAATTTCCTGTGCCTTCATCTCCGCATAGTGGGCCATGGCTTTTTCGACTCCGTCCTCATGGGGACCCATAAGATATGCTCTCAGGAGCAAATGATATGCTGGAAGACCCAGCGAGAGTCCTCTCTTTCGCATCTTGTCGAGAATCTGCGTCTCTAGCTCCCGTAACTCGTCTGGATCCATCCAGCCAAGACGATACAGACCACACAATACTGCAGTATATGTGATCTCGGTGGGCAGGTTGCGAGGATCCTTCTCCAGTGACTCAAGTATCTTCATCGCAGTCGCAACGTTATCCTTTCCTCCTTCCATCAACTGATGATTGATAAGCGATGTATATAATACGACATTCTTCTGCATGACGCCTCGCTTTTCCAGCAGTGCCAAGACGAGCTCCGCGGCATTCTTGTGACCAGCCTTGTGGAGCGCATTAAGTATGATTGTGAATGTATAATCGTTGCCCTCGAAGCCTGCCGCCTCCATCGCGCGTAAGCTTGCAGCCATCTTTTGGAATTTCCTGCGGACCCCATAATGGTTGATCAATATGTTGTACGTCACCTCATCTGGCTTGGGTCCCTTCGTCTCCATCTCCATCCGGAGTTTCTCCGCCCCTTCTTCACGATCGGACCTGCAAAGCCCGGTCAGAACGGTGTTATATACCATCGAATGCTGCAGCTTGTCTTGAACCGGAAGAGACTCGTATTCTTTGAACAACTCCATTGCCAGGTCTGGACGCCGAGCCTTGAAGAGGATATGAATGATGGCTCGATAAGTGAGTGCGTCAGGTTTTGTGCCCTGCTGCAGCATTAGATCCCAGGCAAAAAGCGCATCCTCTACAGCACCTATTTCTCCGTACGCATCAAGCAATGCAGTCCATATCGAAGTCCCTGGTGTAACACCACTCTTCATCAAATCAGCCCATACACGACCTGCCATCTCCTTTTCGCCGCACTTGATAAAAACATGTAGAATGGCAGTCCATATTTTGTCTGTAAGAGCAATTTTTCTTGTTGATGTGATGAGGGATGGATCTGCGGCCAGAAATGCCTCCCGGGTACCGAGCCCACCCTTGATAGCCTCGTACAATTGACTGAGCTCCGATGTCAACTTGTTGGCACCCAAGTGTTTTACATATCGGGCGAATTCTTCAGGCCGAGAAAGTTGACGAGCAAGAATAAGTCGTAGTAGGTACTTTTTGACTTTGAATTTGAGCTTCGGATTATGCGACAGCACCTGGTCAGTGAACGCAAGAGCTTGACCTTTGTCGAATGGAACAACGGTCGCTAAACATGCCTCCAATGCCTCAACGAACGAATCTTGCATAGCATAGGCGGTCACCGCAGCCATGAGAAAATGGGCGTGTCCGAGATCGGGTGGATAACTAGAATCCTCGGGTGGAAGTAGCTCATCTTGGAGCTCTGGTAGTTCTTGATGCTCTTCAGACCCTAGATCTTGGAGTGGATCTTGGAGTGCTGGGTCCACTATCGAACCTTTATCCCCAACCAAAGCCATGAACTTATCATACAACTCCAGAACTGCAGGAGCATCTCCTTTGTGAATATAATATTGCATGAGGGCAAGCATAGCATCCCAACATTCACTTCTAGCTGCAACAATTGCGATATTCTGCGCAATTGACGGGGTAAACGCATAAATTCCACTGTCCCCTTCCCTGTCATGAGCCCATATATTGGCCATCGTGCGAGATAGTTCAGCGAACGTCCTTTTCATAAGTTTTGACAATGGCTCCAACTGCGAACGCCCGAGAAGGGGCAAAATTTTTAATGAGCCAATTTGTTCCCATAATCCTGGCAGCTGATGGTGTTTTGAAGAGTAATTGTTGAGAGCCAGACGAATTTCTCCGACAATTTTGTTGAACTGTTCAGTCTCCGCAGAAGACGATGATCCATCTTGAGGGCCGTTAGGCCCAAGATTGGTGATGAGAGCTAAAGGGCCAATGGGAAAGTATGGTTTCTTGGCAATTGGTTCGGCTTGGGGTTTCCGTGCTGGTGTTGTAGAGTGTAAATGTCGCTTCGAAAGTAGAAGGGCAGGAGAAAGAAAGTCAAGGACTAGAATATGTCTTGTTTGCGTCGACACATAGCGAAGCATTGACTTCGTTCGTGACAGAAAAAACAAAATTCTGTTTGGTCGAGTTTATTGTGGACTTTGCAGATCCATTCATCAGCCATTTCATGGGCCACGGAAACTCGAACAAGCTTTACATCACTCACGAGGAGCATACTGGAAAGTTTGGCTCCCATTCCGCCTCTGTTGGGTACAAGCTGTATGCAAATCCAGTATTTCAGATGTTCAGTAATTGATAGACTGGCACAGAAAACAGGAAGCACCCCATCCAGGCGCACGAACTCCATTTGACTGCTGCGCCCTTTCGTTTCAACCCTTCACTCATCCTGTCTGTGCACGTAGCTCAGATGGAACGGGCACTGTCTTTGACCTTGTCAATATCATTCCCTGGCTCAAGTGCGTCTACTCTGTTTTCCTTAAACACCGACTTATCTGTGTTCAGACAACACAACAACACTCATCCGTTCACAAAGGAACCGCTTGAGCCAACAGATCTAATAACTCTTCATTACTCTCACAAAGAAGCCACCAACGAAATTCATGACCCCGTCTCGTTCAAACCTTTTAGTGAACACTCACACATCGTCGCTGTTGCTACTACCGGCAATGTTTATCTTGCAGAAAGCATCAAGGGTAACAGGGATCTGTTGGCTGATATTTCCATCAAAAAGTATGCTGTACTGCTGGATGGATTGTCATGAACTAATTGTTGAATTCTAGGGCCGATATCATCACACTACAGAATCCTCATGGAATGCCTTCGGTTTCTGTAGCCACATCCACCACTGCTACGTCAACGTCGGCAACTAATGCAAATGTTGTGCAACCTACAGCTGGATCCAAAGATGCTAAAACTGTGACAAAGCAATCCCTCGCAGGGCCAGTTGCAGCCGTCAAGAAAGTCGCTGAACCGTGTCTGTCCCCTTCACCCTGATTTGTACCCTGTGACTGATATTCATGTCTTTTCTCGATAGGGAATATTTCCCCATACTCCAGTGGTCTCCCGGGTGCAGCATTGACATCAACGTCCATCGACCCGTACACACAAAGCGCGAAGCTTTTGTGGGACGAAGAGGAGCTTATGTTCGAAGAGTTTACCAACCCTGCCGGGAAGAAGAAGGGGAAAGACAAGGATGTTGGAAAACGGAGGGCATATGTGCGTGTCGTGACATCTGTTGGGGGCGGCAGCCTGAATTTAGAACTCTACTGTGAGAAGGTTTGTAAGAGTTGATCTTATATCCTTCTGTCAGACTCTGACAAACAGGGATTGAAGGCGCCGAAAACATGTTACAATTTCCTCATGCTTGCGAAAGCTGGGAAATACAATAATTGTCTGTTTCATCGGCTTGTCCCCGGATTTATGGTAAGCTATTATATCGCCACAACAGAGTTGTACTTACCTCATCGATTCTTCAAGGTTCAGACAGGAGACCCTACAGGCACGGGTGCAGGGGGTGAATCTTACTGGGGTCAACCATTTCGAGACGAGTATGACCTCAAGGGTGCTGCAACACACGACAGCCGAGGCATCCTCGCCATGGCCAATAAAGGATCCGCTACTAATGGGTAAGTTTAATGTACCTCGAATCCACCGCATATAGCGATATCTTGCAGCTCTCAGTGGTATCTCACGTTCCGACCAACACCCCATCTTGACAAAAAACATACCGTGTTCGGCAAGCTCGTAGGTGGTGAGGACGTTCTCAACACCATCGAGAAGATGCCTGTCAAACCTGGAACAGAGCGACCTACCAAACCTATCCGTATAACAGAAATCGTTATGTTTGTGCTCCACTGTCCTGCATTTCTTCTGTTTGTTAACACGTGTCATATCAGCTATCAAGATCCATTCGAAGAGTATAGGAAGCGACATGAAAAGAAACTCGCTCGTCAAGCAGCAGCGGAAATTAATGGTATTTCAAACGGCGAACAGGACTCTAAACAACAGAAAGATAATGTCAACTGGTTTGGACTGAAAGTCGGTTCAAATAGCGCTGCGTTCGGAACTGGGGAGAGTGGGGCAGGTGGCGTTGGAAAATATCTCAGTCTCAGTGGCAGCGTCACTGGCAATTTGAAAAGACCACAAGCTGTTGTAAGCAGTACTTCAAATGACTCAGGCTCAGTTTTGGAAGAACCAAAGAAGAAACGAAAACTGGGATTTGGAGACTTTGAGAGCTGGTAATCGGGAGCGCGCGCTCTGATTTATGCAAGAGAATGGTCATTCTTGTAGATACCCTTTTGAAATGTATAGCATCTAATGTATTCAAAAGAATAGGGGAAGGCGGTTATGCCACGAGCGCGACCTTTGCCGCAGGGGTTGCTTCGGGCTCCTGTTCGAGCACTTGGAATCCTTCAAGATGATTATACAAAGTAAATGATATGCTGGGCGCACCTGTCGGAATTTCTGGCACAGGCACCGCTGTCGGTATATGAGGTAATTGAAGAGGTTCTTCTGCTATAGTGCCAAGCTGGACAGACAAGTCAGTGACCAAAAGATAAGACGGACTATAACGAGACGCACGGCTTCCGCTTCCAGCTGTCGGAGATCCTCTTGCACAGCTTCTTCATCGTCCAGAGTTAAGTTATTGGCCAGCATTTCGCTGACCTCCTGTTGACCCTAGTATGAATCTCACTCTCTAATAAAGTAATGTTGCACTCACTCGTTGGTACTCCCGTGCTTCTTGTGTCTCCTCCAAAAGCTTCTCAACAGTTTCAAGATTCATTTCTTTATGAATCTCCTTTAAAACTTCGTTTCCCTGTTTCAATCCATGCAGCACTGAGACCTCAACGAGCGAGAATTCTATTGTTGAGACCTGGTAAATAAGTATGTATCAACAATTGTGGACTCAAAGAAGACGAACAAGTTGCTCAAGAGTTTCCAGCTGTTGGTCCGTCTTCACCAACAAGCCTTCTTGATATCTCCTTCTCCGAAGAGCAATCATCGCTCGATCTTTGTTTCCATTGCTGAGATGTGTTTTCGCTATTGTATGCTCACGTTCCAGTATATATTGTACCTGTTACTTCCAGGGAGTCCTTGAATGTCATTTCTTTTGAAAAATGATTTGTAACGCACTGTCTTCTGATACTGCCGGAGTTTGTCCCTCTGTAATTTTAAACTGAAAACGAGAAACGAGATTCAAGAACTAGCGCGAGGCATGAACCAGGGGAAGAGATCGTACTCGAGTATGGCCTTGTCCTGAGCCGTGATCTTAGGTAGCGACTGTTTTGCACCCATCGATGCGCGTATGTATTTATGGTCGTTTGTACATGAACAACAGCACTGACAGGTGATATGGTCAGTGATCAGACTGGATGGATGATCCTGTATAAGCCAAAGACTACTAATTTGAATACGATTGTTGGAGTTTGTTATGTAAGGAGGATGATTGACAGATAATTGGATACTGTCAGAAAGCTAACTATAGTAAAACTTGGAGATTTGGAAGTTGATAGCTAGAAGAGTCGGTGCCAGGGAAACTGCCGGAGCAGTAGTGCAAGGAGACAGCGCAATTTAGATTCAGGCACCTCGTCATCGAGGAAAATCAGGGGTAACATACTGGTTGGCATAAAAGTTGATGCATTGAAGGGGGAAAAGTATCAAGGTATAATGCATCCAGCATACTCATCTCAGTTTTCCTTCGCACAAAACTAGAGGTGCCCAAGTCCACTTTTAAAACTGGTCACGTAAGTAATCATCAGTGTTTGTACATGCGTGGATAATATATTATCGTGCAACCAATAACATTTAGTACTGTCACCGGCAAATGTCTTCTCTCCTCAGTAAGCTCGACCTCTGAATGATTGCACGCTTACTTGGCCGTGTTCGTGCTTTTTCACGAAGGTGTTTAGCCTTGTCACCGCCCTCACAACAGTACCACGACTATGTGCGCGTGGTCTCGTCAAGTATGCCTTACATTACTGGTGCCTTTCCAATCATCGATTCCTTGCACACCAGATAGTATCATGCGAGTCCCCTTGGCTTCGCCAAAGGTAATTGGCGTGGCAACATCCCGGGGTAATAGGGGGTGACTATTCCATCCCTGACTCCAGACCAACACTCCACTGAACCAGAATAGGCACCAGGAAGATTTTTATAGTTTCGCGGCACTGTCCCTCAACCCAGAAGAATTACGACTAAGTACCAAGAAGTTTCATGGAATTGATTGGGACCCTTCAATTCTAGACCCAGTGTTGGCCAGACAGGCCGTATTCGTGGGCATTTACGATGGGTACGCTTCCGATATCCTCTTGCATTTTCTGATGGCTGACTTCAACAGTCATGGAGGATCAGCGGTATCTCAATAC
>Ga0153948_1001122_pt1 | contig 14005 bp, 11 predicted proteins | sample TSNJ032MetaG_FD_104696 | JGI IMG/M metagenome (GOLD analysis project Ga0153948, IMG submission 104696) | Attine ant fungus gardens microbial communities from New Jersey, USA - TSNJ032 MetaG | ecosystem: Host-associated > Fungi > Mycelium > Unclassified | place: USA: New Jersey, Wharton State...
AGATAATATTCCACTACTCCAAAATATGCAACCACAACAAGCAATAGGAGATCAAGGCACAGTACACAAGCTGAGGCCAAGGTCGTTCTATTCCTATGTTGTTACTATATTTCCTCTGGACCAGCTATAAAACCATAGGACTAGAGAGCAACATCTTTCATTTCATCTAGTAGCATATTCTACTCTTTAACTCCACTCATTGTATCACTTTCCAGAACCCAGAAAATGCATTCATAGTTTATTCATAGTAATTTACAGTATATTCCTAGTCTTTCCATGCTGCTATTTCCATCTTTCTGACAGATATCCCTATTATCTATTCATCTCCACAAACTCTTTAGTATGCAATTGAGGACTGTCACCACCTTTTTTTCACTTTGCTTGTTATAGTAAAAACCTCTTTTGCCCTTTTCAATAGACAAACAGAACACATTAACCAGGAGCTAGACCAGTACCTCTAGATCTTTATCAACAAACACCAGGATAACTAGTACAACCTTCTGTCTCTGGCCAAGTTCCAACATAACAACCATATTTATATCTTGATTCAACAAACATCCTTCTTACTCAATATAGACTAGAATCTACAAATAAGCTTTAAGCCAAGATAATGACCATTTAGACTGGAAACTATTAATGAGTTCACAAAGTGGATAAGAGTAGCCATCAAAGAAGCAAAGTCTGTGATCTAAAAGGTACAAGAAGATATAGCCTGCTACTATAACTAGAGAAAAACTCCTTCTCCTATGTTTAGCCCCAGAGATAAAGTATTCCTAGACACTTTGGATATTAAGACTATATGCTCCTCTACTAAGCTGTTGTACTGGAGACTTGGATCTTTTATAGTAGAACAATAAGTTAGACCTATAGTCTATAGACTAAAGCTGTCCCTTATAATAAAGAAACTCCATTCTATGTTTAACATGGTAAAGTGTCATAAGTCATCTTGACTATGACAAAATGCTATAAATAGAATGGACATAGACCAGAGTCAAACCAGTAGCTGATAAATAGCTTGTAGTTTAAATAAAGACAAATAGTGTACTTGTATATGTAGTAGACTATAATTGAGCAAGAATGTCACAAACTTCATTTAGACTATAACTTTGGGAATACTCAACTGATTTTGATGATCTAAATGGCCACCAAAAGCCCTTAAGAAGACCTTTCCAATGGTACCAAAAATGTCTCAAGGCAATCAGTATTCACCAAGTTATCAGCAGATCAGTTGGCAATCACCAAGTTACCAAATACTAAATTACTGATATCTTAGAAACTGCTTGACATAATCATTTGCTTCAATGACCATCATAAAGCTCTCTTCAATGCGCTTCTTTTGGCTATAAATAGACCCTGAGGCAATAAGATCCCATAGAGATACAAGGTCCTCAATGTTTGTATATAATACTGATCTTTACCCATAGATTATCATCTGTTCTTGAATAGAACAAAGAACTGCCCCAAGATAGTTAGGTTATCTCTATTTCAAGAACAATAGCACTTCTATATGTAGAACAATAGGTAGTGATCATGTAGTAGGCTGTCCTGGTGCATAGACCACCACACTTCATGTATTTAAGAACTGTATATCTAAGAATAAACCTCAAACTTAACAACATCTTTTGCTAATTGTCTAACTTCACTTTTTTGAGCACTTTGACTATCAAATCAACAAATCACAAATCAGTAAGTAGCCATTTGTGATAGTTGGTAAGGTCCCCTTATACTAATTAAATAAATGTTACTCCAGGTTTAATTAGTTGCCTACTTCTGAACTCCTATCTCTGACAGCTGAGACATCTGTAACTAGGGAACTGGTATATATAGTGTAGATCACCCTCCAGGAGCCTCATCCTATTCTCTAAGGTTTCTCCTAGAGGTGAGTTGTAGCACATCCTGGAGTTTGATTATATACTGAGGTTTCTTCTGGAGCACTCTGTTCCAGTTGCCCTTACACTGTAGACCTGGATGAAAACCTCATAAGAAAAGTCTACTGGCAGATACACTAGTTGTTTACTAATCAATCAAAAACTATACCAGAGAAGGGAGATGGCAAAAAAAGGAGCAGCCCCCAGACAACAGTATCATTATTTCAAAGGTAAATAAAGTCATCATCTTTACTGATGACTCTTGAGTTCTACTATTTAAAAACTTTCTATGCTACCATGGACAGTGCTTGAGCACTGTGTTATAAATTTTTGATTCTGGAAAAAGAAGAAACTGCTTACATATGTCTTGCTGGTGTCAGCTGTGATAGTTACAGTAGAGGATCCAATCATGTGTACCATTGGTTTTTGAGACTTTCCATACATCAAACTTCATCTAAGTTCACATCGTTCTATAAACAGATCAGAGTGTCAAGATCTATTACCCAACAACAATGACGCCTTCACAGCCGATCTCTCAAGCAGGTCACACAGATGATATCAATTTTAACATATATGTTACCTTTCAGCGCATGTTGAAGGATGACCAGGCGTGTATCTACTACGGGGATACCTATAGTTGTTTCTGATATCCTCAAAGATGTCTCCACCCCTTGCTGCGATCTTGACCCTCACCGAGGTTATCGAAAACTCCAACGGTGAACGACTCGCTATACAAATGGAGCTCCAAGTTCATTTTCTTCTAGCTGACACTATGTTTGAGCTGGTAAAAGCCCTCAATGATGGGGCAGAAGTATTGAAATATCGGACCCCCAACCCCATCAGTCCTAATGCAGGTTGCAAGTTATTCATTACCTTTGTGACCTTGTTCCCACATAACTCTGTTGTGCGTTTTCGAGTATATTTCTACAGGCCGGCCATCTGATCAAGAGGCCAGAATTTTCTGGATCTTAAGAGAGAACTCATCCGGCAAGGCCAACAATATGTTGCGGAGGCTCTGACCTATCGCCAAAAGATAGCCGATTTGGCTGTTAGGTTTATCAAAGATGGCTCAGTTGTGGGTGCTACTTTGATCAATCAAATGAGTTTGTTATAGTTGATATCTTAGATTTTGACACATTCTCACTCCAGGGTGGTCATGCAAACCTTGCTTCTAGCTCACAAGCACAAAAGAATATCTGGTCTGTTTTCCCTGATGGAATACTAGCTTTTTTTTGTCTCCTTATCGTGTCTCACTCCATAGTCTTTGTGACCGAAGCACGCCCTCGAGGACTTGGGTGCGTCTGCGTCTATTCGGTTCTCTCGAGCATGCGTTGACAAGTTGTTCAGGATCAAGACAGCTGAGGCGTTAATGGCAGCCGGTATACCATGTTCTGTGATATTGGACGCGGCCGTGGCATATGTCATGGACAAAGTCGATTTTGTTCTTGTTGGCTCGGAAGCTGTGGTAGAAAGTGGAGGGCTCATAAACGCAGTAGGCAGCAACCAAATAGCAATCATTGCAAAAGCTGCCAACAAACCGTTTTACGCCCTGGCAGAAAGGTGGGTAATTCTATCACATTGGAAGTAAACTGACCCAAGACCTGATTTTGTTCACTGTAGCTACAAGTTCCATCGCCTCTTTCCTTTATCACAATACGATCTGCCGAGCCACAACTCCGATATACTCTCATTTGTGCAAGCTTCTGCTACAGATGATTTGGTTACTACGCCTTCCATTGATGACAACCAGAAAAACTTCAGCGTCTCTATTACGGACTCCCCCGTAAGAATTACACAGGAACACATCTGTGAAAATAATCCCAATGTTGATTATACGAGGTACTTTTGGCTCTGGAGCGTTCCTTCAATCCACTGACGTTCATTTAAGGCCGGACTTGATCTCCCTAGTATTCTCTGACGTAGGTAGTCTCACACCAGAAGGTGTTAGCCAGTATCTTGTCGGCATGTTTGCTGGATGAGAAATTTATTCGCTTGTGCTCCTTTACTGTTCTATACGCAGGTCGAATTACCGAAGTAGCGCCAAACCTGGCTGCAAGCTTTTGCAATAACTGTTGTTATCCGAGGATCTTTCTGAATAATAGACAACTTCCACATGTGCGAGTATTAATGTCTCATGTCTTCCACGACATGATATTGAATATTGAGTGCAATTACCATTGCGGTGGTCTATGATCCATGTAGACATGCGATCTCATCGAAGTATGCCTTCCATCAGCAGCACTATGAGAAATTCGATTGGCATTCACTTATTGTGGTGACGTCTACGACGCACCATATCCAGAAAATGGTGTCATAGTCCGTTTCTGAGGGCCACAGGGTCAGGTTTCGTGATCAAGGATCTATGTTTCGAGTTCTTGACATGCACTACCACGGAAGTACAGATTCCAGAAATTTCATTTGGACCAGTCCTCAGGCTTAGAGTTACAAGAAGCTGATATGGCAAGCATCTTGATACTCCTCAAGAAATGTTTGTGGCCTGGTACGGTCAATCATAATTCAATTGGTTCGCCTGACAGAATTCGGCCACATCCGAGCAACTTGCAAGAATTCCAACAGTATAAAACTGAAAACCACCCAGGGAATGACTTGCTTCATTCCTTCTTCCCACCCAGACGATCTATCTTCTGATGATGTGCCGCTGGCGACAGTGAGTGGGAACCGAGCATATGAAAGAACGTCTCAAATGACTTAAACAGAGTGAAACATCTATATGCTGAGTGTGGACACTCTACGGCTGTGGTATGTCCGATTTAGCTCCTTCTATACCACTAGTCAATAACGCCTGGGTAGCCCGATGAACTGGTAATTCGTTTGAGCCGACAGGACCTCTTTTTGTTCTAAGGTGCACTTTTCAGGTCGAGTGCGGGAACCGCTTCTGTAAATTCAGTCCAAACCATCCTCCACAATGTGGGCCTAGTTGTGCCTCGACCTGTTGGCAATAGTGAGCTTCCCTGAAAATTGAACGCAGATGGATCTCCTCACCTCGGTCCTGAATTCCCCAGTCGTCAGTTTCCAGAGCAATATGGTAAGCTCCCTTCCTACCGGTTGATGATGATGGTTCTTGGAAATCGCTTATATCGGCAGACGTCACGCATCAAGGACTTTGTCCGAGATGTGCTGCTGATGCATGAACTGCGACAAGGGGGTACAAGGCCCTGAGGGATATGATGACGCAATGAATAGAAGCTTTGAGTATTCGGAAAGGTGGGAAAACAACCGTGTTGAAACCTATGAGAATCATGAATGAGGAGACTGTTCGTGGAGAATATCTCAAAATACGACGGATTGTGAAAACCTATGAATGAAGTCTCCTTGTCCACGAGGTACATGAGGTGTGAATCGCTGAAAGAATCTGTTTTTGAACAAAGAACCTATCCCTGTTTGCTATGAATTATGCAGCCTAGAAATGGCATTGATCATACGAATGACCGGATACGAATGACCGGGATTTCCATGTCCGCTGGTCATCCAAGGCATCAGACCGGACTTCTTAACTGTCACCAGGGGGTACTAGACACGTAGAACTATGCCAACCAATCGTTGGTGCATCTAGTGCATGCCTGCATCACGCACCGACAGTTATGGAAATTCCTGAAGCAAAGTAAGGCAATAGCATTCTAGGAGACTTGGATTTTCCCTCTATCCTGTCACTTGGGTCCAGAATATGTCCAGAATATGTCGCACTGTTCAGAAGGCTCAAGATTAGAAACATCGTGACGTAGCCTTCGAGCTTCACGATGTCATTTTGAAAATAGGAAAGACACTAAAATAGGCTTCCGCTTGCTTGATAAGTGCATCTGAGATGTTGGATTGAAATTAAGCCGCTAATATCAGATTGGAGGTATGTACAGAAGTACCGCGGAGCTGGTGCAATCGGAGAATATGGCTAGAATCGGAGGCGGTTTGAAAGGACCAGAACCAAAAAAGAAATTACACTGTCCTCATGGGACCAACGCTGGGATTGTCACCAGAAGAAGATATCCCAAGTGGTGAGATGAGCAAATCGGATGATTGAGTAAGATATCATTCAGGCAGTGTCTTTCTCGCATTACGTTATCAGATTGAGGCATGGCGGTCATGTTACACTCTACCATGGGAGCCAACACACAGTGGTATTTCCCCTTATCGGCTCTTGTATCGACGCCTTCCGCTTCTCCAAGACCAAGGGAACTCTATGATAGAGCCAGAGGTATCGAGTTTCTCTTTCGGCTGGGTTCATCTTTGGCACTGTCAGTTTTGCAGTTTCAGCCATCATCATCTGACGCTTTCCTCAGGCCTACTTCAGCCATGTGCACAGCAGCAACTTGGTTTCACCGCTTCTATATGAGATACTCCATGAATGATTTTCACCGTCAAGTATATCGATCCTCACTGCTCAAAATACCTAGCTCACCATCTTGGAAGGACGTTGCTGCCACTTGCATTTTTTTGGCCACAAAAACGGAAGAATGCGGCCGAAAACTTAAAGATGTAGCGAGGATATGCCAAGCCAAGGTACATAGCACAGATGTCAACAACATTCCCGCTGATGGTAAAGTTCGTTGAGCCGTAACAATCGCTTGATTATCGTGAATTGGTTCTTTTTTCTAGGAGGTTGAGTCATGTCAAGCAACTATTCTCTTCATAGAAGAAGTACTCCTGGAGGCAATTTGCTTTGATTTTGTTATTGAGAATCCTCATTCACATTTGGTTGATATTTTCAACGCTGCTTCGACGGATGACCTAGTGCAAGAGTACGCATGGAGTATTGCACATGATTCGTGAGTTCTGGAAGTGAATCACGCAAATAACGTCTTCACAAACTGAGTACAGATACCGTACACCACTTTGTGTCTTTTTCTCTCCGAAAATCATAGCAGCTGCCTGTTACGTTCTCGCTCAACGAATCCATGACGGACCTAATTCGCCCTCCTTAGACGCTAGAATCTCTGCCACCGCTCCTTCGATGTCCTTGCCAACCCCTCCCACTCACAAACCTCCATCCCCTGATGCGACGAGGTTTGCGATAGAGCATTTCCGGCTTACTGAGGATGAATTAACATTTATTGCTGGTATGGTAAAGTCTGTCTGCGCTTCTTGTTCTGACTATATCCTCCAAACAGTCGTTCTCGTGATACTTCTTGATTTCTACAATGCACAAGATATAGATTCTTATCCATACATATCGAACATCATCGCAGTACGTCCATGTTCATGGTATGGATTAGACACCTGATAGTAGTTTTGTGTGCACATAGGTTGTGCCACCAACATCCTCCCTCTCTCATGGATTATATGATTCGTTTTCCATGATGGCGCAAATGACATCCAACGAAGTTAATGCACGAGAATTATTCGAGAGTAGCAGGACACCCAACACTTCTCATGGCGGTTGTATCCCCGCGACGAAGGTTTGAGGACCCAACGAAATATAATCAAATCAACCATTCACCATGTGGTTCCACCACTGGTATACCTCTGTCAAACCTCCAAGCTGTCCAATTGGAATCCCCTTCAGTGTCCTTGATTGAATCACGCCATTCCAGGATGAAAATTACCGATTGATATAAATCCTTCTCAGTAGGTGTCGCTGTACAGTCCTCTGTACCTTGATGGGATAAAATAGTTGGCAGCGAGGTCAGATGAGCAGACATGCCTGCGTCTTCGACCCGATCACCATGTAGAATATTCGTTCCAAACCATTGTATAACATACCTTGGCTCTTTCCCTCCCAATTGAATCCCGAGACCACTAGAGCAGCGATATCGGCCTGGATAATGGGAAGTAGGATTTCAATCCGTGGTGCATTCAGTGGCTCAGGAACGTACGTGTAGCCCGTGATCAGTCAAGCCGACATCTCTGATAGGGCTGAAAAGACGCCATGGCCCTGGTAAGCGACGTCGGAAAGCTGAGCAGGCCGATTGATGTGCCTGGGATCACTGGAGTCGATACAACCCACCTTGGGCCTCTGATAGGTACGTGAGCGCCCCATAGCGGAGGCTATCCAGTAGGTCAGACACTCGAGGACGTTAGGTGTATGTTCATCCAAATGCCAGATGTCAGATATCATTCCTGAACACCAACCTTGTCACAAGTCAACAGGCAGAATAGCCAGAAGCGATATAGCGCTCACCATCGGAAAAACAACCAAATGTCCAGATGTTCCAAGATGTAATCACAAACCACTTTGTGTTATGTTTGACACAAGTGTCCCAAAGCTGACCAGGATGAGATGCATACAACTCATCGACAGATATGCTCACCTTCGCCCAAATTTTATGTTTGCTCTGAAGGTCACTAGGATATAGATGCACCGGAGATATGTGTGGAGGAAGCTGCAAATTTCAGTATTTGTCTTTGTAAGAGGATAACATACCCACCGAACCACATTTGATGAAAGCCTCAAAATCAGTCTGACTCAGGATCCAGGGGGGTTGATACGCTAGGACAACCGCGTTTTGTAAGCCTTGATCATACCGTTGGGTCTTTGTCCATAGGAAGTAACCAAAAATTTTGCAGTCAACATCAAGGCCTTCTTGCTGTTTAAATTTCCATTGTCGTGTATCGGGAAAGAGAATATGTAGCAGCCTCTGAGCTGACTTCAGAGGTAGCGTATCTAAAAGTGCTGCAAGCCTGTCCAAAAGAAAAATAAAAATGACCATTAGAAAACCACCTCACACGTACTGATTGATCGTATCGATGGGATAATTTATTGTATCGGAATGGCCGTCCCGCCTACGGGTACCGAGCGACATGACTTCAGTAGATCGTGCATTTCTGTGTTCAAAAGCTATGTTACGGATGTTTGATGACGTCCCTTGCATCGACCATAAGGTAAGCATGTGATCTTGTCGCAAAATGCTTTGATTTATACTCACAGCTAATGACTTTTCGAGCGAAATCAGGAGCATCAATCTGATATATGATTTCTAGGCGTCTCCATGCCTCAGACCTGACTGTTAAGCAGTTTCGGCTATTCCTATGACCAGGAAGGGGCATTAGGGGCATGCCCGTAGTGCCTCGTATATGAGGAAGTGTAGTGTTGGTGACATATTGATGAAGGCCTGGACGAGGCATGTTTTGCGGAAGGTCGGCGATGAGGATGCGGCGAGTAGATGCTGGTGACCTTGAAAAATCAGGTCCATTATGTACCGAAGCGTGGCGCACATTTGAATGTTTCTATGCATCGAAGACAAAGGTGGACAACTATCCTGGAACAATAAATGACTCGGGTGGCACTTTATAATTTATCACACGTGACCGACGTTTCCTGACAACGAATTGTCAACTTTTGTTAGGGAGGATGCAATAACCTTAAGGACCCGACCTTTGGATACCGGCACAAATTCGGCCCTCATTTCGGATCATTGCCAGTAAATGGAGTAGATGGCGAGTGCTTGGGATGGAACAAGACTGCTGCATAGCCAATATTAGCGGTAGGACGAGTCTAAATGTTTGACGTAAAAGAATACCTTTTTCTATGTGAGACATGAAACATGAAACATGAAACGGTAAAGTGTTTCAGAAATGAAAAAATTGATTGCCAGAAGAAAGAGAATTGACTACCAGGAGTAGAGAGTTGACTGACATAAGAGGATCCCAATACTGTCCATGCTTCAACAAAATCTGGGGTGGTAAGAGCGTGAGAAGGTTGTGTGCTGTGCGGCATCCTCTTTTCATCCTCGGGTTATTTCTTATCCCTGCTTTCCGCATTTCTAGGACATTTTTATTCCTAACATGGGTTCTGCTCTCAGCTGTGGTTTTTATGGACTAGGCGTAATAACAGCCTTTCTCTCCATTGCCAGCAGTAAATACCCTTCGAGCTCCTCTACCATTATATTTTCTTCAAAGCCAAGCATGCTCGTGGTACGCAAAGGGGATGATGTTGGCAGTGTAGAACGACAGCCTCTTCGACAGCTAGTCGAAACTAGAGTTTCCAGTGTGCTTAAGGATTTTAGGCCGCTCTGGTGGCTTTACAAGTTTGTGCTCCATCCGCTACATTAGCCATCGATTAAAGGAACGTCCATCCAGTGGTCATCTTCAGACCATTTACTCCGTTCTCGGGGATTTCTCTAAGGATGAACAAGTATCATATAAACGGTATGTACTTCTGACATCTCTGACTGCAAACCAATGACCAAGCCAGATAGAACGTATCTGCAGCTAGTTGATGGTGGTACTATGTAAGCTCGTCATAATCTAATAGGTTGTCCTGTGTCAATTCTTGAAAGTGGCCTCGACTTTGCTCCTATAGATGAGAGAAGTAGCCCAAACCTGATGGACAGTACCCCTATCATCGTCGTCCAGCATGGATTGACTGGAGGTGAGTCCTTGACGGAATTTGAGAAACGAGTTTGAACTCACGCATTGTAACGTCAAGGATCATATGAGTCATATGTCCGAGCCATTCTTAGTCGAGCCATTCTATCCAAGGAGAAGGGAGGCCTGGGGTATCGGGCGGTTGTAATTAATTTCCGAGGATGTGTGTCCTCCACCTATCCGATCATTGATTCTGACCATGTTTTTTTTAACTTTTGATTTGATATAGGTGCTGGGGTACCTGTCACAAGCCCACGTTTTTATTCTGCTGGACATACAGACGATACGCGGAACGCATTACTTTTTATCGCAAATAAGTACCCGAAAGCGCCACTTCTGGCCCTTGGATTCTCACTTGGTTCTAATGTACTGACGCGATACCTCGGCGAGGAACAAGAGAATGCTCGGTTTCATGCGGCATGCGCCTTAGCTTGTGTATGACTGGTTCCGAATTTATTTGTTGTATATACTGATTTCCGGGTTTTAGCCTTGGAACCTAGAAGATAATAATACAAGGTAGGTACAATTAACCCAAACCCATCACTATCACCTAATTCTCTTATTGCAGATTAGAGAGCACCTATCTTGGGAAACATCTATATTCAAAAGGAATGGGCAGTAATCTTCAGAAACTCGTCAAACGTCATTATAAGGCGCTTTTAACTTATTCAGATCACTATGTGACTCAGGCTGCGACTAAAGCCATGGCTTTGAAGAACCCTACAATTGAACAGTTTGACGGCGCCTTTACCGCGGTTGCTGGTGGCCCGCCTCCTGCCTTTCCTTTCCCATCCTCTCACGAATACTATAAATATATGTCTAGCGATAGCATTTTGGCAGATATACGAGTGCCATACCTAGCCATTAACGCTGAAGATGACCCGATCGTTCGTCACATGCCAAACGATACCGGGGATAACCCATTCGTGGTGATGGTACTCACCCGAGGAGGTGGACATCTCGGCTGGTTTCAGGCTGGAGGTACGGGTAACGTAGATCGATGGACAAATCAATCGGTCCTTGAATGGTTGAAATTAATGGGGGATGATGTCGTTCACAACCCGATTGCGAAGGGAGGTCGGATATCTATAGACAATGATGGCTGGTTGAGGGAAGAAGGTCAATCTCGCCTCGGTTGCAAGGAAATAGAGGATATCATCATCGAGGGGAACACTGGCGAGCCCAGCATTTTGCAGGGGCTGTGATATCATAGAGAGGAATGCCAGTACGATATAGACTCACAATGATGCACTTGATAAATTGGTTAATCACTATCACTAAATGTAATACCTTCATTTTCTTCTTGTTCTTCGTCTCTTGTTCTTTCATACTGGCTAGCATCGACAGAGACGATACCTTCTTCCATCAAACTCCCTTCTTCAAGATGTCTGTTACGTTCGAATAGTTGTCGGCCTACAAAAATGTTCCATGGGTTAGAAGTTTATCTTGTGTGTTAGACTTCATACCACTGAGTCTCGTTGCATGCTTCTTGTATTCCTCGCGTTCCTTAGGTGCCAAAGCTCTGAATTTTTCCTCGTCTTCCATGGCTTTCTTTTGTGCCATTTTTTCATTGTATTTGGTCCTCCAAGCCAAAAATGTCACTGGTGTCACTGGCATGCCGCGAGTACGCGCTGTTTCTGCCTGGTAAATGATCATCGAAACTGCCTGCTTCCAAGAATAGATACTCAAACAGTACACACTTCAAGTTCTAGATGTTCCTTTTCTTGTTCTTCTTTCTTCTGCGTTTCCATTCGTGTTCGAAGGAGTCGAGATAAGTGTTCCCGAAGATGGGAAACAAGGGTGAATGTCATAGCCATTCCAACATTTTTTTTACCCTTGAACAAATCAGCCGCTAGCAGTATAAAAACTACATTCAAACATACGACATTTTGCAGTTCGCAAATGAGTTCGTCAATTTCTCCATCTGTGAAGTACGTCTCAATTGGTTCCAAGGAGAGTTCCGGTATGGTCTGAGGGTAATCATCGGTATAGTGCACTTTCAAACTAATCTTGGCTGGCTTGTAATAAGGACACTGACGTAGATGTGACGTAGATATAGCGGATTTTGACGCACGAAGTTCTACTCCATCCTCTAGTCCTTCTGGTTCTGTGTCAATTTGGACGTCAGTATCGGAGAGCTCTTTGTGTATTTCAGCAACGAAGTTCATAGTCGTAAACTGATTCCGTGATACAGACTTGTAAGCTCTGTGGGATATATAGCCCCCAAAACCTGATGATTTATCAGCTCAATTCTACATACGAGTAGTACGGCACACCTCCATTTCCTCTGCGAGGACATCAGAAGCCATAGTAGACATAGATAAAAAGTAGATAAAGATCGTGCAAAGCAGCTGTTGACACGTGACTTGTGTGCGTTATTCTTGACCACCGTGTACTTTTCATTAGGACAAATGTCGTCACTGACATTCTCTCGCATTGTGTCTACCTGCCGTCTTGTTAGTACCCTCAAAAAATCTTTTCACCCTTTCTCAAGCACCCATCACTCTCATATATATTCTATCTCGGCTGTGCCAGACATCCCAGACAAGACTAAAGTTGAACGTGACGAGGAGTCCCAATGGTCTGACAGGGTTCAACATGCAATGGCCAGCATTGAAAGTCAAGCCCAATTGAACTCCTACTCCGGTATAGTAGTTCTTTCTGCTGTCTAGCTTCTGCTTCTTATGAATCGTCAAGGTCGCACTGTTTCTGTAACCAAGAATCTTGGCGACTCGCTGAGAGTACTCGATGGGATCCTTGCTCGTAACAAGGTCAAGTCTGAGCTACGGTCGACTGAGCGGCATGAAAAAAAGGGGGTTAAACGCCGAAGGCTTGCGAGCGAGCGTTGGAGAAACAATTTTGCGAACGAAGTGTGTTCTAATATCATCATCTGCCCAAGTTCTCAATCTAACGCTTCGTAGGTCCGCAGAAATGTTCAACTGGTCATGAAAATGCGCAATCGTGGGGCATAATCTGGATAAGAATAGCGTACAATCGTCCCTAAATACACTCCACTGATCCTTTTTCAGACCGACCATGGAGATAAGTTCTTGCCTCGTTTTCTACAGGGTCTGCATGTCCATCTTCCCTCTTAAGTATTGAATAAGCACAATATAAACATGAGTCTTCAGCATCACTTGACAGATCTGCCAGCTATGTTTTCTTTTGCTCAAAATGAGATCCTCTACACGAGGGAGAGGGAGGGACCACATAACGGAGTAAATTCTATATTCTTTTTGTCATCTGCTCTGCCTACATATCCACATTGCAAATTATCCAAGTACACCTCATTGCTCTATCTAAAAATGCTTCACTTATCACTCTTATACTCTTTGTCATTTCCTTAGCAAAGCATAGGTTCCAAATTGCTCCTTCACCAGGTAGATACTGATACATCACTCTTCATATATAAGGCACCTACCTGTAAACCTAAAAGCCAGTCATTCTATTGGCTTTTAGGTGTGTATACTTGTAAACTGATCACTTATGGATACTCAATATTAGTTGATTTATTGGCTTTTAGTCCAATCTTTCTCAGCTCTTGAAAATGTTGCTGTGCACAACACTGTCAGGTTATGATACCCATTGGTGAGATGTCTTCTATGCTGAACTTCCCCAAATTGAATGGGAACAGCTATCATATATGGTCTTGACTCCCCTGGCTTATTGTCAATAGCCAGTGACCTTCTCCCCCTGCTGACCCTCTGTCATGACATGGTCAAATGGCTAAGTTATTATTTATATTTCTTTTCTTTTTCTTTTTATTTAAATTAGGAAATCAATGGATGTGTGAGAGGGAATGACTCAAAAGAGATGCA
>Ga0153948_1001123_pt1 | contig 13996 bp, 9 predicted proteins | sample TSNJ032MetaG_FD_104696 | JGI IMG/M metagenome (GOLD analysis project Ga0153948, IMG submission 104696) | Attine ant fungus gardens microbial communities from New Jersey, USA - TSNJ032 MetaG | ecosystem: Host-associated > Fungi > Mycelium > Unclassified | place: USA: New Jersey, Wharton State...
ATATCTCATTTAGAAATAGCCCAACGCCAAAATAAAGAATGATAGTTGCAAAGAATGCCATAAGGTAGTTCAGAAACATAAAAACATATGGCCAAGAACAATTTCTTTTAATTTTACGGAAACTGAACCATACAGGCGGTCAAGCCCGTTTTTTTCCTGTATGGCGAAAATGTTGATTGCCATTAGAGCCGTGAACCACGCACCGCTCGTACACAAGAGAACAACCGATGAACCCATAGTCCAAAATAATACTATGATTGCCACCAAAGACAAATATGCCCAAAACTGTGATTTCATTGTGGCAAAATCGAGTTTAGCCATCTTTATGAATCCGTTCATTGATTTGCGCCCCCTTTGCTAATTCTGATAACAATATCGTCAATCGTCGCAGTATCAAGGACACAGTTTTTATACTTTGTCGCTTCTTTCGCGTCGATAAGCCCCTCAAATCCCATATCAGTTTTCCGCAAACCGATAATGCTTTTTTCAAGCTCTACTGTCAAATCTCGCACTCTGCCTTTAATAAGACGGTAACTGCCCATTAAGTCCTCCATGCTGCCGGTATATACCAATTTGCCTTGATTAATAATTGTGATGTAATCGGCAACTCGCTCTAAATCTGTTGTAATGTGAGTAGAGAACAAAACACTTCTTTCACCGTCTTTTATATACTCTTGCAGAATTTCTAAAAACTCGTCACGGATAACAGGGTCAAGCCCACTTGTCGGCTCGTCAAGTATAAGAAGTTTAGCGTTATGTGAAAAAGCACAAGCAAGCATTAGCTTCATTTGCATACCACGCGAAAACTCGCCCACTTTTTTTCCCTGCGGTAAATTAAAGCGTTTTACCATTTCGTTGAAAACATCATGGCTCCATTCTTCGTAGAAAATAGATACTGCTTTTTCCGTGTCCTTTATCGTCCAGCTATCCACATAAAAGATACTGTCGAACACAACGCCAATATCCTGCTTTATAGCGTTTTCGTTTTTCATATTATCCTTGCCGAAAACTAAAATCTCGCCTGTGTCTTTTTCCAGCATATTAAGAATAAGCTGTATCGTTGTTGTCTTTCCCGCTCCATTCGGGCCGACAAGCCCCATGATATACCCTTTTGGTAAAGACAAGCTGATATTACCCAATTTGAAGCCGGGGAAGCTCTTACTAACGCCCTTTAATTCCAAGTAGTTGTCAATCATTTTTCACCTCCAACAAAAGCCGTAAAAGGCTGATAATTTCATCATCAGGCATGGATGCTCTTTGCGCTGCCTGTATTGCATTGTTCAGGTTGTTTTCCACTTCCTTGATAAGCTGTTCACGGATAAGATTAGAACTGCTCGACATAACAAAGAAGCCTTTACCTTGTCGGCTTGTAATAAAGCCCTCTTGCTCAAGCTCGTTGTATGCTCTTGTCGTAGTCAGCACACTAATTTTCAAGTCCCTTGCCAACTGCCGCAACGAGGGAAGCATTTCATCTTCTGTTAATTCTCCCGATAGTATTTGAGCCTTAACCTGTTCCTTTATTTGCTCATAAATCGGTAGACTGGAACTATTCGATATTACGACCTCCAAACCCTCACCTCCGTACTGTATTGTAAATCACATATACAGTATATCCAGAAAGAGCAGATTTGTCAAGAGGGCAAAAAAAATAAAAAAAGCAGCCGTGTCTTTGCGGCTACTTAAAAAAAGACCTAATATTTGGAAATATAAATTTACTACCTTAACTTCTTGCCAACAATTTTTCACAGCTATTAATTTTGCTGCGCCTTATCGCTTTAATGCGAACATCAGCTTCTCGTTATATAAAAAAAATGAATTTTTAAAGCCTGCTTATAGTAGCACGTTATAGTTATAATCATCATTCTTTAAACTTTCCACATAATTCATCAAGGCGGCGTTGATTCTTTAACGCCGCCTTGACCATCTTGCCGTTCGCTAAATTACACCCATCTTTTTAAGATACGCAAAGCTGTCCGTATGCCCACGGAAATAGATTTGCTGTCGTTCCATATTTGTCATCTCAACATACAGATTGAAATAGTCTGCCAAGATTTTATGTTCCTCGGCAGAAAGGGAAACGGCGGCTTCGCCCTCGGTTACAGCAACGATAAAGGGATGTTCTCTCTGCATGGTATCAATCTGTTTTCGCATTTTGGCGTATTCCTCGTTATGCTCCAACATATCCGTCACTATATCGCTGTCAATTTCGGGGAAAGCATCTGCTATTCTTTCGGGTAAATCGTAAAAAGTATCACTCAACATTATCACCTCTTGTCAGTTTTAATAATAATATACCCACTTTTAAAAACAATAACAAATGTGCAAATTACCGTTCCCGCCCTTTATCCTTTCGTTCCGGCTCTGCATTTTCTTCATCCGGCTCACCGTCAATCAATTCGCTGTCTTTTTCGTCCATGTTAAGCAAAACGCCAAGTTCTTCAAGCCGAGCGGATTTTTCCTTGTATTCCTGTTCCTGCGGAAAGGGTTTTGCCGCTTCGGTTTTGGCATTTTCCATCTGTGTTTTGGTATTGGCAAGCGTTTCTTCACACCCGACAAGTTTAGTCGGGAACGTGTCAAAAGCATTATCCAAACGGGTAATGTTTCCGAAATTGTCCTTGCCAAGCGATACCTTATGACTAAGTTGATTTTTTAAAGTGATTATCCATTCTCGGTCAAAAGACAGTTCCATAGTAAAGCCACGGTAACTGCCAATCACCTCCGGGGCGGGACTGGATTTTGTTTCAAACAGGGCAAGAATAGCATTGCCCGCTTCGCCCTTATCGGTGTAGGTTTTATCCCCAACAGTCATAGGCGAAAACTTATCTTCGTTAGGATGGGTATTTGTTTCAAGCTGTGCCATGTCTGCCTTGTAGCCGGCAATGCGTTCCTCCAGTATCTTAATCTGCTGTGGGTATTGCTTTAAGACAGCATCTTCAAGAGCATATTTGTTATCAAGGTAACTGCTCTTAATAACTCTAAGTTTGGCAACCTGCATATCCAAGTCCATTTTTTCCTTGATATATGGATTGCCCGTTGCAAGTGCCTTGATTTCCGCATAGGATAATGCCATTTCGTCGATATCTTCGGCAGACCGCACAGGCGATTTTGAGGTCATAATTTGAGCGATAAACTTCTGCTTATTTTCGACAAGCTGATAGAGGTAAGCATCAAAAGTCCCCTCCGTGACATAACTAAAAACATCAACTTCGGGATTTTCATTGCCTTGCCGTATAATACGTCCGGCACGTTGTTCCAAATCAGAAGGTCGCCACGGACAGTCGATATTATGGGTGGCTTTTAACTTGTCCTGCACGTTTGTACCCGCACCCATTTTCGGCGTAGAGCCGATTAAAACTCTTGTCTGTCCCATGCGTGTTTTAGCGAACATTTCTTTTTTCTGCGTTTCATTTTTGGCATCATGAATAAAGGCGATTTGTTCATCGGGAATGCCTTTTGCAATCAGTTTCTTCTTCAAATCATCATACACATTAAATTTACCATCATAATGCGGAGTGGATAAATCACAAAAAATGAGCTGTGTGATTTTGTCCTTACTTGCCCAAATATCATACACATTTTCAGCACAGATAGCGGCTTTTCCTGTTTCATCATCGGGCAGCATATCGTTTATCAGTCGTTGGTCGAGTGCCAATTTTCTTCCGTCATTGGTTATCTTGAGCATATTGTCTGATGACGGGTCAACACGCTTGTTGCGTACATCATCGGCACGGTCAGAGAGTTCCGCAACTAAATTCTTTTGAAATTCGCTCGGCTTGACGGCAATGTTGTGATAATTGGCTTTAGGAACGGGCAGATTGAGCATATCGGCGGTCTGAATGTCCGCAACCTCACGGAACATATTCATAAGTTCGGGCAGGTTATAGAATTTCGCAAAGCGTGTTTTCGCCCTGTATCCCGTGCCTTCGGGGGCAAGTTCAATCGCCGTTACCGTTTCGCCAAAGGTAGATGCCCACGCATCAAAATGTTGTAAACCGTGCCGTACAAGAGTATTATACTGCAAATACCGTTGCATGGTATATAATTCTACCATACTGTTTGAAATAGGTGTGCCTGTGGCGAAAATAACGCCCTTGCCGCCTGTGAGTTCATCAAGATAGCGGCACTTCATAAAAAGGTCGGAACTTTTCTGTGCTTCGGTCTGTGCGATACCGCCTACATTCCTCATTTTTGTATAAAGGAAAAGGTTTTTGTAGTAATGTGCTTCGTCAATGAAAACCCTGTCAACGCCGAGTTCTTCAAAGGTTACAACATCATCCTTGCGGCTTTGGTCGTTCAGCTTATCCAGTTTTAGCTGTACGGATTTTCTTGTTTTCTCATACTGTTTGACGGTAAAGCGTTCTGCCTTGCTTGATTTTAGTTCGGCTATTCCGTCAAGGATTTCATCAAGCTGTCCCTCTAAAATGGCTCGTTGCCGTTCAATCGACATTGGGACTTTCTCAAACTGCGTGTGTCCGATAATAACAGCATCGTAATCACCTGTGGCAATTCTGCCGCAAAATTTCTTGCGGTTTTTGGTTTCAAAATCCTTTTTAGTAGCAACAAGGATATTAGCGGACGGGTATAGCTGTAAATAGTCGCTTGCCCATTGTTCGGTGAGATGATTAGGAACTACAAAAAGGCTCTTGTTACAAAGTCCCAACCGCTTGCTTTCCTGTGCCGCCGCAACCATTGTAAAAGTTTTGCCAGCACCTACAACATGTGCGTTCAAAGTATTTCCACCGTACATAGTTCGAGCAACGGCATTCTTTTGATGTGGTCGCAAGGTGATTTCGGGGTTAATGCCGTTAAAACTGATATGACTTCCGTCATACTCACGGGGGCGGGTGCTGTTAAACAGGTCGTTATACATACGCACGAGTTTATTTCTGCGTTCGGGGTCTTTCCAAATCCACTCCGCAAAGGCTGATTTAATAACTTCCTGCTTTTGCTGTGCAATGGTGGTTTCCTTTTTATTAAGCACCTGTTTTTTGTTGCCTTCGGCATCTTCCACGGTATCAAAAATGCGGACATCTTTGAGGTTTAATGTTTCCTCAATGATTTTGTAGGCATTTATCCTGTCCGTACCAAAAGCTTTTATCGCTTTGACATTGCCACGGTCACGGCTCTTGCCCTCAATATTCCACTGTGCCGTGAATTTAGAATAATGCACCTTAATGTCCCATTGATTGTATCGAGGGGTGGAGAGCAGTTCAAACATAAACTGTTGTATCATTTCGGGCGGTAGCCATGTCGCACCTAAACGCACACTAATCTCACTTGCGGTCAAATCAGCAGGCATTACCGCTTCGAGCGACTGAACATTGACCGCATATTCGGGGTGGCTTTCTGCATATATCTGTGCGGTTTTCAGCTTTTCACGGATATTGCCCGAAAGATATTCGTCGGCGGTTTCCCATCCCGTATATAGGTCATCGGAAGATTTAACAGGGTTACGGAAAATAACACCTTGCAAATCGGTAATGATTTGCTCTGCTTTTTCTGAGCCGCTCATCAGACTTGCCATAAATCCAATGTCAACACAGGCTTTTTCGGCAAGGGATACCGCCAACGCTTCGCTTGCCGTATCAACAGAAGTTACAACCGAATGTGCCTTGATAGTGCGTTTTGAAAACATATCCGCTTTACGCTGAAGCTCGCCGTTTTCGTCCAAAACCTCTAACGAACATAACAGGCAATAGGAACTGTCATTAGAAAATGATGTGCTGTTCGCACGGCTGTTTATAATGCCGTATTTTTTAGTGAAGGTGTCGTATAAGCGGTTTAACTTTACCTGTTCTGCGTTAATATCGCTGTCAGGGTAATCCTCTGTCTGATATTCAATCAGAGTACGAACACAATCCCGAATTTCTACCATGCCTTTAATACGATTTGCGGCGGTCATGGTAACATCAACGGGAAACATACGGCTGTTTTCACGGTAGTATAAATTACCGATGCCTATTTTTCGGGCATGATGCTCTCCAGTAACATTATCTTGTTCTTCTGAAAGTGTTATAAGAGCATAACTGAAATTGCGAACGGTAGGGTCGGCTGGTATAGAGTTATCCTGCTCATCGTCCAAATCCTCAAATTCATATTCGGTGATTTCGGCGTGAATATTTTGGATTGCTTCTTCAAGCTGTTCGGAAAGAACGGCATCGGGGTCGGCTTTGCAGGCACTATCATAACCGTATGCGGTGCTGACCATTTCCATATTGCCAAGAACCATTTCGGGGTGTTCGACAAAATAGCTGTTCATGGATATGCCGTTTTCATCTTCACCAAGGTGTACCCAATCCGGCTCAATGTCTACAATGCGGTCACGTTTTTGCAGAAAGATAATATCTGAGGTTACTTCCGTGCCTGCATTGGCTTTGAATGTGTTGTCTGGCAGACGAATAGCACCGAGCAAGTCGGCTCTTTGAGCGATATACTTTCGCACCTTGCTGTTCGCCTTATCAAGAGTACCCTTTGAGGTGATAAACGCAACGACACCGCCGGGGCGTACCTTGTCGAGTGTTCGGGCGAAAAAATAATCATGGATAAGGAAATTTTGCTTGTCATATCTCTTGTCCGCAACCTTGAATTGACCGAACGGCACGTTGCCGATGGCAAGGTCAAAAAAGCTGTCGGGCAGATTGGTTTTTTCATAACCCTGCACAGCAATGTTGTTTTTTTGGTAGAGCTGCTGTGCAATTCGTCCCGATATGCTGTCTATTTCAGAGCCGTAAAACTTGCAGTCCTGCATACTTTCCGGTACAAGTCCCATGAAGTTACCAACTGCACAGCTTGGCTCAAGGGCGTTACCCGACTTAAATCCCATGTTTTCAAGCGTTTTATACATTGCTTTGATTACAATAGGAGGGGTGTAAAAGGCGGTCAAACTGCTTTCTCTTGCGGCGGTGTATTCTTCGGGGGATAGCAGAGTATAGAGTTCTATAAACTCATCTGCCCATGCAGATTTACTTTCATCAAAGGCATCCGACAAGCCGCCCCAACCGACATACTTTGAAAGGATTTCCTGTTCTTCGGGGGTAGCGTATCGGTTATCAAGTTCTATTGTTTGCAAGGTCTTGATGGCGTTGATATTATTGCGGAATTTTTCTTTTGCACTTCCTACACCTAAAGCATCATCCGTGATGCGGAAGTTATGACGGTCTGCCTGCGGGATTTCGGGGTGTAAATCAAAGGTCTGAATACGGCTGTTGCTTTTCGTTTTGATAAAGGCGGGAGTAGGAGTGATAGTTTCTTTTTCAGTCGGTAATTCGTCCGTAATATCGGAAATATCCGGCTCCGGCTCGTCTGAAAGATAATTGTCCTCAATGAAATCGCCAATATCCTCATATGTTCCTCTGCCGCCCCTTGCACGGTATTCCTCCATACCGTTATCAATAAGTTCCTCCGAAACGGCATATCCGGCACGGTCAAGAAAATCCGTTACCTGTTGTTTCAGATTTTCATGGTCTTTTTGAACTTCAATACAATCACGGACAAATTCAATGCTTTCACTTCGGAATATCGGAAAACCCGTGGCACTCTGAAAGGTAATATCCTGTAAAGATACCTTGTCAAATTCTTCATCAATGCTGTCAATTATAAAATCCCTGTCATCAATGGTGAGCTTTGTGCCAACGGCAAGCGGGGTTTCGCTTGCTTCTGCTGTTTTTTCTGTTTCCTGCGTGGTTTCCTGTTCATCTACAACCGTTTGAAGCAAATGGTCGTTTGCAGGGTTTTCACTTATCTTGCGGTCAAATTCCTCACGGGGCATTTCCTTATTGATAAGCGGCATTGAGGTGTCAAATAATCTAACAGTTTCATCATCATAAGCCATCACTTCATATTCGGAACTGCCGATATACACCGTATCGCCAAGATGATAAACGTGCCTGCGTGGGTGTAATTCTTTTAACTCCGCACCGAAATTACAAGCATTATTTCTTTCAAAAACACCGCAAGTAGCACCCTGTATATTCGCAAGAGCGGTGATAAGCTGACCAGTTTTCAAAGGATTTTGCAAGAGCGTTGCAATCTGCTCTGCATTGGTATCTCTGAGTTCGGACAAATCATTTTTATCTAAATAGTTTTTTTCGTAATTTTCCAAATAGTTCAGGAAGTCCGAGAGCCGCAAGGGTAAAGTATCTCTTTTTTCAGCAGGTGGTAAATTGGCAACCGAATCTATAAACCGTTGCTTATTGATTTTGATATTGCTGTTTTCCAACCGTTCAAGATAATCGGGAATTTTCGCCTTGTCGTTTTCACTAAGATATTTGTCATCGGCAATCAGTTCATCAATACGCTTTGTTACTTTTGCCCACGTTAAAACTACTGAATTATGCGGCTCAAACATATCACCACGGCTCACCGTTAAGCCTTTGTTGTTCATTCCGTTGCTGTATTCGTTTTTAATAAAAGCCACTTTTTCCTGTGTGGAATGCGTTTCATTAAAGAAAAAATAAATCCTGTATTTCTTGTCCGACTCACGATTTCCGAAAGTGAGTTCATAATCCAGTTCGTCCTGCGTGATAAACCTCGGACTTGCAGATGAAATAGGGTTGTTCGCCGTAAACTCTATTGGGTCAAGCTGTAAATCCCTTAAACGCTGTAACAGTTCCTTTGGTTTATGAAAGTGGAAACGCAGCAAAGAGGGGTCTTGCTCATAAGCATCTGTAAAAGCCTGTAAACCGTTAATAATCTTGTTCAGTTCTTCCGGCTCTGTAAGCATTTCTACGATATGTGCCGTGTCATTGGGAAAACCGCTTTTGAAAAGTTCTTCATCCATAAAAAACTCGCCGGAACGGTCTTGATGAAGATACCAAAGCGTTGCGGATAAGTCCTTTCGCTCGTTCGCATCGGTTTTGTCAATTTCGCTCTGCGGCATATACCGCCCTAAATCAAGCAATTCACGAATACGCTTATCTGCCTGTTCCCACGTTACAAGGGTGCTTTCGTGAGCGTTGAGAGCAGTATCTCCATTTGCAATAACAATCCCGTTTTTGTTAAACCATACAGAAAATTGTTCGCCGTCAAAGATAAAGCCTTTACCTCCTGTGCCGTATTCACTTTTCAGAAAGGCGGCGTTTTCGGCAGCAGTCTTGTTCTTTTTATAAAAAGAGCATATACGCAAGGCACAATCTTTTTTATTGCTCCCACTGCATAACACTTCGTCAATAATCTGCTGTCCTACGGACAAAGAAAAAGCAGAGGGTGCAATTTCCTCTGCTTTTTCGATATTGTTTATTTGTTCTTCGACTGTGGGGAACAGCTTTAATTGTAAATAAGTTCCGTCAACACTGTTTCCTCCGCTGAATGGCGAATGTTGTTCATCAAGCCTACCCACTTCATTTGGTCGGTTGCTTTCATCTGTTCGGTCACGCCCTGTGCCTGTGCCATCTCTGATACTATCTGTTCCATTCGGCTCATTGCCGTCTGCTCGATTTCCATGAGATGCTCGTTCAGTTTGCCCGATGTCAGAAGATTTGTGGAAATCACCCTGCGGCTCTGTTTGAGAAACGCTTTCCGTTTCAATGCGTATTTCCCAAGGTGAATTTCCTGTGTTTCCTGCGGTGCTGCCAGATTGGGAATGTTGTAATCTCCGTTCCTGCTGTATGTGATTTCCATTATCAAAACTCCTTTCAGAATTGCTAATATTCTTTGTATCATTAGGGTACTGCACTTTTGATTTTTCTGCAAATGTGCGAATTTGCTTTTTCTCTGCAATTTGCAGATTTCGGACGGTAGCGGAAATTTCACGCAACGCCATTTCCGATATATCGCTCGTTGCCGTGCCAAGAGCATTCAGCGTTTCACGGGTGTTGAAATTGGTAACGCTTGAAAAATCAACAAGATGAGCGTAATCATCGGCAGCACCGTCGCAACAGCGTTCCAAGAGCATATATGATACTGAACATTCAAGTGCTTCCTTGAAATATTTTTCTACGTTCAGCTCGTCAAGTTCTTCAAGAAAACTGTCCTCACGGCAATACATAAGCTCCGAAAGATAATCGGAAAAGTTATCCTCAACCGCATTGGAAGCCGCATAGATAAGGGCAGTTGGTAAATCGTCCCTGTATTCCAATGTGCCGAATGTGTTTTCAAGCGTTTCAATTATATCGTCCTCATATTGCTCATGCACGTTCCAAATGGGTACGGGTCGGGACATTCGGCTTTCGTGGGTGTCGGATATATCAAAGTAATATTTGAGCCGATTGTTTCCGTTATGCTCATCATCAAACACGGCAATGCCTGTCGCACCTTTGTTTACCCATCTGCCAAATTGCTTATTCCATTTTTCAAGTTCCAATACCGCCGTTGCGTTGGGGCGTTGAGCGTAGACTAAAACCTGTTCGGAAAAAGTCAGTTTATAGTTATAGCAGGATGAACGCAAAAACTCACGCCATTCGCCTTGATTGCGGCATATTTGTTTTACCGTCTGATTGTATAGTTCGGTAATCAGTTCATATTTTCGTGCCATCGGTTTCCCTCCTTATCCTTTTGATTGGCAAGACCGTTTCTTGCTATGGATATTTTCTCAATACGGCTGTCAAGCTGTGCCACGGTTGCATTGATTTCAGTCTGTGAAGCGGCGTAATAGTAGCCGTTTTCATCACTGCAAACGGGTACACCGTTACTGCGTAGAGAATTGACCGCCTTTCGCACCGCAACACCTTTAATATGGAAAACAGTTTCAAGCGTTTTGCTTGAAACTGCGTGATTTCGTCCATTATGATTTTTCATCAAATATGTGTGTAAACTTTGACTGATATTCTGTTTACCCACAGGGTTGTCCTCCTAACGCTCATGGTCTTTATTTTTGGGTTTAATCGGTTTGCCGTTATCGTCATAATTTCGGGGATTGGCGGCAGGCACATTCCAACCGAACATAGAGCCTGCAACCATAGCCGCCTCCTGTGCCTTTGAAACACCCATTACATTATTGATATATTTTGCAAGTTCTTTGTTTTCCGCAGGGTCATCGGAAGAAATGTCAGCATAAGAGTAGCCTTTTTCCATGTGCGTTATTTTGATTAACGCACCGTTGGACGGCAATACCGTCATGCAAACAGGCGGTAATTTTTCTTCCTGCCTTATTTTATAATTCGGATTTAACATTTGAGTTTCGTTAAAAGCTCTCTCATACAAATCCTCACGGGCATCTTCATAAGATTGAATATAATGTCCCCAAAAATAATTGGTCGGGTCATTTTTAGAATTTGATTGCCAAGTTACATATTTTGTGCCGTATGCTGAGTCCATACTGCCAAGTACAAAAATTGAATTACCAACACTAAGTTTCTCAATAATTTCATAGCCTGCGTTTGTTTCCTTTTCCATGTTCATCTCTCCTTATCTTTTTGGGTTTTCTTCGGCGGGGTTGTTTTTTCTGCTCTTTCAGCCTGTATAATGGGTAAACGCTCCTTTGCCCAATCGGGTAATTCCTTGATTTCGCCCAAAATATCGGCTCTGTCCCATCGGCTCTCTTTGCCTGTATAAAGATTTACCGTATAAACGGCTCTACCTCTTGAATTTGCATTTGCACCAAAGCCGCCTTTTACAAGAACAATCTGCCTGTCGGCGGTCTGATATTCGGGGCGTAATGATGATGCCTTGATAGCGACAACCTTACCGTCAATGCTCTGTTTATAATCATTGGGGTAGCATTGCTCGGCGGTGATGGTTTCCATTGGTATAGTCACATTTTGCTGTATAGCCTGCAATAAATTTGCCTGTTCCTGCACACGTTCGGCAAACAATTTCACGATTTCCACATAATCGTTACCGCCGACACAATTCTCATAACTTGCAAATAAATCATTTTGAATGCAATAACCACACATATATTTGCTATCGGTGCTGTTCTCGTCAATTCCGAAAACAATTTCATATTCGCCAATATGCAAGGCTTGTGTGATTTCATAAGTGCCTGCCATTCTCTTATCTGCCATGTCAAATCCTCCTTAATTTTGGTTATGTAAAAGGACGGCGTGTGCCGTCCTCCTCGCTGTGCTATTTCTTCTTATTTCTGATTTTCAGCCATACAATCGCACCGATGATAAAGACAACAAGAACGATTGCGATAATGGTTTTTACCTCCATTTTTTACTCCTCCGTTTCTTCTTTTTTCTTTTTGCGGCGGCTTACGAAAGCAAGAACGCCGATACCGACAACCGCCGCACCCATGATGGCAAGCCATAAGCCAATGTTGCTGTCATCACCTGTTTTCGGGGTATCGGGTGTTTTTGGCTCGTCCGGCTTTTTGTTGTTCTGCAACGCAAGCTCATACACTTTTTCATGCTCTCTGATTTGAATTTCGTGGACGGTTTCATCAAGGATATATCCCTCTTTGGCGGTGCGTTCCTTAACCGTATAATCTCCGTATTCCAAATCCTCCGTAATAGCGATACCGTCCTTGTCGGTAGTGATGGTGGAAACAATTTTACCGTCTTTGTCGAACACCTCAAATACAACGCCGTCAAGGGGTGTTTTGGTCTTGCCGTCCGTCTTATAAACTTTAATCTTGCCGGAAATTTTGGTGTTTTGCATTTCAAGGTCAACTACCTTTTTATGCTCTTTAATGAAAACCTCCTGCGGTGTATCATCAAGCAAATATTCGGTCAAAGTGGATTTTTCAACAACGGTGTATTTGCCGTAAATAAGTTCGTCCGTAATTGCCTTTCCGTCCTTGTCAGTAGTGAGTTCGGCAATAATATTACCGTCTGCATCTCTGACCTCAAAGACAACGCCCTCAAGGGGATAACGGGTCTTACCGTCCGTTTTAATAATTCTAATCTGTCCCTTGATTTTTTCGTTGATTAAGCCGAATGTGGCAATATCACCGTGTTTTTCAATGCTGATAATATGCTCATGTTCATCTAAAACATAGCTTTCCTGCGTTTCAACTTCTTTGATGGTGTACTGACCTTTCGGCAGCAGTCCTGTTTCAGCAAGTCCGTTTTCGTCGGTGGTAATGTCTGCAACAACCATTCTGTCCTTGTCACGAACAATGAAACGAACGCCTGCAAGGGGTGTTACGCCGTCCTCGATGGTCTTAACAATTTTGATTTTCCCCTTAATCATATCATTCAAAATCGGCTCACCGTCATTGATTGAAATGCTGATAAACGGCGTTTTATCGTCCTTGTATTCAAATGGTGCATCATAAACGGTATCGTTGGGGATGTGCATATCGTCTGACTGGAGTTCCTTAACGTAGTAGTCAGCAATCGGAATATCGCAAGAACTTACCGCATTGCCGTCCGTATCAGTGATAAGAATATCCATCAGCGAATCAGCAGGGATAATAACCTCGCCGTCCACATTTTTAATGTCTTTCTTGGCAAACAAACCAAACACATAACCCGCAACAGGCTCATAAACATATTCTGTCTTGCCGTACTTATCCACATAGAACTGCTCTGCGTGTTTTGCAAGGTTGATGTCTGCCTTTGTGCGGTCATTGTACTGACTGATTTCAGCGGACACAAGGGGCGTGTTTTGGTCTACATATACAAGGCTGAACGGAATAGGTGTTTCATCGAGGATAAAGCCTTCCGGCACGGCAATTTCAACGGCATAGTAATCGCCCAAATACAATTCCTTGCTTGTTGCTTTGCCATTTTCTCCTGTGACAACAGTGTCTACAATTTCGCCCTGTTTTGCCCTAACCGTGCCATCCGGCGTTATAATGTCGGTAGCGGCAATGATATTGAATTTCGCCCCTTTAATCCCTCTGATTTCATAGGACGGGATATAAACATCGCCGTAATCACTTTCAGCAGAGGTGGCAGAAGCTAAAAGTTCACCGAGTTTTTCTACTGTAACCTTGCCTTTAACGGGCATATTCTTCATTGTGACCGTAACCATATCGCCGCTTTGGTCTTTTATTTCAAACGGAATGGGGTCTTTAGACAGCACATAGCCATACGGCGATTTCACTTCGTGAAGCTCATATTTTCCGTAACGCAGATTTTCGGGCATTACAAGCGTTCCATCGGGTGCG
>Ga0153948_1001124_pt1 | contig 13995 bp, 9 predicted proteins | sample TSNJ032MetaG_FD_104696 | JGI IMG/M metagenome (GOLD analysis project Ga0153948, IMG submission 104696) | Attine ant fungus gardens microbial communities from New Jersey, USA - TSNJ032 MetaG | ecosystem: Host-associated > Fungi > Mycelium > Unclassified | place: USA: New Jersey, Wharton State...
AGCCTCCTCACAATCATTTTCCAGATATGCTGTAACAGCATTCAAAGCTTTCTCCATCCTCAGATTGATGTCAGTTGTAACACGACGCGTGGGATGAACATAATAGAATAATCCATTGGGTAGATGATATTCAATCCAGCCGAGTTCATGGAAGTGGAGTATGGGAAAAATATTGTGCGGGTTCCGGAAGTTTCTCTCAGTGGGACCATGGGCAGTGTCGCTTATTGAGCTTACGCAGATATCAGTGTTGGTGATTGGTGCTGTTTTTGGTGGCTGAAGGTATGACGTAGGCCTCTCAGGTGTGACAAGTAGAGGCCGTGTTTCACTAGATATAGTCGTTAGAGATAGATTTTCCCCGGGTAGGCATCTACTCGTACTCGATATCACCATCATACGGAGAGAGATTTGCTGCATGCTGTTTCTGTTTCAGAGAGCTACAACAGTCGAGAAAATAGATAAGGTACGCAAGATATGATATAGGGAGGAGGCATTTTTACCTCCATGGTAAGACTTCTGGTAATGACCCAAAAATTTCGGGCTCATCGCGACCCGCACTTATTGGAGTTGTTTCGGAGCTACACAACCAAAAAAAATGCACAATCTCGAAAGAGGAAGTTTACAGAAGATTGTCAGGACATACCGGGGCATAAGTGATACATCTGGTACAACCGACGTAGATAAAGTGATTTGTTGTAACGGTAGCTTCGCATTATTGTTCTGACTCTCACCCCTGGACCACAAAAGATTAGTCATAGGCCATAAACTGATTATAGACTTACAGAACACTTGCATGATCCAAATGCACACTTCCATTGCTCCCAGGTTCCAAACATGGTGATGAAGCCAGAACGCCGGTCCTAGAATTCTCCACAGGCACGGTACCATATGAAGCTGGCAGCGGATCCTGCTGTGCAGGGTCGACAGGGAAGGAATTTTTAGGAATATTGACGGTATCAATGGGACTAGGAGGATCAATAGGATCGGTCAGCGGGACAGATGTCAGATCTCCTCCACGTTCCATTGGATGGCTGTAATCCTCATGGGTAGGAGTGTCGTTAGAATACTGTGCGGTTTCGCTTGTGGAGCTATCGCCAGTGGCGGGATAACCTGGGACATCCACAGGATTCTGAGTCTTATGGACGGAAATGGAATCAGGTTCGCGCGAAGCTGAATCCTCTTCATAAGCAGGAGTGATGTTATGAGGAGCAGACGTGGGAGCAGAAAGTCCACGAAACGAAGGAGCGCGTGAAGAAGGGTCATCTTGATTTGACACAAGCCTATGAGGATCAGAAACTACAATGGGCTGGGGAAGTTCTTCTTCGTCTTGATCCTTAAATGCACCTGGGTTTCCAGACCAGGAGTCCATGACAGGTGGCGGGACATACTCCGCGGGGCTGGTCGCTACATCCAAAGGTTCAGGGCTTGAAGATCGTGGGAGCTCCTGAGAGAGAGCAGAATGACCAACAGACCCTGTCGCATCCATTTCTTTTAGAGGAGATTCGTTGATAGGACTAGGCATCGTGTGTGCTACGAGAGGCTCAGGTGCAGAAGCCGATGTGTCGATCTTGTGTGCGGGAGAAAAGGCAGCATCAGAAGAGGAGCGAGAGCGGATGGACGACGGTCTGGAGGTGCCCGAACGATTGAAAGTAAGCACGGTAGAGCTTCGTCGCACGGCACCGGTCAAACGACCCGTCCATTTGGTCTTTGGACTTGCACCACTGGTCATGTTACAAAGGGAGAAAGATTTGCGCGATTCGACAAGTTGAGCTTTAGTATACTACCACTTTTGATGGAATCGAAGAGAGAGGGGAATCGTAGCAGAAAGTGAGTATGGGAGAAGGGTTTCGTTATCAAGCATATGCCAGGCCGCTGCATCGAGGCAATTAATGAAGTAGATCAATAATGTTGGATGCTTGTATCATGGAGGGTCGTGACAATCAGACCCCAAATGTATGGTATCGCAAGGACAACACGTTGCATGTCGACTGTATAGGGCATGTAGCATTAAGTAATAGAGGGACACGAGATAACCGGCTACACATCCTGCAAGGGTTGATCAAGGGACGGCAAGTATTTGTCTTGCTGAACTTGGCAGTGGAATAAAGACGGCAAGCCTTTGTCGTGCTAATAATAATCTCCAAACAGTCACGTCACATCCTCAGCTTGGTCATGGATACCAACGACACAGGCCCAAAGCAACTCAGGATAACATCACACGGTAGAATAAAGAACTTTGTCTCCTTCGCTCTTCAGTTTTTTCAGGTAATAATTGGCCCGCTATGGTCTATCGTCAAATTTACATTCCCTAGAAATACGATTCTAGGCCCCTTGTGCTTCATACACTTCCTCGGGATCCTCCCAGTCAAACTACAGGAGATCTCGACAGTGCAACTTTAGTTATACCTCGTCTTATTTCTGTTGTGGAGATCATCAAACGCGAATATATCAAACACTTACACAACACGCATTCTCAGCGTTTTGTAGGGTTACATCAGTATAACCAACTTGGGACACTGGAAGATCTTGGATATGGTGAAACAGCAGAGCACGACCCGGCTGAAGATCGTGAAAAGCTGATAGAACTCGCCTTGCAAGGGAAAAAGTACGTTATTGCCTCACGATCCACAATGTCTTGCCGATACTTGTTCTGCAGCATCAAGCTCAAGCAAACGCCATTTTTACGAGTCATATTGTCTTTGGAGAAAATACCAGAACTTAGTCAATCAGCAACGTATGTGCTGTGTCTAATGAGCTATTTTCATACCCTAAAGTCCTAAAGATACCAGCCTCCAACCACACGAAAACTGTCCAAGTCAGCCAAGGCACGAGCCAAGAAGCGACAAAAGAAGGCTCAACCAGCAGTCAGTGAAGACGCGATCAAGTCATGACATACATCGCATCTGTTATCCATAATCCATATCTGCAGAAATCCATGCATCTGGACCTGCATCGTCTAATCAAAACCTTGAGCGCATCAAGCTATCCAGCACTGGTCTGGAAAACGTTTCCCCACAATGCATATGACAACTCATCATCGAGCCGCCTTACCCTCTCCATCTGCCAGTATCTCGTACCTTCTGTAACGTCGGAGCTCTCTGGTCGGACCATGCTGTATGATCCGATGAGTTGGATATGACGAGAAAATTTTTTTTCATGGACTGCGGACTATTTCCACAGAAGCTACCTTCGCACAGCTCTCACATACTTTTAGCAATATCATACCCGAGGCGAATCCAAACAACCTCAGTTAGCATGTATTCATATGCTGGAATGCATCCTCATTCACAGAAGATGTCCAGAGCAATATTTTGCATCATCGCCTATTCTCTGATTACCCATGCAAGAATTTTTCTTTGCACATTCCCTTCTAGTCAGGTTTTCAGCTTAGAGGGACACTAACAGGCTTTATTATACCTATCAGTGGAATCGCGTCCTTGACAGAATCTGTCATACCAGCCTTGCCAGCACCTGATGTTTGGTCAGACGCCATGAGCACATGACACATCCTGGCTTTGCTTGACATTCCGATACATGACACGATAAATCTCTCCTTCTGCCAAGTTTTCGGTTCTCGGTCGTTTTTACCCGTACATCGATCTCAGCGGGCAAGCATAGCTTTTGAAGCATACCTTCATATTAAATTATGGCTGTTGCCGAATCGAAGCTAGAAGCTAGAAGTTGAACGGCGCCTAACGTTTGTCAGGCTCCGGGAATGGAGGTACAAAAACTAGTGGAGCGCCACAAATTTCAGGTCCTTGTCCCTGCTGTGGACCCCTTAGCGAACATGACTAGAATTAAGTTAATACCCCGCTCTTCTCGAAGTGATCAAGCCCTTATAGGGTTAAAGGTCTCAGGACACGAGAATCAAAGATTCAGTCGTGTACATCGCAGAAAACGAGGCTTGTGTCCTTGCTGCTCGGGTGCAGTGTGCGTCGCTAGATGCACAATTTTTTTGCGGCATTAGAGAGACCAAGACATAAATATAGTAAATCATTCTCATCAAAGCTTAAACCTCGCACATGCAACAAACCCATAATATGTCACAAGCTGAAATCGTAGGTCAACTAGGGGTCGAGGTTTTGTCTATGTGGGGGCAGACATGAGCAAGCGCTTGTGACATCTACACGTAGCGAGTATCGCCGCCCAGCTATGTTTGAAGTACGTCGAACATCGTTCCAGTTCCCATAAACATCCGGACTCGGGTTGTTCTTCAGAGAGGCGTGTCAGATACAGGTAGTCAGTCTCATTTACCTAAGGTACCCGGGGAAATTCTCTGAAAGAAAGAATCACAAGTAGCGCCAGTCTTGTTCCTACATTTGAATTGTCTACCCTTTCTTCGAACTGCACTCCATTTCTGAGGGGGGAGGATTAGCACCAATACCTTTTTTGGATGCTTGAAATAATGTTTCGCGATGCGCTGCTCGGATCGAGAGGTATGTCGCACTTTTTCTTGAAAGAGACATCTTATAACTAGATGGTCATGCATAAATTTTACCGCATAGCAATCGACGGGCTCAAGGACTTTATATAGGTGATGGAGGAGACAGAACCATAGTTGAAATGGGACTGTATCCATGAGTGAGTAATTTCACATTTCTCAATGATTATGATCGTTGTAATGCAGGTGCTTATTTTTTTTAGACTTCAAACAAACTTGGTCCTATGAGGTTTAGAGTTATCGTAACCAGAGAATCCTATATATAAGCGATTACAATGATGAGGTCGGTTTTCTGGGCGGTGTCAGGAAGGGGCTATTATTCCTGGATTGACACTTTGACTTACCATGGGGATTCTCAGAAAAAGACCCTACCATACTCATTTGTCACTGACAACCGCTATTTTGAACATCACTCTTACCCCATCAAAACATGGCCTGGGAGTAGCAATGAGTTCCATCTCTTCCAAGAAGCTCATGATTTTTGACTTTTGAGCTGAGATAAACCATCGAATGGAATTTAGTTATATCCTGTCTTATTCTAAACAACATCATTAATGATCATTATTCACCTGCCTGACCGGATAGCATCCTGACTGCCTGACTGCCTGTGCAAAAGTACGTGTTAGCCACCAATACTATATGTAACAGATTCTGTACTTGGATCTCAGAGTCAAGTCACCCGTAGTTGGGCAGAGGGAGTATAGCATGTATAATGGTGTTTTCCTGATTTTCAAATAGTGTCGAAACGAACACGAAAATCGTGCAATGTTCTCATGACGGGCTCGTTCCAAGATTGTTTTGCTCTTCACATGGACGAAGTATAGCCATTGTTCGATTTACGGGACAAGTCTCAAGGCACGAGATCTGGCAGTCACTGGCCACAGCAGGGGATAAAATGAGCACCACGTATGCAGATGTAAGGGATTGAAGCGGGAAACTGTATACAGAAGCTCGCCATGCTGAATAGGGTCGTCCAGTATTACATTATCCCCTCACTCCCTCCACACACACTCCGCCCGATTTGACTGGAATTGACCTGCAATAATTCGCGATACGGTCTGCAGCTTGACAAGATATCATGGACAATATATCACGAAATTTGTTTTCACGAAACATAGAAAGTGATCTAATCAGACTCAACATAAACAGTAGTAAGATTGCTTTGGTTGTGATGAGACAATTGAGACGATATGAACTTGAATAAGATCACTAATCAACCTCCATCGCACTGGTATCTACGAAATCGACAGTGGGTGCATCAGGGTCTGAACTGTGAGCGGATGGTTGATCAGGTGCAGCAGGATTATGCCTGACGTGTATTGTTCGGTGAGAACGATGAGATGGACTTTGGGATAGACGTCGGGATTGTGGCAACGTGACCGGCGAAGGGGAAACACTAGAACATGGAGAAGAATTGGGGCTCGAGCTTTCACGTTTGGAACGAATAGATCGATTGAAGTGATTACAAGAGGGATTACGACAGACGAATTCTACGTGAAGGATCAAAAGAGTATGGACACAACAAGACAAACACTCACGGGCATCCTCCCACATGGATTCCTTGACTAATCCATTATGGGTAAAACACCGCTCGCAAATTAATGCATACCGCGAACTGGGTGAACTAATATCATGTTCCTCGTCTCCTAGGAGCGCGTCAGCAACTTTGTCGTACCATCGTTTCCGGGGAGGGCCCATGGGAAAAGGGTTGGGCGCCGCTGAAGCGTTGAATCAGATACTGTAAACAAAGACATTATGAAAGCATACGAGTGAGCTGAGCTCGAAGTGTAGGTGGCATGGGAGATCTTCCGAGAGCTGTCCCTTGCCGTCGAGGAGTGACGGGATTTTGCTTTGACATGGTTCGTTCTTTCAAGGGTTTTGCTCCAGGAGGAAGCTCGTCGTATTCCTGGAACAATTTCACCATCGAGTCAAAGTTTGTTCTCTTTTTGATATCTTCGACTTTTGCGCGGCGTTTTTTCATCAAGTTTTGAAGGGACTTTTCTGTATAATGTGTAAGATATGAGGGAAAAAGAGCATGTGATCTTACCTTCTGCATCGGCCTTTCGGGTGTACCATACCTGCACAATACGTCGAATAAACAGAATGCTAGACAACGATTAGGTTCAATCAAGGAATATGACCATAAGAACTCACATGATTGGTCCGACAAATGCAGGGAGCCCTCGCATTACTCTTCTTACGATGGGATGTCTGCCCGCAGTAGGCCAAAAGAATGATGGTAAGATGTCCAGATACCAGAGAGTGACATAGATGACCCAGGCAAGAAGAGTGTAGATAGTAGCCAACAGAGTCGAGCGTTTCTCTCGTAGCCGTATTTCCAAAAGCCTTATCTGGCGTTTTTTTATGTCCTTTGCCAGCGCTGCGAGAACAGTCTCGAAATCTTCCTCTTTCTGTTGAAATACCGATAGGTCAGAAAGTAACATATGAGCTGAACCATAAGCTTCCCTGGGAGAATATTCGCTTCAGGAAAGACATGCCGGGAATGCACTTTTTCGAAATTCAACCAGAGGGTCAATGATGATATAACACAGGTGTGACACATCATGGCACGTGGCCAGCAATGGTACATACGAGCATGACGTCAACTTAAGTAATCGATCTCCTATGTCAAAGTTACTGATGGTTACAACACATGGCTGATCTGCATTCCCTCTCCGGAAACATTTCTGCCGACAATTTTCATGCGGCAACATGGGGCCCTACCTTCTCCACTATTTCTTGTTGTTTTATACTTCCTAAACAAACGTGAAAGGGACACTTATTCATGGTTTTCCATATACTATTCCCAACACTCATGTTGGATGATACTCCCATGCAGCTATTCCTGTGTCAATACGTATAAGAACAGTTTCAGTATGTATCGGCCGAGCTGATAGGAGTATTGGATAAGTCTCTATCAAATCCCACAGAATCTGTGGTTGATGGGGGAGTTATATGTTTACAGTGGAAATCCTAAAAAATGAGCGCTCAGATAAGAATGTATGGATTGTAGTTCAGGTAGAAGAGGTAAGCAGGCGGCATACATCCCATCAACTTCAGGATTAGATATGATTTCAGAGGTGGGCCGGCATCTGACTAATGTACAAGTGAACTTACTATCCGGGAATGGCACGGACGTCCCTTGAGTTATAGTATGAGATATCTTCACCAGAAATGAATGCTCTGTAATGTGTTAGTTTTGAAGTCGTTTCGAAATATGTACCTCGAAAGTTAAAGAATACCTCATTGGCGCGATAAGGAGTGTTCTAGGACAAATTATGATGATCGCATTTACAGATGCCAAACTTGTAGTCACGAGCTCGTGATATTGCACCCATAGACAAAGAAGGGAATCTTGCTCATATACTCGAAGTGAATCGGAGTTGGAATAAGTATTGTTAACGTATTGCCTTCTGTTGAGAATATGAGAGAACTTCATAAGCAATCAAAGTCAAATTTACCGAGAATTCAGTACTGCGAAGGGTGAATACGTCAGTTGATTTTGTTACGGCAGCAATAATTTGCTGCGCATCGGCCCTATCCAATTAATCACAAGTGGATCACACCAGGCAAGCAAGTGGGGACATGCGGTTGGTTCGGTTCGAGACCGGCACTTGCCACATCGTATGCAACCAACGCTTCTGGATCAATGAGCGAGTGGTCCAGCTACGTGGGAGGAGACGGATCTTGAGCATGTATTTGTCTTGATGTCCTCTATGATTTAACTGTCAATTTTTCTCGAGAGCGAAGATGAACAAACCGGTTCATAAGACATGCCACACATTAAGATATTCCATGTAGATCGTATTGAAGGAAACTTGATTCGCAGGCTGTGCGGTGGCGTATCTGATGACGTTCATCTTTTCATAAATTGGAAGTAGCGTGAAACTCGTACTTGCACTGCCGATTGTCCAGGCGTTTAGAATAAGGGTAAAGACGTAAGTCAACTTGACGTTGCTGGAATCTGGTGTGTGATTCGGCCCTGAAAAAGGGATATGCTGGGACGCCGAATTGAGAGCGCGAGATGGAGCATATTTCCTGTAGATATATCGAATGTTAAGGCCGTTAAGACAAAGTGCCTGAGCTCGGACAAAAAAGCCCGTGAGACTTCTGGAAAATGTCGTTAATGTCCATGTCCATTCTGGAGGAAGGAGTTTGAAAAGCCTTCCCCATTGGTATTGCGGATCCGATGTGACTCAGGATTTTATGTTGCCACCTCAGTATGCTGTAAAGTTGACTTTTCCCAGTAATGAATGACTTCCCCCGCCTGTACTGGAACAACGCGGCGGTATCATATTCTCAATTCAGTAGCGAGGCTGTTGTTCCAAAACAGTCAGATTCACACCGTCACGGCAAGGATTTGAGCTAGCAGCACTGATTGATCTCGTGATGGAAGCAATCTATTTGTGACACATTTGCAAAGGTCGGATAAATTACTGTAGAACAACGCGGCATTGACAGATGTGTCTAATTCGCGTAAGACATCAATGAGACGGATTCTTGAATCAAAATACCTGTTTGGTTTTGCAATGCTGTCCAGGCAAGCTGGGACAGACACGAGGCGTCAGTTCATCTCCACGATTCCAATGAATGATGTCTGTTGTTAGGATGCACATTTTTCAGGTAGACTATTCTGTTGACATACCTCCATGAATAGACCCAGATAAATCCCACTAGAAATGGTGATCTAATCTGATGGTCAAAGACACGGAGTATTTTCTCTATGATTGACCGCCAGGATAGTATGCTTTGTCATCAAGGATTGTTCCTACATAGTTGTGAAAGAGAATATCCGAGCGAGTCGGTTCGAAGCTATTTACGTCATCTGCTGAAAATGGGTTAAATCGAACCCCATCAATCTTGGGAGAGGATGTGGCCACCTCCGGACCAAGATTTCATGACAGATAATAAGGCCGCTGGGGTGTGACTCCCAAGCCATCCCGTTTCTGTCTTGGGCCGCGCAGTGTAAAGTTCCACTACCCGACTCTCTTACTTGTGGAATCAACCAAGCGTCCTTGTATCCGACGTCAAACTTCTGATAGATCCATTTTGCTGTTTAGCAAATCTTCAGATCTTCCGTTAAGTATATAAGGTGTCTCTCAACGTTTGTTGCACAAAAGCTCATCCTTTCCATCACAATGTTGGCCACAGCTTACCCCTCACAATCCTTCATGTCCAGCAATTTCAACAACAAACAACAAGGCATGCATACCCAGAACCCTGTCTCGTACTCTTCCTCGATGTCTCCTCAGCTCGATCATTCACTGCTCTACACAAACAATTGGTCAGGTATGTGTGCTTGGATCACCTCAGAGTGTTGGGTGTTTTTCAATACTACTTCACAGGCAACGGTGGCCAACAACGCTTTGTGGCAACGAGCCCTGCCTATAGCTTTTGCAACGACATGCCTAGGCATACTAATCAACACAAGATGTTCTCGAATTCAGAGGAAAACAGTAGCCGGACTCAGGATTATTGCATTCGTGCGGAAAGAAGTACCTACGAGTGGTCGCCATCTTCCATCAATCACTCTTCGCTGTACATTCCTACTCCCCTGGCGAGATCCTCTAGTGAGTTGTACAGGGACGCACAACAGTTCTGTCATTCGTGGTCTGAGTCGGACACAAACTCAGTCGACTCTATACGAAGTAACAGCACTCAATGGAACAGTGATGACTTACGCGTCAGCCCATTGTCATCGCCCCCTCCAATCATGGACAATCTCTTGCTCACTAGCTCCACAAATTCTCCTGTATACTCTGTCGCCGCTGGACCGCCATTGGTTCAGCCGACTCGAGTTTATGATATGTCATATATCTCGTCACCTTCTTTATCCCCAGCCATGGTGCCCCGAGACACATCTCCTCAGATCGCTCCATCTCATTCCAGGAGAGCAAGTGTGAATGGTTCCGCAGAAGGGAAAAAATGCTCCCATTGCAATGCAACTTCCACACCCCTGTGGCGCAGAGAACCCACTACTTTGAAGCCGCTTTGCAATGCTTGCGGTCTCTATCTACAACAAAGGCACCGACATCGCCCAAAGGAACTCATTGATGCCGATCAAGACGACGATGAGAGTGAAGAAGAGGACCAAAACTATAACGGTCCCGAGTGTAGTCATTGTCATACACACACAACTTCGGTTTGGCGTCGGAGTAAAAGTGGGGCTCAGGTATGCAATGCATGTGGCGTCTACGCGAGACTTCGTGGAAAAGATAGGCCAATGTCATTGAAACGAAAGAAGATCAAACCCCGCACCAAGCACGCCTCGATCTCTGCCTCTATGTCTCCGGCCGTTACACAATCATGAAATATGAACATTGACACCATAATTGTAATTTAAGTCATGCTCCTCTGGTCTTTGATTTTGAGATTATATCTCAGTATCCCATTATGTTGTAGTAAGAGAGTTTGCAATTTAACAACTATTCCTTGATTGCATGATCCATCTCTTCAGTTATTTCTAGCATAGGCAAGCACTGATATTGCATGTCATTTGAGATTTTTTGCATCTTGCAACAGCAGAACATGATAGGAGCATTTCCTGGGCAAAGTTATGTGACCTTCATTCCGCTGCCGACGAAGAACATCCCAGCGTTCCTCAATGAGTCAGTCTAGGCCAAGAAGGTACGGAAGCAGCATTTGCACAGCATCAGGAATGTCAAGTCTCAGGATGTCCAAGATTAAAGTTGGAGCTGAGTAAGGGTTATCAGGAGTTGGTGGCGGCGCTAGGATCCACTTCTGAGTCTGGTGATTTGCATGACCTGAAATTGATTCTAATTTTGTCCGAGAGGTCTCGAAGGAGACACGTTATAGAATTACACCTCATGGAGATCGCATCATGTGGCTCGAACGGACGATTTCGTGAGTTATATGTTCCGCATGGGATCATGGGATATTGTACGGTGAGGTGATGACACTTCTTTAGTCGCTCACAAGAAGTACCCCTGACTAGTGATAGTCTGACTGTCAAAATAGCCAAGTCTTTCGTTGGTTGCATCCGGGTTTGAGCCTGAGACAATGACCTAAGAGTTGCTCTGATGTACGTTGGCAAAGTTTCACAACACCAGCGGTTTGGACCCTGTCGTTAGCCTGACCATCACTTGTCCCCTGACAAATAGGAAAATCAACGAAACACGAGATGACACATCCTTAGGTCACTGCAAGGAAGCATCCACACGTGTGGCTGAAACTCCACCATTCCAGATAACGGCCCCAGCAGGAAAGTTAATGACCGCTGCATTGGGCACATGAGCAAAGGCGAGGTTAAAGCAATTCAGCAATTATGTAAGTAATTGACGATATACGTCCCGAATTGTATCGGAAGAGTCTGTCACGGCGCTAATAAATAAAGTTTAGAGTGGGCTATTTGGAGTAACGATAGGGTGTGCAACGGAATAGGTGATATATGGCCGTAAGAAGAGAAGGCGGCGCAAGACTAGTAGAGTGCAAAAGAAGCTCAGCAGCAGGCTTGACAATAGATCATTGAAGCAGTAGGTCAGTGATAGCATATGTTGGTTCATTGTAATAGCTTGAACTAATTTAGCTATCCCACGGGTGGCAAGCGGGGTCAATAGTGACAAATATTCTTTCTGATGCTTGCCTCTTATTTCAGAATACTTTGTTGCTGCTGTTCCAGTGAATCCTATGTCATTGATGAAAGAGAACGGCTCCTCCAATTCCAGATACCAACAATGCCGTGGGTTTTTGATGATAACACACAAATCACTGCTTATATTCCACAGGCCCCAGATAATCCATGCGCAGGAACTGGATTACCGACATCGCATGGGCAAAATCGTTCGAAACAAGGAAGGGCAAGGACAATTCCTTGTCAAGATGGACTTTCATGACTTACTTTCCTTGAATCCAGAAAAATGGTGGACGTCTGCGCTCAACTTCCATTCAACCTTCACAATCGTGTGATTCACGACATAATTGAAAGTCGGTCACGATCACAATCGACTGACTATGACGCATCTGACGAGGAAAGTTACCGCTCGCTCGTACGTCGACACAATTTGACCCAGAAACGAGCATACGAGTTGAGATACCCGGTCTATTACGAAACCTCGCGGTCACGGTCACCTTCTATTGGACTAGGCTCTACATCAATTGCCTATGAGGCCGACAGGCCTGCTGCCATCCTTAATCTGCGATTGGTAGGTGTCACCGAAACTGAACGTGGCCGAACTAAAGCAAGGGCAATTGATTCTATGAGCTGTGACGGAGGAAGTTCACTCAACTCGACTGGGACTTTTCATGTCAAAAAATCTAATCCCTCTGTGGTATGTCCTGTCTGGCTCTCAAGAAGAACGATGCGATTTCATCATTACTAGTCTTTCTCTCCTCAATTCGAATTCATCAATCCAGTCTTATCTTCCTGGAATGACTCTATCCCATACCAGCCCCCTAATCACTCCTGAAATGTATTGATATTGATACCAATCTACGAGCATCTTTTTCGCTTTTAAAAATACAAGAACTCCGTGCCGACTTGGAACTCACTAATGGTTCTTCCAAACATGGAATCGACTGGAAAGATATCTTTTAGTTCAAAGGAACTGATTTTTCTCCACACAAAGCCATTTCAAAAAGTAGCTGGACCAGCATTTGTAGATGTTCAACATCTTTGATCTAACGTATCGTCGGAATAAGGCATGGTATATAAGGAGGGGATTCCTTGATGTCGGCAGATCTATGTCCTCTTGCATTACTTGGACTTCAATCACTGATTGATTTGCACCTATTTATCACACATTTTAGCTGATCTTTATCTGATGATTGGCGGGCATCGCAGTATGCTCAAATGGCGCAGCACTGTACATCATGGACATTCAGAGTGTATTTGATCCATAGGCAGAGCCTAAATCAACAAAAAGTTTATGTCAGTCTTTATCCGAAGATGAGTATACACACACATCCTTTCACATAGGTCAGGCTTGACTCGACTCACAACAACCCTGTATCTGTCTTTCTGCAATGAAGTAATATTAGTTTCTCGCAGCATTCTGCGTCAGGTTCCTCTTTTTATTGAGTGTGAGATCTGGGAGAAGTCTGGATTCCTTTCTAGTATATTATTTGCAGATACCCATATCAACTTCACAGTTGACCTATCTATAATCGACAAGGAATATCCATTCAGGATCAATCAGCTGCCCAGCAGTCTGATATCATTATTCAACTCATAAGATAGAAAGTGTCAGGAAAAAAACGGATGATCTACAGACATAAACCACCGCAATCATGTATCATCATCATCTTTGGGGATTCCATTTTGGAGTTTATGCTCAGGCACTTCGGCGTCCTTTGGTTGATTTTTATCAGCAGCAATCCCCACAAACGTTGGAAATCTACAATCGAGCAAATTTTTCGAGTCAATAATAAAGAAGCAACGAAAAGCGTACCTCGGAACGCCATCTTTAGTCAACTCTTGGAATCGATAGGTGATGATAGACCCGATGGCTGGAGGATTCTTTCGTTGCTTGTCATTCAATCCTGATCCAACGCTAAATGTCTATTAAACAGAAGATTAGCAATCTGTCGGGTTCGGAGAT
>Ga0153948_1001125_pt1 | contig 13981 bp, 14 predicted proteins | sample TSNJ032MetaG_FD_104696 | JGI IMG/M metagenome (GOLD analysis project Ga0153948, IMG submission 104696) | Attine ant fungus gardens microbial communities from New Jersey, USA - TSNJ032 MetaG | ecosystem: Host-associated > Fungi > Mycelium > Unclassified | place: USA: New Jersey, Wharton State...
AGGGGAAGGATACGGTAAGGTATTTTTTTCTGCAGAGTTTACCGGCCTCATAAAAGTCTGCTTCCCCAAAGTCCACCTGGCCCGGTCCCGGATCCCAGACCAGTTCCAGATTTGCCTTTTCCACCTGCACTGATCGGCATTTCTTTATGTAACGTTGTACAAGGTTGTAGCTTCCCTGATATTCATGTTCCTCCACAAGCCGGTCATAGACTCGTTTGGCTGTATGATGTTGTTTGCGCCAGTGCTTTTTATCGGCCACAAGCCATGAATCAATGATTGACTTAAAGGGATCCAGCTTTGAAGGTTTTTGCACAATGACTGGTGGAAGTGGGGAGAAATCCTCCTGTGCAAGGTATTTCCGTATTGTTTTCGGATCCGCACCAGTTTTTTCTGAAATTTCACTGATACGGTATCCACTATTCCTCAAATCTTTGATATAATTTATTTGGGACATAGTGAGCATCATCCTTTCCTCCTTTATCTTTGGTCGTGCTTAGATAAAGGATACATGTAATGTGGGGTGGTATCAATATGTCCCGCCATTTATAGGGAATTTCCCGCGGCGTTTTCAAGGAACAATGGTGCCATTTACCGGTAATTCTAGTGTCTCATAAACACCCTGTTGGGTACATATGATGGATAAGGAACAAAAGAGCCGATAGTCTGTGAATACACTCACAAATTATCGGCTCTACGTCTTAGCTATCTTAATGCAAATATCAACACTAAAATACCAAGTGCAATCCGATACCAACCAAACGCCTTGAAATCGTGTTTTTTAATAAAGCTCATTAAAAACTTAATGACAAATATAGATACGACAAAGGCAATTATCATTCCAATTACCAAGAAAATTAGTTCTGTGCTTGTAAAAGAAAAACCAAACTTAAAGAGTTTAAGAGCACTTGCTCCTAACATAGCGGGAATAGCAAGAAAAAATGTGAACTCTGCCGCCGCTGTTCTCGATACTCCCATTAGCAATGCACATATAATGGTAGCTCCCGAACGGGATGTTCCCGGTATCATTGCAAGTGATTGAGATAATCCGATGATTAAAGCTGTCATGTAGCTAATGTCCGCAAGTGTATTTACTCTCGGAGTCCGTTTTTTGTTCCATACTTCTACAATAATAAAAGCAACGCCATAAATAATTAACATAATGGCAATGGTAACAGGAGTTCCAAAATGCAACTCCAAGAAATCGTCAAACAAAAAGCCTAATATTGCAGAAGGAATACAAGCAACAATTACTTTAAACCACATTCCAAAAACATCTTTTTTAACAACGGGGCGTTCCTTAAACTGAAAAGGAAATATTTTATTCCAAAATACAGCTACCACGGCAAAAATAGCACCAAGTTGGATAACAACAAAAAACATTTCTTTGAATGCTTTGCTCATATTTAGTGTGATAAATTCGTCCACGAGAAGCATATGCCCTGTACTGCTGATAGGAAGCCATTCGGTTATTCCCTCGACAATGCCAAGAAAAACAACCTTTAATAATTCAATAAAATCTATATTCATCACTTTATATCCTCCTTTCCGAAATAAACAAAACTTGTAATAAAGCCAAGTGCTGAAACCAAAATGATTAAACCAATTACAAGCCAATATGGATAGCCTGTATTTGCTATCTTTCCACTTATAAGAAGGCTTGTGCTTGTCCACGGAAACAACGCTCCTAACGGCTCATTGGATAAAAAGGCATTTCCCATAACAATAACGGCTGACGCAATGACGGGAACAACAACCCCTTTTGTCCGCATCGCTATAAAAACAAAGGGTGATATAGTCAAAAACAGTAAAAAACTGCCTATTAACATTTTTGCCAACCATTTCAACGCAAGCCCAAAGCTAAATTCTACAAGCCCAAAGACTGCATTAAATATAATTGATAATGCAAAGGCACTCGCCCAAGTAATAACGGTCAGAACAATTATCCAAATCCACAATATGCAAAATTTACTTGCAATAAATGATGTTTTTGATACAGGTACCGGCAAGATGCTTTTAAGTGTTTTTTCTGTATATTCCCGATTGAATAAATATGCCGAAATTACCGTATATACAATTAGACCAAATAAAATCATAGTATAAAACTGGCAGTTATCAAATAAAGTTGATAGCTTCAAGACTACCTCTGGGTGAGCAAAATGCGTTCTTACTCCATCAATTATTATCATAACTGGAGTAACTAACGCTCCTAAAAAGCTAATAAGTAACATTTTTGAGCGTTTCAATTTCAAGAGTTCACAATATATGAGATTACCCAATCCCGCCACCTCCTATCAATGATGAAAAGTAATCTTCCAGTTTTTCAGAGCTTATATTAACTTTTGTTACCACAAGTGATTTTTCTATGAAGCATCTGTTAATATCTCCACGTTTCTCTAAACAATCAAATATGCGTATTGTTTTATCGTTGTGTGTGATATAGTCAGAAATTTTAAATTGTTCTTCCAAAAGTCTTGTAGCAAAACTTAAATTAGATACTTCAAACTCTACATATTGACGGTTTCTTTCAAGAAGTTTTGTCATATCAACTTCCTCTATTAAACGCCCTTCATGCATTACTCCGATAATATCCGCAAGTTGTTCTATTTCATCCAATACATGGCTTGAGATGAATATTGTAACCCCTTCGTCTTTGCAGAGCTTTAAAAGAAACTCCCGTATTTCGTGTATTCCGATTGGGTCAAGCCCGTTTATAGGCTCATCCAACACCAATAATTCCGGCTTGTGCATAATAGCGGCGGCAATACCAAGCCGTTGTTTCATGCCTAAAGAGTAATTTGCAAAGGTCTTACTTGTTTCTTTTTCAAGTCCAACAATTTCAAGAGCATGATTAACCATGTCCTTTGAATGCCGCCCTCTTAAAAGAGAGAGAATTTGTAGATTTTCATAACCCGTTAAATTTTCATAAAATCCGGCGCTTTCAATAATCGAGCCTATCTTTGAATAGGTTATTTTTTGATTTTCAAGATAGTCCTTACCGAATAATAAAATTGCTCCATTCGTTGGACGGACAAGATTGAGTAACATCCTCATTGCAGTAGTTTTTCCTGCTCCATTTCTGCCAAGCAAACCATATATTTTCCCCTTGGGAACATGAATAGATAAACTGTCTACACTAAGCTGCTTTCCATATTGCTTAGTTAGGTTATTTGTTTCAATGATATATTCCATTGCTTCCTTCCTTTCTATGACTTTCGCAAATTGCTTTTCGTGCAATCGCACTTTTATTATTAGACGAAATACAAAAAGAAGCAAGAAACCTATCGTCACAACAGAAAAAAACCTCTGACACTTTTAGTGTCAGAGGGCTTGTTGCAAGCATTTATGCCGTTTTATTTACTTCGGCTGTTCTTTATCAAAAGTGCAACCTTAATCATAAAGAACATAAAAATGAGGATGGTGGCATAAGGTTGGCGTGTCAATATAAAGACAAGTATCACGAATGCCTGTAAAATTATCGAACAAGTTTTGCTGATATTCAGCCACTTATCATTGCCATAATGCTGTACGACTAACTCCATAACGCCTAATGCAGACATTACAATAGGTAGGATAAAATAAATAGCACGGGTGATAGTGGAAATATCTTTTAATGCAAATAAATTTACGGCACGGATAAACTCACCCTCCTGCTGTCCGTATAGCGGGAGAAATAAAAAAGATAATATCATCAAATCTAAAACGCCAAAAATCAAACTATAAATCTTTCCAATATTTAAACGGTTTTCGTTTTCTGCAAGAACGATTAGCTCATCTCCCGACAATAAATCATCAATGGAAACCGAGAAAAGTTTTGATATGCTTTTTAGTGATTCAATATTTGGATAGCCTTTACCGCTTTCCCATTTAGAGATAGCCGTTCTCGAAACAAACAGTTTTTCCGCAAGTTGTTCTTGTGTCATGTTATTCTGTTTTCTAAGCTGTTGTAATTTTTCACTTAATTCCATATGTAAATCTCCTACTATCCATTTAATTTTTTTCTTGCATCAACAGGTTTTGTTGCGGCTTTGGGAATGAGCCACACCCGACTAAGCCGAACAACCCCATCAATTCGCTTTTCTTCACATAATTTTTGTACTCGCCGTTCGGATATTTCCCATAGTTTTGCGGCTTCCTGTACCGTCATATATTCAAACATAACTGACCTCCAAACCGTACTACATATAGTATATACGGTCAGCCGAATGATTGCAAGTGTGCAAATTAAATTAGTTGTGCTTGTAATTGTTAAAGCCCTATTGGGTACATATCAAGAATAAGAAGTTAAAACAAAGAACCGATAGTCTGTGATTATACTCACAAATTATCGGCTCTACGTCTTAGCGGCTGGCTCCGCATATAGGGCAGAATAACCATTTTGCATTGGTCATTGTTCTTTTTTCAATCACTCCCATTTGAAAAACTTGGTTGAAACACCTATACAAATTGCCGCAAGAGCAACCATTATTAAAATTGGCAGAAAAACACTATCTATTGGCAGACCAAGTGAAGCGGCTTTTAACAGCTTAATTCCTTGTGTGAGCGGCATAACATCCGCCACTTTTTGCAGTGTATTAGGCATAACCTCATATGGCAGTGTTGCACCCGAAAAAATGAGCATCGGAAAATAGAGTATACTTGCTAATACGCCTGCTATTTTCGTATTAGATGCTATTCCTCCAACCATCATACCGATACTGAATATGGATAGCATTACCAACAAATATCCTCCGATAAAGTATAATAAGTTTCCGTGCATCTGTAAACCAAAGAAGATTTTTGCAGTGAAAAAGAGAAGTAAAAGTGATACAAGAGAATATATGGCGTAAATCACAACTTGTACAAACAATATCATTGCAGGACTTACAGGCGTTACTTTAAAACGTTTAAGGATTTTCTTGTTTCTATAATCAGATACAACTAACGGAAGTCCCATAACGCCACCCGCACAAATAGCAATTGTTACAAGAGCGCCAAAAGACTGCTCTAAGAAAGAATACCCTGCACCCTCAAAAGCGGGTTTGCTCCCGTAAATCACACCGAGGATAATTAGTACAACAAGCGGCATACAAATCGCAAAGATGACCATATCCATACCACGCAGGGAAAGTTTAAGCTCATTTTTAAGCATCGTTCTAAATGTTTTCATCATCCGTTACCTCCTCATCACTATACCAAAGATAGGCATCCTCAAATTTATCATATGGGCTTGAAGAAACAGCTTCTACAACTGTTCCGTAAAAAGCGGTCTGTCCCTTTTTGAGTATGCAAATCGTATCACACAAAGTTTCAACCTCGTCCATAAAATGGGATGTCAATAAAATTGTCAACCCATTCGCTTTCAGATTAGAAAGAATTTTCCAAACTTCCCGTCTTGCTTTTGTATCAAGCCCTGTGGTTAATTCGTCTAAAAATACAACTGCCGGATTGGGGATAAGAGCTAAAACTATAAACAATCGTTGCCGTTGTCCTCCCGAAAGTTCATTTACAGGCTTTTTCACTTTATCAAGAATACCAAATTGCTCTAATAAAGTTCGGTAATCAGCCGCATCTTTATAGAGCGACCCCGTAACCTCGCACAACTCACCAACCGTTATTTTTTCTTGATAATTTGCATCTTGAAATTGAACGCCCACATTTTCAAAAAGCTGTTTTCTTTGGGTTTTAGGGTTCATTCCCAAAACAGAAATCGTTCCGCTATCCTGTTTCTTTGTGCCTAAGATGCACTCAATTGTCGTACTTTTGCCTGCACCGTTTGCACCAAGCAACCCAAAAACAGTTCCACGTTCTACCGAAATATTAAGATTTTGTACCGCAGGCAAGCCATTGTATGCTTTTGAAAGTTGCTCTACTTTAATGATTTCTTCCATCTGTATTTTCCTCCTATTTTTATTGGCATTAAAATAATAACACCAACGAAAAGGTTGGTGTTAAAGTGGAGGGTTATAAATATTTTGATTTCATTTCAAACAGTATATTAATAATTTTTTCTGCATTTTTTCCTGCGGCATCTAAGGAAATTATCAGCTTGTCACATGCTGATATAATATCAGTATCACTTTTAGGGGTATTCAGCACCTTTTTCAAATTTGCTTTCGGATTAACGGACAGTTCGTTAAGCATACGAAGTATGGCTTCCAAAGAGTAATTGGCACAGCGTAGTGAGCGAATGATTTTTAATCGTCTAATATCCTCGTCTGTATAAATCCGATAACCGTTCTTCTTCCTTTTTACTTTAAGTAATCCGTTTAATTCCCAATTTCTAAGAGTATCTATTGGTACGCTCAAAAGTTGTGATGTTTCCTTCCTTTTCAGAAATAAAGTTTCTTTTGTCGGCTCACCAGACAAAAGCTGTTTTACTAATTTAATCGCTTCTTCTGCGTTATGCCGTTCCCCCTTAACTTGGAGCAAATATTCATTTGCAAGCACAAGTGCTTGGTCAAAATCTTGATTAGCGGATGTCTTTACTGTCTCTATTATCTTTTTTCTCAGTCCGTTTTGTAATACTTCAATTTGAAAGGCAATACGGGCAAGCTGAAATTGCTGTATGTGGAAATCAGTAAAGGCACGATACCCATTTGACTTACGCTCTGCTTTAGGTATCAGCCCTAATTCTTCATACATCCTAACTGTATTCGGATGAATGCCTATAATCTTTGCAACCTCGGATGTCTTGTATATATTCAAAGTATTCGCCTCCCATCTTACATAAGAATAGCATTTCGGAAAAGTCTGGTGTTATAGTGTATGGTTTTATTATACCAATATTAAGTTAAAGTTATCAAGTGTGTATAATAAGTTAAAAAATAATATAGATATGTATCAGCCGCTTGGCGGCTGATTTCTCTTAATACATCGGAATACCATACCCAATTATTACGATACTGCCAATGTCATACTGCCGTTGCTTGCAGGCATCGCCGCTATTGCCCTCAACGGTGTATACTGTGCCGTTTTCGACTTTCTCAACAATACCTACATGGTCGGATGCACCGTCATCCTCCCAATCAAAGAAAATAATATCTCCTGCTTTCGGGGTATAACTGTTATCCTGCCACTGTCCACGGTCTTTAAACCACGGAATGCCTTGACTTTGACACCCTGCAAATTTCGGGATGATTCCTGCTTCAATATATCCGCATTGGTCGGCACACCAACTCACAAAACAGGCACACCATTCAACACGACCTCCAAAGCCATACCAACTCCAATAAGGCTGACCGCCTGCGTTGCCAAGCTGTGAAAGAGCCACGGCTACAATATCAGTATTACCATCTGAAATGCCATAAAGCACCGCCGCCCACATACTGTCATTTTTAGGGTCAAGTAGTTCCGCAAGCTGTTTTCTTTGGTCGTTGTTCCAGTTATATTTGTCTGCCATCTCGGATGCGGTTTTATGTTTGACTGTAATATACAGATATGTTCTTGTAACGGATTTTTCAGTTTCTACAATATTGCCGTTGCCATCGTCGGAAGTCTCAATTATTGTTTCGGTTTTGCTTTCTGTTCGGGATGATAATACATTCATTTCCCAAAAGATATCTTTTAACAGAGCTTTTTTGCCGTTGTCTATCGTTGCTACTTCTTGCGGATTTTCGGGGTCGGTAACGGTCTTGACCGAATAAACTGCTAAAACCTCTTTCCAAACAGCACGAGAGCCGGACATCTCAAGCACATCATATGTGTTTTGCAATTTTATTTCATTTATCTTATTTTGATAGTCTGTATTGATTTCGGCAACAACAGTTTGCATGGTGGGACTGCCATTATTACTTTCGCCCGAAAAGAAGATACCAAACACAGAGCCGACAAGCAAACCTATCATGCAGATTACAAGAATAATAACAACCGCAACCCAACCGCCTGCAATTATTGCAGAGATTAACGCTTTGGTTGCGGCGATAATTGCCTTGACCGCCGCAATGGTCGCTTTGACTGCGGCTTTAGCAGTAGTGGATGCCACTTTTGCCGCCGCACGGGAAGCCTGTGCCGCCAATTTTGCGGCTTTGGCGGTTGTCTGTGCAATCTTTTGAGCGGTTTTAACCGCCTGCTGTGTGGTCTTGATTGTAGCTTTCGCAGTATGTTCAGCGGTTTTCACCGACTTTTGAGCTGTCTTGACTGTGCCTTTACCTGTTGATTTTACCGTTTTTGCTGTGGAACGGGCAGACTGCTTGATTGTTTTTTCAGCTTGTTTTGTTGTCTTGATAGTTTTATCCGTGGTCTGACGAGCAGAGTGGCGAAAGGTGTCCTGTGTTTTCTTTTTAGCCTGTTCTTTTGCTTTTTCTTTCGGCAGGTCAGTGGCGTTTTTTGCCGTATCAGCCGATTTACGCTCTTTAAAATCTTTAAACTTTTGCTTTGCCTTATCTATGTTCTGTTTTGTATTTTCAACACTTTTTTGACCTTGCTTATTAAATTGATGTCCTGCCTCACGGGTTATATTTTCAACACCGTTAGAAACATTATCGGAAGCATATTCACTCGGTGAATTACCGTCCGAATAATAACCGTGTTCGGCTTTATCCTTTGTGCGAACAAAGGCATCTTTCATTTTTTCGGCGGCAACTTGGGATTTATCAAGCACTTTTATGTCTTTTACGGTTTCACGCAATTTTATTTTACTCAATATGAAAACCTCCTTTGATTTGAATTTGGGTATAAAAAATGCCTTGAACTATAAAAGCTCAAGGCATTGATTGATTAATCTTATTAAATATGGTATCATTTACAAGTAAGTTAATCTTTGTTAGGTGCGTAATTTATTACTTATGTAATTGATACAGAAATTTTATATTTTGCACTTATATAGTGATAACAACCACCCTTGCATATGTTATGCAAGGATGGTTGAGTTATTTTGAATATAAAAACTTATTTTTATTATGAATACTTGACAAAGTTCCTGACACAAGCTTATGATGACATTCATTTGTCTAAAATAGCTAAAATAGATATTTGATTGACAATCTATTTTTTGTATGTTATAATTATAAAACAATTGAAAAGCTCGTGAGGGAGTAGTTAGCGCAAATATGCGTGGCAAGTCAACATGCTGACCAAACAACAAAAGTTGTTTCACGGTCTGGCTTGCCTTAATTAACGAGACTCATGCATATCTTTACCGATTATGCATGGTCTTATATTAAAGGATTTAGAGACTCAAGTATAATCGTGAAGATTATACTTGAGTCTTTTCTTTTGAAGTTTACCATTAGTAAGGAGAATGTAAAATGAATCTTTTGGAACTATTCCTCATAGCCATCGGACTTTCTATGGATGCTTTTGCCGTAGCCGTTTGCTCAGGACTGACTATGCCAAAAGTAACCATTAAAAAATCACTGATTGTTGGACTGTACTTCGGTGTTTTTCAAGGCGTTATGCCGCTTATCGGATATATGCTTGCGACACAGTTTTCCGATAAGATTACAGCTTTTGACCATTGGATTGCTTTTGGTCTGCTCTGTTTTATCGGCGGCAAAATGATTATGGGAAGTTTCAAAAAGGAAGGCTGCCATGACAGGGAATGCCCCGCCGAAACATGCACAGATAGAGAGTGTCCCGGCGGAGAACGTCCTGATACTAAAGAAACGTCGTTAAAGCCTGCAAAAATGCTCCCTCTTGCCCTTGCCACAAGCATTGACGCACTGGCGGTGGGTGTATCGTTTGCTTTTCTTAAAGTTAATATTGCCCCTGCGGTTCTCTCCATCGGGATTATCACGCTTATTTTATCAATGGCTGGTGTAAAAATCGGCAACGTATTCGGAACAAGGTTAAAATCAAAAGCCGAGCTTGCGGGTGGGATAATATTGGTCTTGATGGGTTTGAAGATACTGTTTGAGCATACTGGCATAATTTAATTTTGTCCGTAATAGAAAGGGGTGGAGCCATAATGAATTTGAAAGAACGCGCTAAACAGTTGAAAACGGATATTCCTGCTGTCTTTATCGCATTACGGAAGAAAGAAACGCCGATACCCGCTAAAATCCTTGCGTTGATAACAGTAGCTTATGCTCTTTCGCCAATAGATTTGATTCCCGATTTCATACCCGTTCTCGGATATTTGGATGATGTCATTCTACTCCCCGCTTTTGTTGCGCTCACGGTCAAACTCATTCCCGATAAAGTCTTTGCTGAGTGCAGAAAGGAATCGGAGGGCTTGTGGGCGAACGGTAAACCTAAGAAATGGTATTACTCGATATCTATTGTTATCTTTTGGCTGCTGATTATATTTGTTATTGTGAAAGCAATTTGGATTTAATTATACATATGCCGGAAAGGGGTCATGTTATGGACGCACAAACATTTTGGAATGTCATTGGAAACTATAATCAAGCAACTTCAATTTGGCAATGCATGATTTTAGCATTGATAATCACCAGTTTGATTTTAGCATATATTCAAAAGGCAATATGGCTTCCTAAAATCACGCTCGGAATTGCGAATATATTTATAGGTATCGTATTCTTTCTTATCTATGGCACAGAGCCTATACAAACATACTTTGCCGCCCCCTTGTATATTGTCATAGGTTGCTTGTTTATATATGAAGCAATCAAATACAGGACAATTCGATTTAATAAACCGGGAGCAGTACAATGGGTGTTGCTGTGTCTGATTATCGCTTATCCTCTCATTTCGTTTTTACTGGGACATTCGTTTCCTCAACTTGTTGTATATATAATGCCATGCCCAATCATCAGCCTAAGCATCGTTATATATTCTTGTTATAATCATGAAAACAAATTATTGCTCTTGTTAATGACGATATGGGGGCTTACTGGTGTAAAAGCATTTTTTGCAGATGCTTTAGAGGATATTATTTTATTGATTTGCGGAGTATACTGCCTGTATCTGCTTGTATGGGAGCTAAAAAACAATGAGAAGAAAATTGTGCGTGTTTCGTCGCTCTTTCCAGCTTCGGCGGATGTGATATGGGAAAAACTCAGCCGAATAGAAACATTACGATATATTGCCGCACCATACGCTTCTTTTATACTTGAAGAAAAAGCAGACATGATATGGCGGGAGGGTGAAACTGCTCATTTTCATTTGAAACTGTTCGGATTTTTGTCTTTAGGTACGCATACTATCCGCGTGATTAAGTTTGATAAAAGTACCTATTCGATTTATACCAACGAACACAACAAAAGTGTTCCTGTATGGAACCATAAAATCATCTTAGAAAAAGACTGTTGCGGACATACTCGATATACAGATGAGGTTGAAATATATGCCGGATGGAAAACAGATTTTGTATATTGGTGGAGCGTTTTATTTTATAAACACAGACAAAAAAAGTGGGTTAATTTGCTGAAGAGAACTTAACTGTGAATGGTTCGTATTATAAGCATTAAGCCGTTCACATTCTAAAGTTATGCTATCACATGGGTATTGAGATTATCTAACGAGCAGGAGGTAAAAACCTCCGGCTCGTCGTATACCACGTTAATCCATAATCTTCTTTGCTACAACTACAAGCCGCCCGTTTTGATTGGAGTATTCGCAAGTGGATAGAGTAATGAGCTTGTCGCCGTATTCGGCCGACAAGCCTGTGTCATAAAAAGAAAGTTCTTTGCACCTTGCTACATACTTATTAAAAGCGGTTTCATCTGCGGCATTGTCAAACTGATAATATTTAAAGCCTTTGTCAGAGTAGGCAACGGTTTTAAACACGGCAATTATCTCATATTCGCCGTAACCGCCAAGCGTATCAAAGCGGATAATTTTATGGCTCTCATAAAATTCCTTGCTTTTATAGCTCTCAAGACTGTTAAACATTGTGCCGTTCTTCATGTGATGCCCGTATATGATGGTGTTATCTGAAATATCAATATCACAAGTTTCAGATACATACGGAACGCCGTAATCGCTGTATTGCTTTTCAAAATTATGCTTGAGGTAAAAGTTTGGTCTGTCTTTGGTCTGCATGACAGGGTAGTTTATTTTAGTGCCATCAATAGAAATCCATCCGATTAAATCATTGTTGAGAGCGTAAATATCCGCATATTTATCAAAAGCGGAAACGGGTATTTCCTCATTGACTTCATCATCAGGATTTTCGGGAATAGCAGGGATAAGTCCGGCAAGATGATAGAATTCTTCTTTACTTTGTTTTTCGTCTGTATATTGCCTGTAAACCATAAAGCCGCTAAACAGAAAAGCGGCACAAAGCAGGATTATTCCTGCAATACAAATTTTACGTTTCATAGTTACCTCCAAAAAGAGTGCAGGCAGATCCGCCGTAAAGCGGTACTGCCTGCTTTCAAAAAATCTACGAAACCTGTTCTCCTGGTTTCGTAGTCATCAACTTATACAGTTTCGTATTTTTCGGGAATTTATTTGCGAAAGGAACGAGGGAACTGCCGACTTTGATTAGTCCGTGTCCGGCATCAACATTTGTGATATAGCTCATCTGAAGGTCGGAAATATTCAGCAGTTTGGCAAGTTCTAATCTGTCCGTACTCGCTTGGTTGAGCATAACAATAAATTCGCTGTTCGCAAGCATGGTACGGGCGGTGTGGCTCTGCAAAAGGTCATCTACATTTTGCGTGATACCCGTTGCATATGCTCCGTACTTCCTAACTCTTTTCCATAAGGTGAAAAGGAAGTTTGCCGAATACTCATGTTGAAACAAAAGGTAAATTTCATCAATGAAAATATAGGTGTTCCTGCCTTTGGCACGGTTGGCGGTAATGCGGTTTAAGATGCTGTCAAGCACAACCAACATACCAATCGGCAATAGCTGTTTGCCTAAATCCAAAATGTCATAACAGATAAGGCGGTTGCTTGTATCAACATTGGTAGATTTTGCGAAAGTGTTCAAGCTGCCATCTGTAAAAAGTTCGATAGCAAGGGCGATTTCCTTTGCTTCATCTTCATTCTGCTTTAAGAGTTCTTCTCTAAAATCCTGTAAGGTCGGCGGTATTCCTTGATAATTGCCCTGCTGATAATGACGGTAAACGCTTGCGGTGCAACGGTCAATAATAGATTTCTGTTTCGCTCCTAAATTCGTACCGCCGATAAGCTGCTCGCACAAGGACAGGATAAATTCAGATTTGAGGATAACAGGGTTAGCACCGTCCCCATAATCCTTGTTCATATCCATTGCATTGATATGGTTTTCGCTTGTAGCTGAAATATTGATGACTTGACCACCCATCGCTTTTACAAGTGACGGATATTCCCGTTCGGGGTCGATGATAAGAATATCAGCGTTAGGGTCGGACAGCATAATATCAACCATTTCTTCTTTGGCTGTAAAAGATTTACCACTACCCGATACACCCAAGATAAAGGAATTCCCATTGAGCAAACTTTTACGGTCAGCAATAATCATATTTTTGCTGATAACATTTTGACCGTAATAAATCCCGTTTTCGTGATAGATTTCCTGCACACGAAACGGGATAAATACTGCCAATGATTCGGTTGTGAGCGTTCTCAAAACATTGATTTTTCTAAGTCCATACGGTAATACAGTATTCAGTCCGTCCATCTGCTGATACTTCAAAGCAGCAAATTGACAAAGATGCTTTCGGGCGGTGGTTAATAGAGCTTCGGTGTCGCTGTCAAGCTGCTCCTTGCTTTCCGCCGTATGCACCATTGTAATAACGGCGAACATCATACGTTGGTCACGGGTGGTAAGGTCATCAAGAAATTCTTTGCTTTCCTTTCGCTGTTGCTCCATATCATAAGGAATGACCGCCGAATAGTTATTGTTTTGATTTTGCTTGCGTTGCCAATTTGTAATATTGGTTTCTACGCCCAAAAGACGGTTACTGCAGTGAGAAAAATCTCCTCTACCTGAAAAAGAAAAAGGTCACAAGCCACATCAAGCTGCAGGACCATGAAAAAAAGAAGACGCGGGCGTATCAAGAAGACCTCGGGAAGTATTATAACATGACGTATGTAACTTACGAGGATGAACATTACTGTCTCTGCCACGATGGAAGGGAACTGCGTCATATCCGCACCGAAACAAAACAGC
>Ga0153948_1001130_pt1 | contig 13929 bp, 10 predicted proteins | sample TSNJ032MetaG_FD_104696 | JGI IMG/M metagenome (GOLD analysis project Ga0153948, IMG submission 104696) | Attine ant fungus gardens microbial communities from New Jersey, USA - TSNJ032 MetaG | ecosystem: Host-associated > Fungi > Mycelium > Unclassified | place: USA: New Jersey, Wharton State...
TGTGGCTCTACTGTCACCAAGAAACACAATTTAGTCTGTCAGTCAATCAAGTTGATTTCCCGGACAATTGATTAAATCATCCTCTAGATCACTTGAGATCTCACTTTGACCCTGAGCCTGCTTATCGGTGTCACATCTGTCAGAAAGCCATAGGACACTCTGCTTCTCTCAAACGGCATCAAAGAGCACATGGCCCTGAACTGGTTGGTACTACTGAGAGCAAGAAGACGCGCGGAAGGAAGAATTGACGTTCATCTTCTAGCCTTTCTTTCCCTAAATCTCATTTCGTCTTGTCTTACTTTTGCACTCTCATATTCTGCATTCCAGATACCAGATATCCGCGATACTCGTAGCATACGTTTCCTTGCCATAACTATTATCACACGGTCTCATACGTGTGCTAAATTTGCTTTCATGACTATTACTTTACCTGGATTCCATGGAATGGAAACATCTGCATGTCATCATTGTTAACATACCTGTCGAATGAAGCAGTGTGTGATCTGATAGTTCAGAAATTCAGAAGCTCCGGCAACATGGAATCTACAGCTTCTGGTCTTGTAATCTTTGGCCTACCGTGTGCAAATTCGCCTCTTGCAAAGGAGACACCGGCTGAATCGTGCTGCACAATGCCCCACCATACTCGCATGTGGAGGACATGATGCTAATAGAAGCTGCCCCGCCACAGTAAGTGCTGTTAACCATATATAGGGTGATTATATATCTGTATATTGTTGCATGACAGTTTGATCTGAACACGCGGACGGAAAATTGAGATAGTCATCTGTTTTTATTGATTCCCATTTCCAAATCCCAGATGAGTCGTCTGTTTGGGCTATTCTTATCGATGATTTTTTTCCCACCTTATTCAGCTATACTGTCAGTATTCAAAGCATCCGGGATACTGTGTTCTACATCAGGATCATGATGAATCCCACTTTCTGAGGAAGCAGATGCAGGTCTGAGCTCAGTTGTTGCATCAAGTCCTGGAAGGCACTCAACAAGGTGATATTTTCTGGACAATCGGGCCGTGAAGACCTGCAATGTCCTGGAGTACTGCTCGAGTCGCGAAGGCGTTTGCTACAAGGGGAAACTTATTTGGTCAAGGTAAACGTTAGTTTGATGATCACTATTGGTTGTTGGCTGTCCTTGTTCTACCGGTACAGTCACCATTTGACCTCTTCCATTTCCAACCACGTTATCAGCTATTGCATTGCATGTCTTCGAGCTTAGTAATGGACTATAATTCACTAAGCAGGCCAGGACCGAACCAGCCAAGACTGATCCCGGTTGGTTCAAAGGAATTGATGTTTTTCAGGTGACTCGCAATCAAACCTAGTCGAACTTGGATTAGATCGATTGAGCTCAAGAAAGTGTTGTATTTGACCAGTATTGCGTAACAGCACTCTGAGAGTAGTTTGGAAATTTTTAGGCTAGGCCGTCGAAAAATTGTTCGATTCAGGGTTTGCCATAATCTATCTAATCATCCACTGGAAATCTTTTCATAGCCTACTGAATCGCTGATCCATTGTTGGGGCACATCATTGAGTTTGAGATATTATTTATGGATGGGTACCAAGGGGTCTGGACAAGCTGTGCAGTACAACATTAACCTATTTGCCCACTGTGCTGAAGGTGTCACGATCGAGAGGCAAGCAACAGAAATCGAGTGTTCTATCAATAAGGTCATTTTCTGCGGAAAGAGAATAGCTCACTTCACTGATAGTATGCACTTTTTATGTAGACTGAGATGATCCTGCAGGAGATCATGAGACAGATTGTAAAGTACTAGGACAGGGAGTTGAGACATGATCAAACTGAGCCCCATTAACTTCTACCTAAATTCATCTGCCATCTGCCATCATCGACGTGGAATTCCCCGCTTGGATTCAAAATCTCTGCCTATACGATGAAATATACGAGAGTTGATAATGACAGTCAATGCCCAGACAAATCTAGTCAGTCATTAAGAACTTTTACGTAAGTGACAGTGTTTTCAGGCTTACGGTACTGTAGAGAATTGTGATTCCCGCCGAAGGTCAGAATTTCATGACAGCTAGTCTTCCAGCTCTCACCTTGCCAAATACCGCCATAAATACCTGCACAGAATGAAGAACTACAGCGAGAATTCAGAGATAACCACCTGGCAAGGAGACATATATGTTTACCAAAAAGACAAATGAAGTAGCGGCCTCCATCACGTTTGAAGCGGAAGAGTATGTCCTGGGAACATTGATAAGGGGTTGCGAACGTACTTGTAATGAAGAAGAAAATGTTGAAAATGTCCCAAGCCGTCTGCTGTATATATCAGTACAATTCTGAGCGAAACGATGGCGATATATATTACTAGGACAGAAATTTCCAGAATGAGAGAGGGGACAAATTTTCGACCAGCCATAGATAAACACTGACGAAGGTTCTTTGCAACACCGAAATAGCCTACAAAATCTTCAGTCCAGTTCAAAGAGCGAATGACAGGATGAATCGTCGCACCTGGGACCTCCGAGAGTATGAGGAATGTAGCCGTGATTATCAGTATCGCTACAGATGAGGCCATTAGACCAATAGCATATGTTGCACAACGGGATCGGTCCCAGAGCGATCGTAAGCGATAGATAACCACACCTAAATTTTTACTGTTAGTTATGCTCTGTCACAAACCAATGAGCACACCCTCTGTGCCAACCACTGATGCTTGAAGGAAAAGAGTCAAGATAATGATGTAAGTTTTGCAACTGCAGATGTTGAGTCAATATATGATGATTACTGAGCCTTCTGAGATGCTCACTCCTCTTGGGTCAAGTTAGTACTGAAGCCACCCATAACTTTAGGCAATACGTTCAGAGTCAACATTCACATGAAATCAATGTTTTGATTTACCTGCTGCGGTGTATACTACGAGGGCCTCAGATGTGTGTCTTCCCCATAGGAACATGACTTTGAGCCATGTTCTCTCCCGTAAATTAAACCATATGTCTTCTATTTCTTCGTCAAAATGTATGCATCTGTCATAGAAAAGGACAGAGAGCGCTGCAGCTTTTACAAAATCAGATCATTACAAGAGGAAGATGACGGTAGGAAGAATTTTACCACTGAGATACCTCGCACCCATGATAGGTGATTCAGAAATGTTGGGGTCAACGTTCATTTTGAGATGTCTAGGAGACAGGAAGGTCACAATTTAAAGGCCAAGCAAGGTCTATTGAAGATATGAATCACCGATTTGTTGATGATTTTCAGATCCTTAATTCGGGTTGCATAGACCCTGAGTGATGGAGAAAATTAGAACATGCTTTTTTTTATTACAAGTTTGATGAAAACGGTCAGATGAGACTCTCAGTTCCTGTAAGTGCTGAACTGAAGGTTTGGAGACGAGGTCGGTGAACAGCATCTTTACAACAGCTTTTCAGAGCTATATTTTCTAAGCCATTTGCTATCGATCTGACCCACAGTAAGATGAATTGACTCCTTGGTAGAGTGTCCAGTCCAAAACACAACAGTTGAGCAGAGAGATTGTACCCATGCGCAACTAACAATGGTGGCGGATGACCTTGCAGAAAGTTTATCTGTCGGAACAGAATGCTAAATTTGGAAGTCCGGCATCACTCAACTCAACTGAGAATATCAGAAAATGCCCTTTCGGACTTTCATTGTTCAATGCTATGTCATCTAACAACATTCCATCAGATCCCCTTGTTCCCAAGGAAAATGTGATGATAAGATCTCTGATTTTGAGCTGACTAATAGGGAGCCATGGGTCGGCTCCCACTAGGCGCACAGGTCTGTGCCGCTTAGTCATCCATTAGTCAGAGGATAAGTCTGGTTATATTAGGCCAAATTCAACGCGAAATTCCACACATTTAATTCACCAATGAATTTGACTCGAATAACGCGACCGTGGCCATGGCCTTCCCAACCGACTGCCTCTCTCCTATAACTCTTAAGGGGTTTTTTCCTGAGAGACATTTTGAGTTGCAAGAGGCCTTATTTGTGTCAATTAATCCTTGGGCTAAATCAGAGGTTGATACGAGAGAAAAATGGCTTCTTAACCGTTTTCTATGCACGTGATCAAAGCCCCCAGCCTCCCAATATGCTAGACAAGCGCCAGATTAAGAACAACTACGCAAGGAGTTGTCTAAGGGTTGGACTCTAAATCATTGTCTCGATGAACACTATGCCCATCCTAATGTGGAATTTCGCATTGACTTATTCCATTACTGATGGATGACTAAGCAGGACAGACCTGTGCGCCTAGTGGGAGCCCCATGGGTCCGTGTAAATTATATCAGCACCAAAAAATACAGTTATCAGAACCTCGGCCCAGCGCCCAAGGTCGAGTATAAAGCAGGAGTCTAGTTGCTTTGAAGTAGTCAAGGCTCAAGTTCAAGTGGCCCGGCGCAAGGCTCCAAGCGAATGTACGAAGTGTAATGCAATTGGCCATACAAGGACCTCGAGGACATGCCCTCTCTATTCAGATATGATTAGACCAATATAAGGTGTTGTAATTGGTGCTGTAATTGGTGCTGCAGTTGATATTGCAGTTGATGTTGTAGTTGATTTTGCTGGGCCGAGGTTCTGATAACTGGATTAGTGCTGATATGATTAACACAGACCTGTGGCCCTAGTGGCACCCTTCCTCGCGGCATGCATTACACAATACAAGTCAAGAGTGGGCAGCTGACTCGGGATGCCCAGGTGTCACAGTCGGACAACTGGCTCACACAGTTTTTGCAGGCTCTGAGTTGAACACTTGTCGAGTCTCTGTTCATCCTAGTCCATTCATTATGCACACTCAACATCCACGGGTCATAGTTGATCCTGTATTGACTGAAAGTTGGTCGCCAGTGATTTTGGCAACTGATAACCCCCGATTTTTCAGAAGGCAAAACTTTAGTCAGAAAAAGCTTCTGAAAGAATTTTGATTCCCTGGTGGAAACGGGAGTGTCTCTTACAGGACACTTTGGTGCATTCAATGACGAATCCTACACAATTTTCTCGATCAGATATCCTTCTATCCGTGTAATCAATCAAATTACGATGAACGGGATTGACTCTTGAATAGGTTAGACGATCTATGCCTAGAAACATTGAGTCAAGACAGGACTCAGTAGCCGATGCTAGCCTTGGGCCGGAAAGGGCAGTGGTGGTTGCCTATAGCTGGAAACTAGGCCAACACATCTCGCCGTCCAAAGTGGCAGCAGGAAAAATCGGTGTACCTGATGCAGAATTATTCGCAATCAGGTTGGGTATATTGACCTCAACACATAGTGCATCGTACTAGTCACAGACTCGCTGTCATCGAAAAGGCCATCAACCCCTTTCATTCACTCGCACTCTCTGGCAATTGTGGAAACTTTCAGGAAATCCTTTGGAATTCAGACAAAAGAATCGAATTATGGGATTGTCCAATAGTGCCAGATGGATACTTCACTCGGAGGTCAACGACGATGCCAAGGGTACATCCCGAGACCTCGATACATGCTCTCAAAATCCAAAGTATCCATGTCCAGATGTATTACTTCATTTGGACATAACATCACTGAAGGGTGACAATTCCTGAACCTCCAGAATAACAATTGCAAAACAATTCAATCGTCGTACATCAAAAGAGGCAGTTGGCTACAGCACTTCGAAGGATCTGTGTCACTGAGCGCCAGAACATCTTCTGAATCACGTCTCGATTGCAGAATGTCGACAGAGGTTCTTCCCCAATGAGAGAATTGATTGTCCATGTAATCAATCTCGAGTCGAAACAAGACATCAGATATTGCTCAGGTGTTATCAGTTTAACTCGTTGACTGGAAGCACAATACCGATCAAACAATTCTTCTTTTTCCTGCGCTGTCGTCAACACCTTTATCCTCCCCCCCCCCCGTCATCCTTGGGAGGTTCAGAAGGTTCAGGTTCGATAGTTTTGGGCAACCGTTAGGTGTGGACCATTCAAGACTCAACATTGAGTCATCATAAGAGGGAAATTTGGGCCAGAGGTGGAACTCGGATCGCGGTAAATTGTGACATTGAGCTTCTGGGTAGCTAATGTTGAATCAGCTGGGTCCGGATATCTCGGGCCTTCGGATACAATGTCCAGAGACTTAGGTCTACGGTGTGTCAGTGCATACGCACTGAACGAAAATATACCTGACAGACTTGCTGTTACTTGATAGGTCGACACCGATTCAACGAGGGTGACTACAGAAATTATTCGATCGGATCATCCTGGCTTCCGGTTCACCGTAGTAAGACAAGCACGAGTGCCTTTTTCGCACTGGACATGGCATGAACATTAGGCGTGAGTTCCAGATGATTGGCCTGGTCCCGGTCTTCTACTCCCTCCACATGTTTGAGGTCAGCGCAGAGATTGGACCTGAGCTGATCAATTGTTGTCGTCGTAGGCATTTCTTTTGTTAGGTTGAGACCAATACTCATGTGCAAGTTTCGTCAAATCAAATTCTGCGCCGGATGCCACAATCAGACAGTCGAAAGGTTCTGTTCATCTCGAGGATCCGACCCGACAGAGAGGTAGACAGACCAGAGTGGCAAAAGCAATCCCACAAGCCATTGGGAAGAAAAGAGTCGGTGCAGAGTAAATACGCCAGCTCATCACGTGGTGTACAAATCGTTGTCATTGGTCTTTAAAACAGGCGTCTCGTTAAAACATGGTCTCCTCCTCTCAACTCTATGGCTCCACCAGACTCCAATCTGTCATCAACTGTTATCCCCTCGGTACCTGGCAATGTCACAGTCCCTGATGTCACTCTCGGTGTCGAAATTTCAACTGTCAAAATATTCTTCTTGACGTTCCATTTTACCCCAAACCATCCGAGTCCAGTTTCCAGACCCCCTTCTGCAGACTCTAATCCACTCAAAATAGGTGCTATTGTCCACGTCTGTCCTTGAGGTGACGTAATACCGATCCCCAAGACGTGGAACGTCAAAGCCGGCGTTGGACCTGTAGACCACCCATGACTATGACTGGTGTCTGAATGATCAAAGTTGTAGCCCGCCGCAGAGCGATACCTGAGAAACTGTACTCAGCATCTAGTCACAAAGGTGGCTTATATCCAGGAAAGCTCACCCAAGCGAGCCGTTAGCCGTGAAACCCTCCAAAAGGGTCGACTGAACAGATAAGTTGGTGTATAGCATATATCCCCACTTTATGCGGACGTAAGCTTTTGTATGTGCGTTGCGAAGCTCTCACCTCTAATTGAGGCATACCGACCGATCAGTACCTTGACATTGATAACGTCAACTCAGCTCACCTTTGTGAAGTAGATCAATCGCGCGCTCGCCTTCCCCTGCGATGAAATGGGCTTGAACCTATTGGAAATCAATCATTTTGATCGGATGAAGATATTAGTAAATCACTTCGAATCCGCCCACGAAAGGAATGATCGTGTCGTTCAGCTCAGGGCTTAAGGGTCCAATATCTGTCCAGAACTGTGTCAAGCCCTTGCTGACCGCCTTATTCTGCTCCTGTGATTGGGTGATATTGAATAAAATAGCCATCGAGTTTCCATCCTGCGGGTGCAGTGAACTGGACTCGTTGTCACGATACATCCCCGCTTCATCGTCCCATAGCACATCGTTGATCGCCTTCTTCAACAGCACTGCGTCGGTTGTATAGAGAGCAGAAATATCTTTATCTCCCACATGGCTTGCAAGCTCGGACGCTACAATCAGAGACTGTCAAAAAGTTATCACAAGCCAACCTAGAAGTTTCACAGTTGCTCACCCTGTAAAGCAGCACATTTGCTGCAATGTTATGGCCTTGTCCCCCGTCCCTACCCCAGTCATTGGAAAATGATTCTGGGACGTTCATCAACCCTGTCTCGTCAACCTGAGCTTCCAAAAACGCTAGGGCTTTTGTGTAGTTTGTCCAAACTGTCTGAACGAATTCCAGATCTCCGGTGTACAGCCAAACATTATGTGCTCCGATAAGAGACCAAGAAATGTAAGTGTCGCTACCTCTGGCATTAATTGGAGGGCCGGAATACTGGAGGGCTCCGGTCGCAGGGTCTTGTGTCGAGAACATCACGAGAAGTGCATTTTTACTCGACAGGATATCGTTAAGAGCAACTAGTTCCGTGTGACTCGAGATTCCCATATCACCTATGTAAGTATATGAGAAGTTCTAACTTCATACTGAACAGCGAACCTGGCCAGATATTTCTATGGGTGTTTTGTCAACAATTTTGCAAATAAGCCTATCACAATACCTCACCGGTCACGCTTCGCACCGTCAACCAAGATAGCTCCCTCAACTGGACCTCCAGTAGCATTATTAGCCCACCCTGAAAGTCCCCGTATCAACACTGGTACAATCCACAGATGGGAGGTTCTTACCCTTAGGACGTGGACAAGGTTGTTGTCGAGCCTGATGCACATCAATCGTATTTGTCTGAACCGTATACGCCCCGGCATACCACAACTTGGTCAAAAAGTCGGGATCGTGAAAATTGGGATCTCGTGTGAAGAAGTAACCTGTGTAGGCTGTCAAGTCATCCCAATGCGGCATGAACGTGTTATGTACTCCAACATTCGAAATGCTGACGGGGGCCTCGGAATTACTGACAATTGTCAGAAATCGGAAACCGCCACGTTGTTGGCCGATGGTCTGCTGAAATTGTCCCTGTGAAAGGGGTACTGGGAGAGACTGGACCCCATCTCCATCCATTGAGGAGATGCTACGACAAGAGTCGTCCGAATTTTTGGGACTGATAAATTGTGTAGATTCGGTAAATGAAAGGGATAGTCTGGAATCTGCTGTTGAATCATCCACGTGTAGGAAAACTTGTCCTCCAACCTGCCAATCATTGTCAATCGAACAATCTTTTACTCCATAATGCACCGTTACCTCTTGACCGAAGTCGACAACGACAAAAGTACCGTTGCTAGTGAATGTTGCTGTCCCGGATCCAATGAGAGCTTGCGCATTCTGAATGTTTCCTTGTGTAGAGTGGATGCTAGTGGGCCGACTGGTCCTGCTTTTCGGTGCAAAGTTGAAATGGTCCCATGGACCTTTCGGAGCTATTGAGAACGCCTGTAATGCAATGAACAGCAAAGCTACCAGTGAAGCGAGCATTTTTGCAAACTTCTAAGCACGATATGAGGCGTAGTGAGTTATATTTCTTCTCTTGTGCCCATGCCACAGCTTCTCGAAGGTAGCTGAATCATCACATGAACTTGAGAGTACAGCTGTTCCAAGATGTCAGCATATAATAAGGCCAGTTTCTCAGCTTTGAAGTCTTTCCTTCTACTTCTTTCACTTATCAGGCAAAACTGAGGCCCATCGGATCCTAGGACTTCTGATGGATGAGACGTTTAGAAGAAATGAGGCTTGTTCGGTCGTGTGAAGTAGAAGGAAACCTTTGTCAGCCGTTGTACCATTGTCGATGAATAACATTCATCGACTAGGTTTCACTCGTTCATCGATCGATCTAGAGAAGACTCGTATGTCCTTCCGCGGATAATTCCAAGCACCAGAGGTGTCCTTCGATCCAGATGCTTCGGTCATGAGGTCATCCCTTCCACGGACTATTTTCAACTCTGCCTCATGAATGTACCCATGCACATTGTAATCATGGTAAATATGATTGTTAAGTCTTACGCCGTCCTTTTTTGTCCAATGGCAAGATACAAGTGCAACTGAATGTAATCTACATGTACATGACTCCAACTCTTTTGTGGATAGTCATCCTCTTACCAGAATGACAATCAAAGTATTTTGTACTCTATCATAACTCTTGCTTGTTTCTTTTCAAATATCAAGAACAAAACCCTCCAAACTTTGAGAACCTGTATTTAAAATGTATCTAATGAGTAAGTTGCTTAGCCACTCTCCCATGAATATTTCTTAAAACCAGTTTGTACTCTCACAATAATTTGCCCTCTCTGATTTCTCGCTGTGATCATTTGTTTGATTTATTTACAGTAGTATTTTATAAGATGAAAGCCAGAAACTTAGATGGATGCCACCTAGCTTTAACATTTCCCAGGAATCACAATTTTCTCGGCACCGTGAGTCAAACAAGCAATTACAATAGGCTAGAGTAGAGTGGACGACCAACTTTTGTAATAACATGAAAGTCGATCATTCTACTAAGATAGCATATTCCGACTAGCTTTTGGAAAAAATAAATTCTTTCACCTCTTGACGAAGAGGGAATGTCAGGATTGCTTGGCTGATTTTTCATGTTGTCACTGCACCCTTCGTGATGGCAGTCAGGTATTGCGACGTCATAAAAATATGAGACACCCGTCATGATTTACGTTATCTATGCCACTTCTCATAACAATCGAGCGTGATACTCCACGCATGCCCAGGGTTCATATTATTATGTGTATGATTTGCACAGGTCAAAGATAGTTAATGATTTGAACTAAAGTAAAACTAAATTTAAGTTATTTTCTGGAAAGATCAAACTCTTGAAGGATAAGAATGAAAATGACTGTATAGGCTGTCAGCTTTGAGCAAAGTAAATCAATGACGTAATGTGATCGCAGGTTGTGCTTGTCGACATAATTATGTCCTGACATCCAGGATGATCATGTCCTCTCGATACATCTTGATTCTGAACCATAATGTCAGCCAAAACCCGCATTCTGATTGTTGGCGGAGGAGCCTGCGGAATGTCCGCCGCCTTTGCTTTCTCTCAGCATCCCGATAAATTCGACGTGACACTCTACGAGCGCTCTTCCAATGCAGGCGGGATGGCGACATCTGCTCCCATAGACAAAGATAAATACGGCGCAGACTACATCAATGACGGAGTGCAAGGCGCAAGCCCTGTGTTTTATAATACATATGCACTTTTCGACAGGCTGGGGTTCAAAGCTTCTGATGTCGGCATGCAAGTGAGCTTTGGGCGTGACCCAGATACAGAGTTTTGGAGCAATGTATTTCCAAGCCAAGTAATTGATAAGTAAGGCTCACCTAGCGTTTTTCAAGTTTAACCCTGAATAAAATATATACACAGGTTTAGCGACGACATCAGGAAGTTTGGTCGTGTCCTCAAGATCATTAAGACTTTTGAGCCGGTTTTCGCTCTGATATCTGTCAGTACAATGTTGAAAATGTTTCGGTTCTCTAAAGTTGGAACGTTTCTTCGATCTATTCCCGATTGGTTGACAAAGTGCTAGGAATTTGGTGATCTCATCGTCTACCCCCTCGTTGCCCTCTTTTTTGGAACTGGCAATCAGACACCTTATATATCCTGTGCTATTCTCGAGCGTGTTTTCATGGATCCTAATATGCGTCTGGTAACACGTTCAAAATTCTCCCCAAGGATCTTTTGATCTTACTATCCACTTCAATGACAGTTCGAGTATTCTTCTGACACCTTTCTGGCATCCATACCTCGTATGTGCGCATTTCCGCGCCTGTCAAGTCTTTATTCTGTTTGGAAAGCTGTAGTCGAGGATCAAGGCCAAGGTTCTGTCCGAATCATTACTCAACGCGAGGTCACTCAAGTCAGACGGAGGCGCAAAGGAGTCGAGATTTGGAGTCGACCTACTCACGGGACCAACAGTGCTCAAGAGGTTGTAGACCCTGGTCAAGAGCAGATGGAAGTATTTGACGAACTTATACTCTGCTGTGACGCAGATGCAGCTCTCCGGATTTTGGGTAATGATGCAAGCTGGCTGGAACGGCGGATATTGGGCAATGTCAAGGTATGTTCTTTGTACAACACCTTTCTTGTTGGTCTTACATGCTGCCCAGTATTTGTGGGATGTCACGGTTACACATAGTGACCTCTTGTACATGGAGAAGGTGAGTAATTTCATCGGTCATTTGGATAGGTTGAATCTTATGTCTTCTCCTAGCATTACTGTGTTAAATATGAACCCATGCTCCGTTCAAAGGAACACCAAGATGATCGTGAAAGACGGAAGAAATATGCGTTTGCCGAGAAGAGCTTTCAACCGCTCTATTTTGTCCGTAGTGTGCCCGAAGACAGAAGCAAAATTGAAATGAGTTTTGATCTCACAGTTTATCAGCCGCAGGTAGGACTTTGGCTTGGTGAGCTGGCAATAGATCCTCATACATGCAGTTTGACGGCCAGTCTCCTTTTGGCCCTCATGGAAACCCAGCAACTGAGACTGAAGAGGCTCAGAGAGGTGTCCCTCACAGTCAATCGGCATTGTCATGGGGAAGTGGTTTAGTTGCCTCACGTCAGGCTACAGAAAATGGTCAAGACTGTGAAATCGGACAACCTTCACCTCCGCCTGATCGCCACGTCTTTCAGACCATCTTCTTAGACAACACGCCTGAAAGTCGGAAATTTTGGACCAAAGGTGAGATAAGCCAACAAGAAGTGATCATGGAAAAATGGTGGAAGCAACAAAGCCATCGTTGGCAGCACTATGCCGGTACTGTACCATGGATGGGCTTGATCAACGGAAAGGTTAGCCTTGCATGGTATATATCTGGAGGTTTTAATATCAATGGCGGTTTCTCGTAGTATCACACTCAGTTTGCTGGAGCATGGACTATCCTCAGTATGTTTCTTTGTTTAGATGGAGGGTCCTTTCTAATCTTAGCTGCGCGTACTAGACATGCATGAAATTGCCGTTGTATCTGGATTAGGTGCAGCATATCGGCTCGGAGCTTCGTAAGTGGATTTACGGTTCCATGTAAAGTCTTGCCGATATCCAGTCATTAGTTACCCATTCAAAGAAATCCCAAATTGTAAACGGATATTCGTCCTATGCCTCGCTGCAAATCATATGATGAGGCTGGTAAGTTTTTTTCCCAAACCAATGTACAAAATCCACTCAATTACACGACTAGAGAAAAGAGGACAGGGATGGTTTCCTGAGTTGATGCGATGTCCATGACGCAACAATTCAAGTTGGTCTCCTATGAATATTATGATGATTTAATATATATGTATATTCACTTTCAGAAGTAAATAAATTTATCTCTCTACAGACAGATATGATGATCGAGATCAATAGGGATACAATTGCCAAAGGCAAAACCAGGCATGCCTGTGCCTATGATCTTAAGGAGAATCTTCCCAAGTTCTCTAGCCATCCCTCTTTTGTACCGAGTGGAGGGTATCCAGAGTGAGTATAAGCACTCAGTATCATAGAATGAGACTGATACCTAGAGTGATTGAATTTTATCCTGCCTATCATAGTTCGAAAAAAACCTATCCTAAAAAAGTACAGTTTTGCACAGATGAGACGACCTGTACCATAGAAATACCCGGAATGCAGGCTGTAGCCTTGCTTTTTGGTAGCCCAAAAGCGAAGGAGACCAGTTAAGGATAAAAATGAAACAAAACTTTGAGTGTCCTAGACAATTTAGTCACGTACTTGTCATACCTTTTCAAATGCCATACAGTGATATTCTCAACATGTGTCAGTTAGGTACGACCAGTATTTAGTGAAACAACTCAAAGAAATAAGACAGATATTCACCTCAGCTCTAATGATGCAGAACTGAGGTGTAAAATACTCAGAAGACAGATAACATAACCATCAGAGATAAAGCAAATGAGAACTCACAATGTTGACAGCAATGGAAAAGACAAGACTGAAATTTTATCTAGGTTGTGGTTAATTTTATTTGTTTTGGATGATTATTCTTATGAACACTGCTAAAGTGTGCTATTATCCAAAGCAGCTTCACATTGTCGACTACCATCACTCTTTCCCCCAGCACCAATTGAGCTTGTTCGAGGTTGTTGCATCATACATAGACCAGTCTGGTGCAACTAATAGACACCACCAATTTCCTATCCTGAATTTCTGGAATTAAATGCTAGAATAATAAACAACTATAATACAGTGATGAGAGCCGATCGTGATAATAGAAAACTAGAGCTCACCTCAGACGTCACCGGTGTGGTAGACAACTGAGTATGAGCCTAAGTGCAGAACCGGTATTTATACTAGGAGGAGTGTTTCACATTTGTCATACAA
>Ga0153948_1001131_pt1 | contig 13924 bp, 13 predicted proteins | sample TSNJ032MetaG_FD_104696 | JGI IMG/M metagenome (GOLD analysis project Ga0153948, IMG submission 104696) | Attine ant fungus gardens microbial communities from New Jersey, USA - TSNJ032 MetaG | ecosystem: Host-associated > Fungi > Mycelium > Unclassified | place: USA: New Jersey, Wharton State...
GGAGCCGAACGCGCCGCTTCGTTCAAGCAATCGGGGTTTGCACCGGGCAGCAGCTTCGTAAACCGCCAATAATGATGCGCGAATCGTAAAGTGACTTTGTCAGTTTCCCCTATCATATTGTTCCCAACAAAAAACAAAGGGGAGAGATGATGAAGAAGCTCAATCACTTGCTGGTGGCGGGTATCGCAATCCTGTCCGCTGCTCCGGCTGTCGCAGCCGAAGCAGAATCCTGTAAAGCGCCAAAATTCTCGGATGTCGGCTGGACCGATATCACCGCAACCACAGCGCTCGCATCACTTTTGCTTGAAAAGGCTGGATACCAGCCGCAGACGACAATTCTCTCGGTACCGGTGACCTTCCAGTCACTGGAAAACGGCCAGATCGATATTTTCCTCGGAAACTGGATGCCGCTTCAGGAGGAAGCACGCAAACCCTATCTCGAAGGAAAGAAGATCGAGCAGGCTGGTATCAATCTCGAAAATGCAAAGATCGGTCTTGCCGCAACGGGCAAGGATCTCGGCATCAAGACCTATGCCGACATAGCGAAGTTCAAGGACCAGCTCGGCGGAAAAATCTACGGTATCGAAGCAGGCAGCAGCGCCAATGCGACGATCCAGTCGATGATCGAGAAGAACAATTTCGACCTCAAGGACTTCCAGCTGGCGGAATCGAGCGAGCAGGCCATGCTGTCACAGGTGCAGAACGCCGTGCGCAAGGACGAGCCGGTGGTGTTCTTCGCATGGACCCCACATCCGATGAATATTCGCTACAAGCTGACCTATCTTGAAAACGGCGATAATCTCTTTGGTCCCAATGATGGTGCTGCCACCGTCGAGACGCTGACCCGCAAGGGCTATGCCACCGATTGCCCGAACGTCTCGCATTTTCTGTCGAAGCTGAAGTTCACGACCGAGATGGAAAGCACCATGATGAACATGATCCTCAATGACGGGATGGAAGCCAAGGATGCCGTCACGAAATGGATCAAGGAGAATCCGGCCCAGCTCGACGCATGGCTGGACGGTTTCAACACGTTCGACGGCAAGCCAGCGCTCGCTGAAGTGAAATCCGGCCTGGGCTTGTAATATTTATTAAGCCGCGAAACTATTTTTGCCGCAACTTGCTCGGCGCCTGTCCGAAATGCCGCTTGAAGGCGCGGGAAAGCGAACTGATCGACGAAAAGCCGGTCTGTTCCGCCGTATCCGCCATTGAAAGATGCGTATCGAGGATGAGGCGTCGAGCAGCCTTGAGCCGCAGCGACAGATAGTAATTGCCCGGCGATTGCCCGATCACATTGGCAAACAGCATTTCAAGACTGCGCGTTGAAAGCCCGAGCCGTCTGGCGATGCGCGTCACCGGGATCGGCCGGTCGATATGGCTTTCCATAATCTTGATGGCATCGGCCAGCCGCGGCTCGCGGTTCAAAAGCCGCCCCAGCGACACCAGCGGCTGCGCATCCGAAGCCTGCCGCACCTCGTCATAGACATAAAGGCTCGCAACATCGAGCGCTATGGAATAACCGTGCCGCGCGCGGATCAGCGCCAGCATCATGTCGAGCGCAGGCGCTGCCCCGCCTGTGGTCAGAAAAGTACCGTCGCGCACCCATCGATCCGACTGCATCTCCACATCCGGGAATCGCTGGGAGAAGGCTTCGAGATCCTCCCAATGGGTGGTGGCTTTCCTGCCATTGAGCAGCCCGGCCTTTGCCAGAACCCACGAACCCGCCTCGACGCCGATCACCAGTTGAGATTGTTTGGCCGCCTGACGCAACTGCGCAAGAAGCTTTGGGGTCGCGTGTTCCAGCGCATGAAAAGCGCTGACGATAATCAGGATATCCTGCGGCGTTGCCTCGAATTTTCCATTCGCACCGACCTTCAGGCCGCTTGATGTGATGGGGTCACTCCCATCCGGAGATACCACCCGCCACGAATAGAGCGAGCGACCCGTCACGCGGTTGGCGCCGCGCATCGGATCGAGCGTCGCTGCGAGCGACATGAGCGAGCAATCCGGCAAAACCAGCAGGGTGACAGACAGTTGTTCATCGGATGGTTCAAAGATCACGTGCTTCGCTCTTCGCCAAACTAATTTCGTAAAATGATAATCTCAGCATTCTGCGACCTGTCAAGCTCGACAAAAATCGAGGGAAATCATCATGCCTTTGCAGCCCGCTCGCGAAACCTTCATCACAGCCGCCGTTACCGGCGCTGGCGCCACCACACACCGCTCCAACAAGGTGCCGATCACGCCGCGACAGATCGCGGACGCGGCGATTGAAAGCGCTAGAGCAGGCGCGGCAATCGCTCATATTCATGTGCGCGATCCAGAAACAGGCGAACCATCGCGCAAGGTCGAACTGTTTCGCGAAGTGGTTGACCATATCCGGGCATCAGGCGTGGATATCGTGCTTAACCTGACCGCAGGCGTCGGCGGCGATCTGGTCTTCGGTTCTGCCGAAGCACCGCTGCCGCCCGACGCATCGAAGACCGACATGGCGGGCGCGACCGAGCGCCTGGCGCATATCGCAGCACTTCTACCGGAAATCTGCACGCTTGATTGCGGCACCATGAATTTCGGCGAAGGCGACTATGTGATGACCAACACCCCTGCCATGCTGAAAGAAATGGCAGCGCAGATTCAACGTCTGGGCGTGCGCCCGGAAATCGAAATTTTCGATACGGGCCACCTGCCACTGGCTCAATGGCTGCAACAGCAAGGCCTGCTGGACGATCCGGTGATGGTGCAATTGTGCATGGGCATACCATGGGGCGCACCGGACGATCTTGCGACGCTTGTATCCATCCTCCACAACCTGCCGGATAACTGGGTCTTCTCGGCATTTTCCATCGGTCGCAACCAGTTGCCTTATGCCGCGCTTGCGATGCTCGCTGGCGGCAATATCCGCGTCGGCCTTGAAGACAATATCTGGCTCGAAAAGGGCGTCCTCGCCTCCAATGGCGATCTCGTGGAACGCGCAAGAAACATCGCGGTCAATATGGGGTCCAAGATACTCACGCCCGCTGAAGTTCGCGAAAAGCTCAAGCTCAAGAAGCGTTGGTGATGCCCATGAACAACCATTCTCCCAAGATCGCCTGCATCGGCAGCGGCGTCATCGGCAGCGGCTGGGCCGCGCGTTTTCTTCTCAACGGCTATGATGTCGCCGTCTATGACCCGTCGCCCGATGCAAAAGCCACAACCGAGCACATTCTCGACAATGCCCGGCGTGCACTGTCCGCCCTCACCCCGAAGCGTCTGCCGGATGAAGGCAGACTTTCCTTTGCGCCTTCGCTGGCCGATGCTGTGCGCGATGCCATACTGATTCAGGAAAGCGTGCCCGAAAGGCTGGACCTAAAACTCGCGGTTCTCAAAGAGATCGAGGCGTCTTGTTCCAGCGATGCGCTGATCGCATCTTCCACCTCCGGCTTCCTGCCGAGCAAGCTGCAAGCCCCTTTGCAGCACCCGGAACGGTTGATCATCGCGCATCCCTATAATCCGGTCTATCTACTGCCTCTGATGGAACTCGTACCGGGGGAAAAGACCGCCCGGCAGGCCATAGAAAAGGCCGCCGCTCTGTACCGCCACACGGGTATGGAAGCCGTTATTCTCGAAAAAGAAATCGATGCCTTTGTCGGGGACCGCTTGCTGGAAGCCTTGTGGCGCGAAGCGCTCTGGCTCGTCAAAGACGGCATTGCCACGGTTGAGCAGATCGACAATATCATCCGCTATTCGTTCGGTTTGCGCTGGGCGCAGATGGGCTTGTTCCAGACCTATCGCATCGCGGGTGGTCCGGCGGGGATGAAGCATTTTCTGGCGCAGTTCGGTCCCGCCTTGCAATGGCCGTGGACGAAACTGACGGATGTTCCGGAGCTGGATGACACGCTGATCGGTCGCATTGCCAGCCAGTCGGACGAGCAGAACGAAAACCTGTCGATCCGTGATCTTGAATCCATTCGCGACGCCAATCTGGTGGCCATTATCCGCGCCCTTTCCCAGCAACAGCAAGGCAGAGGCTGGGGTGCAGGTGCACTTCTGAACGACTATACGGCGCGGCTCGACACATCCCGCGACGAGGCCAAGCCCCGCTCTGGTCCATTGCGGTTGCTCGACGCCCGCGTGATCCCGGAGTGGATCGACTATAATGGCCATATGACCGAGCACCGATATCTGGACCTTTTCGGACAGACCACCGACCAGTTTCTTGCGCATATCGGTGTCGACACAGCCTATTTGAACAGTGGTCACAGTTATTACACCGTCGAAACCCACATCATGCATCGCGACGAAGCCAAGGTGGGCGACGCGTTGCATGTCGAGACACAGCTTCTGTCGTTCGATGCAAAGCGCATACACCTCATCCATTCGCTGAAGCGTGGCGAGACGGAGCTGGCAAGCGCGGAACAGATGCTGCTTCATGTCGATACGAAGGCAGGCAAGGCGGTTGCCGCCGATCCTGTCATTCTGCAAACGCTGGAAGACCTCACACTCTCCCAGAAGGGCTTGGCCGTTCCAGTCGCCGTCGGACGATATGTGGGACAGCGCGCCTGAGCGCTGTCCGAATTGGCGCAGAGCAGCCTATGACGCAAATCCATTTCACATTGTTGCGCAAAATGCTCTAACATTCCTCCAGGGTGGTACGGAGGAGGAAATAAAATGGCCGAAAAGGCATCATCCAAACCGGTTCTTTTATCCGGCGGCAACCCGCAAATCCCAAAAGGCGAAGGCAATGCGCCGGTCCATGCTTATATCGCGGCCATGCCCGGCTGGAAAAGCGATGTCGGACGCCGGCTGGATTTCCTCATCGAACAAGCTGCTCCAAACGTTCACAAGGCGGTCAAATGGAATTCGCCTTTCTATGGGCTTGAAGGACAAGGTTGGTTTCTGAGCTATCATTGCTTCGCCAAATATATAAAGGTCGCCTTTTTTCGCGGCCTCTCCCTGACGCCGCAGCCGCCCGTGGAGTCCAAGAGCCAGGATACACGTTACTTTCATATCCATGAAAACGATGTGCTGGACGAAGCGCAATTTACCGACTGGGTCAAACAGGCAAGCCAGCTGCCCGGCGAAAAGATGTGAGCCAAATGATGACTACCAACGAAAGCAAATCCGCTTCACAGCTGATCGATGAACGCATTGCCACACTTGACGACTGGCGAGGCAAAACGCTGGCCAAGGTTCGTGCCATCATCACGAAAGCCGATCCGGAGATCATGGAGGAATGGAAATGGCGCGGCGTACCCGTATGGGAACGTGATGGCATTATCTGCACCGGCGAGACCTATAAGCAGGTCGTCAAACTGACTTTTGCCAAGGGCGCATCGCTGGACGACCCGACTGGTTTGTTCAACTCAAGTCTGGACGGCAATATGCGCCGGGCCATCGATATTCGCGAAGGTGAAGAGATCGACGCGGATGCTCTGACGACTCTTGTGCGCGCAGCCATAACACTCAATAGCGCAAAGCCGCCACGCAAGAAAAAGACGTCGTGAGGCGTTAATAGCTGACCGTCACCACCACCGTATCCGAATAGGTTCCCGGTGGTGGTGTAGTCTGCGGTGCAACCCGCCCATAGACGGTCAGGCTTTGCGCAGTGCCAGTTCCGGTGCCAGTCACGATCTGCCCGGTTGTGTTGCCCCAGGGAGTTGTGCGCGCGGTATTGGTGTAGAGCCCATAGACGACGGCATTGGCGCCGAGGGTCATCCGTCTTTGTGTCGGTGTGGCATTACTCAAACCACCGTTGAGCGAAACACTATAAGGCAAGTTGGTGGTACAGCTTACTGACAGAGTACCGGTCGCATCCACATTGGTAGTCAGGACGCCGCGATTGCCAAAATTGATCGTCGTGGCGGAGACCGTACAGGTTCGATCGACATTGGCCGTGACATTGAAGCTCGGCTGTGTCGGATTCTCTGTCACGGCGGTACAGGCGGGCGCTACAAGCAGATAGCTGACATAGTTGAAGCGGGTTTGGGCGCCTGAAAAGGTAGAGAGATAAGCACCGCCGGGCGTCGCCGCCTGACCAGACAAGATACGCCCATAGATCGTGCGTGTTGCAGTCGTGTTGGTAAGCGGCAGCAATGTCATATCAATGGGTGGTGGGGAACCCAAAGCCGTACTGGTAACAGAACCCCATGGAACAGTGCGAGCCGTATCGGAATAAAGTTGATAGGTCAGCGAATTGGTACCACTCAACATGGTGCGGAGACCGCCGCTTGAGCCGCCGCTTCCCGCATTGATATTGGGACATACGCGAAGAAAAAGGCTGAGGTTGAGGGTATTGGCACAATTGACGTTCAACGTCGCTGTCGTATCAACCGCACCTCCCCCCAAAAGATTGACGGTGCCAAAGTTGACATTGGTGACACTGAAGGAACAAGTCTGGGCATAAGCCAAACCAGGTAGAAAGATCAGTATATTGAACAGTGCCAAAGCGACAATGCGATAGAGTCTCATTGTGTGCTCCTGCATACAGCGTCCGGGATGGTAACCCGTTCGGTCGTGTTACGTGGCGCGTTGAATGATATCTGACAGCTGCCTTTCTCGGACTGCACCACAATCAGCGTATTGGAGTTCTCAATGCCTTCCAGATAGACCTGTCCGTCATACCCAACGATAAACTCCTGAGAGCCATTGAGGCGGGCAGTCGACCCTGTCTCGATATAGGCTCCGCTTTCATCGCGAAGGGTGACAAGGGCTGCGCGCGTATCGGCCTTGACGTTGAAGTCCACCACGGCTCCACCACGATCGCTGGGGCTCACGACTTGGCGGGTTTCTCCCACAGTTGCATCAATCGGTAGATTGCTGGGGTCAATGGAGATGGCGTTCTTGTCATAAGAACGCAGATTGGGCAGCAACATCTTGCCGCTCTTATTGGTCTTGCCCATGGGGCGATTTTCGAACTCGACCTCGACGTCCGGCGCGCCCACATCCACCACACCAAAAGCATCATCGATGCGGTTGGAGAGGAACACACCGCCGCCTGCCAGAACGACGGCGCCGTCAATCTGCGCGCTGGCGCGAACATTCTCGTCGAACTTCTCAACGCTACCTTCAATGCGACCGATCTGGCCGCGATAACTTCCACTGGCGGCAACGATATCGCTCTGGCCATAAGAGCCGCGCAACCGCCAGCCGGTGCTTCCTACTTCAGCCTGTTCAGATTTCATCAAATCGACGGAGCCGGTCGTCCCATTCTCATCGGCCGTTATACTTGTCGATGCCGTGATATTGTGATCGAACGACCACGACAGCCCGGCAAACAGGCCGAACGAGCCTTTCTGCTCGAAGTCTGTATAGGCGGACACAAACATGTTGCCCTTCTCACCGAAGGGCCGTGTGGCGGTGACGCCGAGAATCCGCGATTTGTCGGAATCGGCGGTTTCAATCTGCGCGTAGGAGAAATTCAGGTTTGTGTCATCGAAAATCGGAGGCAGTGAAACGGAAACCTGATCTAGGGCTTTGGCAGGCTTGGCGCTATTGGACGGCAGCCCCGTCTCCACGATGTCGGCTGTAACCGAGGCAATATCGTTATAGTCACCAAAGGTGCGCTGCGTGCGCACGTAGAATTTGATATCCCAGAGTTCGGCTTCGACGCTTGCGGCGATCTGGTATCCGGTTTCTCCACCAAATTTGCTGGTCGCGCCAGACAAGGTTCCAACGCCAAAAGGCCCGATATTGAAGACGCCACCGACGCCAGCATTGTAAAAATTCTCTGCGCCTTCCACATGACCTTCGAAAGTCATATTGTTGGTAAGGCCGTAGCGCAACGTGCTGCTGCCGACAATACGGTCATCATAATCATTCGATTCCGTGCCGTAATATCGGCGTGCAAACCCGGTTTCGGCGGAGAAATCCGCAAGACCTTTAGCCAGCAAATCAGCCGAGGCATAAAAGGGTGTCTCTGTCACCGTCTCACGGCCCAGAACGTCGCGAACCACCATGCGCGCCGTACCTGCGCCGGTAACCACCGGGAGGTTGGTGATCGAAAACGGGCCGGATGCAACAGAGCTGGTCGCGCGACGCGCATTGTCGATATAGACATCGACCGTTGACGGCACCGCCGCCGATCCGGACAGCTCAGGCATCGGCATGGTGACCAGATCAGGCCGCAGCGAAAAATTGCGTCGGATTTGCACACCGCCCAGACGAGTCGGCCGCGTCCAGGAAAGTCCACCTGTAATAAAGTCGCCAACATTATAGGTCATCAATGTTTCCGGGTCCGAATAGGACCATCTCGTATCGAGACGCGTCGACCCGAACCTGTCGGCATCGGACGAGCTGATCACCTGCGACGAAGACAACACGCCGTAGGGGCCAAACAAGCGTCCCTCCATAAGGCCCGAAACACCTTCGAACTCCGTCAGGTCATACCAATCCTGGCCGCCGCTGGCGCCATAGATCGTATAATTCACCAGCCCGCCGAAATTGCTCTTGGCCTTGGGCTTATCTTCCTCATCCTCTGACGCGACTTCTTCGCCAGACTGCGCATCGATCACACGCGCGGCACGCTTATTCTCCTCGGCATCAAAACGGACAATCTGGTTCTCCTCATCATAGGTGACGTTGACCCCGGAGAGCCGGTTCACGTCGATCCATCCGTCGTCCCGCGTGGCTTCCTTGCCGGGCTTTATCCCGACATTCTTGAGCTGATCCGGCTCAATCAGAAGCGACCCGTCGGGTGTTTGACGAAACGTAGCGATCAGCGCTGATGATGCGCCATTCACATAGACCTCAAGCTGCAACTCCAGAGGGGCATCGTCGGAAACAAGCGTCCCCGACGACGTAGGTGGCAATTCCTGCGCCGCAGCTTTCAGACATCCTGTGCAGACCGTTAGAAACGCAATCGTCAAAACCGCAAGATCAACCGCCCCTGACGCTCGCTTGCGCATTTATCGGGCCAGCTTCGCTTTGAGCTGAGATCGTCAGCGAGCCACCACCCCGACTACCACCTGTTCCGGGAATGAACCAAGTTGCACTTGATTGCCCCAGAACATATCCAACAAGGCCTTTCTGCTGTGCTACGGCACGGCCGCCCGCACCCTGCAGTGCAAGATCGGAAACGCGCAGTCGCTTGTTCCCCTTGTTGCTGACGGTTACCTGATAACCGCCCGATTTACGTTGGACACTCCATGATGGGTTCGCATCCGGCGTGCCGGGTTGCGAAAAGAAAACCGGAATGGAATGGCGGATCACCAGATTGACCGTACCGGATCGCCGCTGCGCACTATCGGGAAGTTCATCGACAATCAGCCGGTAGCTTTCTTCCGCCTTGACCGGGCTTTTCGAGGTGCGAACAATACGCACGATGTTTTCACCGCCGGGTTTCAGCTGCGATATAGGGGGACTGACGACGACATCGGTTGCTGCCGTGTAAGTATCCACGCCATTGCTCTGGCTCCAGCGGAAGATTCTGGCCTGAACATTGATGGGCCGCTTGGCATCGTTCCAGATGCGAATGTTGGAAGCCGCCGTTGGCGCGCTCAGGTCGATGATAACCGGCGATACGCGCAACGAAGCCGCATTTGCCGGAATGAGGTACAAGCTCGCAATTAACGCCGCGGCAAAAGTCAGAACACGCATTCTACCCTCCGTGACATTAATAGCTGATCGTTGCTGTTATCGTATCCGTATAAACACCTGCTGCCGGCGTCGTCTGGCCCGGCACACGCCCGTAAACCGTATAGGCTTGTGCGGCGCCATTGCCTGTGCCGGCAACCGTGTTGGTTCCAACAGTATTACCCCAGACAGCAGTGCGAGCCGCTGTGGTGTAAAGCGAATATCCAACCGTGGCGCTTGCCGGACCGGTCATCAAACGGTTCGTAACCGTTGCACCCGTGCCGTTACCTGCACTCAGGCCGATTGTGTAAGGCGTCAAATTCGTGCATTGCACGGTGATGGTGCTGGTGGCGTCAACATTTGCCGCCAAAACACCGTTGGAACCAAAGTCCAAGTTGGTGGCAGAATTAAACACACAAGCTGCAGTAATTGTAATCTGTACGTTGAACTGCGTTGTGGCCGTCTGGGCCATAACGTATGTTGATGAAAGAAAAAAACTCGCTACAAGCGCGGGAAACGCGTACTTTCTGTATACCATATTCCCTCCTATATGTCGGGACGGCAATAATTGCCGACCTTTCACCCAGGTTCACTTGCCCCCCATTCCTTCACGTCAAATCATTCTACTAATTAGTGATTCTCTATCATAAGCAGGTTAATATTTTTTTCAAGAATCGCACCGAAACCCGCCAAAATCAGAAATGTATTCTTCAACCACATAGAATTATCTATATTTTACAAGACACTAATTCACGAGTTTTATTTTTACAGATGAATGTTTCCGACGGAAATTTTCTTTGGAAATAACCGATAAATATATTTTAACAAGAAAAATTCTATCTATGATGATAAAATACCTTTCAGATTGCATAATCTCAAAAATATTTCCAATTTACACAAATTATATTGATGCTGTTCTTGGAATGAATCTTGGACCGCTCAGCATTGACTCATCAAGCGCCTGCCCTTTTTCGTCGGACAAGCGCTTGATATGCGCTTTTAAGCACACCTTTATCGGCGGTAGAGAATCATTCCGCCATGATGGAGAACGTTATTGATGAAATGCCCGTCAGCAGTGAACCCGGTATCGTCCCAGTAGTAGATATAGTCACCGTGAACTTCATAACGTCCCTGATAGGCGCTCTCACGACTGCCGCGCGCCTCGTCATAGCGCCCGTTGGGGAGAAGATGATGGCGGACATGACCATCACCCGTGATCCACATGCCCGAATAAGGATGGCTCTTGTCAGCGGGAGCTGAAAGATCAGACTGGTTGTTCATTGTGAAGCCTTTAGGGGTCAGAAGAAGCAAATTCACGACCAATGCAAACGCGGCGATCATGGGTAGAGAGTATGCAGGCATCACCTCGTCCTTCTCAGGTGGTGGCTGTTGGACGAATGACGATCTCATTGACATCAACATCATCCGGTTGCTCAATCGCGAAGCGAACAGCTCGCGAGATTGCATCGGGTTTCAGACCGATAGCGCGATAGGTCTTCATCGCCTCAATTGCGATGGGGTCAGTGATCGTGTGCGCAAGATCGCTTTCCACGACACCCGGGTGAATGCAGGTGACGCGCAGTGCACTGTTTTCCTGGCGCAGCCCTTCGGATATTGCCCGAGCCGCGTATTTCGTGGCGCAATAAACCGCGGCTGTCGGGGCGACACTCAATGCGCCAATCGAGGCAATATTGATGATGTGGCCGGAACCGCGGGCCGTCATTTCTGGCAGTACCGCAGCGATGCCATAAAGAACGCCTTTGATGTTCACATCAACCATACGGTCCCATTCTTCGACCTTCAATGAAGCCATCAGCGATAGTGGCATGATACCGGCATTGTTGACGATGACATCGACCCGCCCCCACAAATCGCGCGCCGCATCGGCAAAGGCATTCATGCTGTCACGGTCGGTGACATCAAGCGGATGGGCGAAGGCCGTTCCGCCCGCTTCGTTCAGTTCGGCGGTCAGCGCTTCGAGACGCTCGATGCGACGCGCACCAAGCGCGACCTTCGCGCCAGCTGCTGCAAGTTCCCGAGCAATGTCTGCTCCAATGCCGCTGGATGCGCCGGTGACGAGAACAACTTTATCGACAGCCATGGCTGTTCCTTTCATTGAGAATTGAGGATGCCTTGACAGTAAGCGCCAATCATTGTTTCGATAACTACGCTTGTGTTAAACAGACTGGAAAGGAAGTCTAACCAATGACTCCAGATCTGAATGCGCTCGCCATCTTTGCACTTGTGGCGGAAGAGCGCAGTTTTCGGGCTGCTGCCGAGCGGCAAGGGGTGACGCGTTCTGCAATCAGCCAGACGATCCGCAAACTTGAAGAGGGTCTTGGCATTGCGCTGATCCTGCGCACGACACGCAGCGTCAGCCTGACGGAAGCTGGCGAAAGGCTCTATGGCCAGATCGCGCCAGCCGTGGCGGAAATGACCGCAGCGCTGGAGGGAACGGAGGCGCTCAAGGAGCGCCCGCGCGGACGCTTACGCCTCGCTGTATCGTCTATCGCAGAGCGCTTCCTATCCGGGCCGCTTCTAGCAACGTTCCTGAAGCAATATCCTGAAATCGAACTGGATATCATGGTGACGGACGACGAGTTCGATATTGTCGCGGAAGGCTATGACGCCGGTGTGCGTCTGGGTGAGGTGATTGCGCTGGATATGATCGCCGTCCCGATTGCCGGAGAAGAACGGCAACTTGCTGTCTGTGCTCCGTCTTATCCCGGGCGCTGCGGGATCCCCGGACACCCGGCGGAACTGACATCGCATTTCTGTGTCGGCTGGCGGCCTTTCCCGAAATCGTCACCCTATCGCTGGGAATTTGCCGAAAACGGCAAAGAGTTCAGTGTCGCGGTGCCGCCAACCGTCACCACCAACGATATGGAGCTGATGATCAAGCTGGCCGTTTCAGGCGCTGGCATTGCATTCGGCATGGAAGAAAGCTTCCGCCCATGGATTGACCGCGGCGAGCTGATCCCCATTCTCGAAGACTACTGCCCGTATTTCGCTGGCTTTTATCTCTACTATCCGACCCGCAAAAACATCGCGCCCAAGCTTCGTGTGCTGATCGAACATGTTCACCGCAGCCGGGCGGCTCAGGCTTAAATAGAAAGCGGCGGAGCTTTCAACCCGCCGCCTTTGTTCTTCAAATGCTAGTGGTCCGATCAGTGCGCCGCCTGGCTCTTGCGAACCGCAGCAACATCGCCAGCCGAGACCGCGCCAGCCTTGTTGCCCCATGCGGAGCGAACGAACGAAGCGAGGTCTGCCACTTCCTGATCCGACAGGCGATCGGCATAGCCCTGCATCACAAGACGCATCGGACGCTTTGCCGTCGACGGCACTTCCGCGCCATGCAAAATGATGGAGACCAGCGGCTTCACTTCCGAACCCGTCACCAGATCATTGTCAGCTAGTTCCGGGAAGATGCCCGGCGCACCCTTGCCGGTCACGAAGTGACAGGCGGCGCAATTGTCGAGATAGAGGCGCGCACCCACCGGCATATCCGGTGACGCATCCGTCAGCATCTTCGCGGTTGCTTCGCCAGCGGCATCAGCAGGGGCTGCAGGCAGGACTGTGGGCGCCTTGGCCGCAAAGCTCTGCGGAACTTCGACAGCTGCACCATCAATGCCCTTGAGGAAGGCCGCAATCGCCAGCGTATCGGCATCCGTCAGATGCTGGAACGATTGCTCGACCGCCAGACCCATTTCGCCATTTGCGGTCGAATGTGCGTTGCGACCCGTTGCGAGATAGGCCGCCATTTCCTCGACCGACCACTTCTGGGGAGCCGATTGCGGACCTCGCAGCGAAGGCGCGTTCCAGCCGTCGACAACGCCGCCGGTCAGGAAGTTCTTGTCGCCAGCGCTGACGCCATCTTGCGCCATGAAGCTGGTGCGCGGGCTGTGGCAGGCCGCACAATGCGCTGGACCTTCGACCAGATACTGGCCGCGTTCCTGAACCTCGTTCTTGCCCGCTGGCGTGAAGCCTGCCTTATGGGTCAGCGCGAGCCAGTTCCAGGCGCGAATGCCAAAGCGCAGATTGAACGGGAAGCCGAGTTCGGTCTGCTGAACTTCATTCTTCACCGGCTGCACATCGTGCATGAAGTAGTCGTAGAGCGCACGCACATCTTCTTCGGTCAGCTTGCGATAGTTTTCGTAAGGCATGGCCGGATAAAGATGCGCGCCATCGGCGCGGATACCGTCATAGAGCGCAGCGCGGAACTGATCGAGTGACCAGTTTCCGATGCCGGTTTCCTTGTCCGGGGTAATATTGGTTGTCCAGATTTGACCCATCGGGCTTGCAATGGCGCGACCGCCCGCAAATGGCTTGCCGCCATCCGCCGTGTGGCAGGCCATGCAGTCGGACGCATACATGA
>Ga0153948_1001132_pt1 | contig 13920 bp, 9 predicted proteins | sample TSNJ032MetaG_FD_104696 | JGI IMG/M metagenome (GOLD analysis project Ga0153948, IMG submission 104696) | Attine ant fungus gardens microbial communities from New Jersey, USA - TSNJ032 MetaG | ecosystem: Host-associated > Fungi > Mycelium > Unclassified | place: USA: New Jersey, Wharton State...
AGGATGGCGAGCGCGGTGGCGGCGAGCACGGCTCCCACGCTCCCGAGCCACGGGAACGCGAAGACCGTCGCCTCGCGCAGGGCCGGCTTCGTCGCGATGCCGTCGATGGTCGCGGGCGGGGTGAACTTCGCGTGGGCGGTGACGACGGCCCACTGGCCGACACCGGTCAGGGTGCGGCTGTAGGTGATGGTGGAGCCGGGCTTGAGGTTCGTGACCGCGATGTCGCCGGAGTCGTCGAGCGGATTGCCGAAGGGACCGGTCAGCCAGACGCGGACGGTCGACGACCAGGTGGAGGCTGACCCGTTGTGCACCGCGAACGAGACGACGATCTTCCCCTCGCCCGGGTTCAGCGACGGCACGAACTTGGCGTTCAGGCCGCCGACGTTGAACGGACCGTTGTCGACCGCGACGGCCGGCGCGGGCGTGGCGCCGGGGGCGGCGACGTCGCTCGGCGGGGCGTCGGCCGGGGTGGTCGAACCGGGATATCCGGAGCCGCCGGAGCCGCTGTCGCCGCCGGTCGAGCCGGTCCCTCCGGTGGAGCTGTCGCCCGAGGACGGGATGTCGATCGAGATCCCGATGCCGCCGTCGTCGGCCGAGGCGGCGCCCGCGCCGGCCAGCAGCATCCCGATGCCGAGCACGACGGCGGTGGCGAGGCTGCGAGCGGCGCGCGTGCTGCGAGCGGTGCGCCTCATCGGCCGGAGTCCTCGCCGTGAGCGGTGGTGGCCGTGACCGGCTCCGCCTCGTCGGAGCCGTCCGCGCCCTGCTCCTCGCGCGCCTTCCGGCGGGCCTCCTCCTCGGTGTACGCGATCCACGCCTCGGCGCGCTTGCCATCGCTGCGGCGGCGCCAGCGGCGGTACAGGAAGAAGCCGGCGACGAGAGCGGCGAGCACGAGGATCCACCACGGCACGGCCGCGATGACGGTGTCGCGGAAGACGAGCGCGAGCGGGCCGGGATTGAGGGCGTCCTTCTCGACAGTCGGCTGCAGCTGCACGTACGGGTTGAGGTAGCCGACCTGGGCGGTGCCGGGAACCACGACGGTGAGGGTGCGGGTGCTGCCCGGGAGCAGCTCCGGCAGCTCCTGGCGCACCGCGGTGCCGGCGGGGATGCCGAAGAGCGCCTTCGCGCCGACGAGCATGGTGGCGCCCAGGGCGACGTTGCCGCTGTTGCGCACGGTGAAGGTGACGGCGGTGGAGCCGGCGAACGGGTTCCACTCGGGCTGGTAGTCGGCGGAGACGTTGGCGATCGTCAGGGCGGGCTGCAGGTCTCCGGGCACGCGCACGTAGAGGCGCGTGGCGACACGACGGTCGACCAGGATCTGCCCGTCGCCCTTCTGGCTGGAGACGACGATGCCGCCGGCGTGATCGCCGGGGCCGGCGTCGGCCGGGACGGCGAGCGTGAACGGGACGGTGCGCTGCTCGCCGGGAGCGAGCGCGAAGGCCTCGGTCGGCTGCGAGCCGTCGAACAGCACCCAGGTGCCGACCGCGGTCGGCTTCTTCACGGTGTCGAGGAGGGCGAACTCCCCCTCGTCGGTGTTGAAGGCGTCGGTGGCGAAGAGCGTGACGTTCTGCGGGGTGGTGCCGGTGTTGCGGACGACGTACTCGTCCTCGAGGTGCTGGCCGGGCTGGAGCTGGTAGCTGAGCCGCGTGCGGTCGTCGCCGGGTCCGGCGGAGATGCTGTCGACGTCGTCGGCGAAGGCCGGGCCGACGCCGAGGAGTGCGGCCGCGAGGGCGGCGAGCAGGGCGGCCACGGCGCGGACGGGCCGCAGCGGCAAGGTCTGTGTGGAGGGCACGCTACATTGATCCGAATCCGGGTGGCCGGGGTGTGTCGCCGGCATGAACTGGGTGAAAACAGGACTGTCGAGGTGAGAACGGGGGCGGGAACGGGCAGGAGGGGCCGCCTCTCGACGGCCCCTCCCGATTCCCACGGCTACTTCGAGACGAGCGTCAGCGTCATCGTCGAGGCGTAGGTTCCCGCCGGCGTGCCGGACGGGGCGACGAGCTTCAGGTCTGCACTGAGGCTGGTCGCACCGGTTCCGGTGCCGGCAGGGGCGGACGCGAAACCGCTGAACGCGGTCGCGTCTCCGGCGACGTGCTCGGTCCCCGCGACCACGCCTCCCGGGTTCGTGGCGATCGTCGGCTTCACGCCGAGCTGCTTCGCGTCGATGGTCTTCGACGCGTCGGCGCCGTTCACGAAGTTCGCCGTGCTGGCCGTGAGGTTCCAGCCCGGCTTGCTGACGACGCGCTGGTCGTCGACCGTGAAGGCCGGCAGGGTGCCCGTGGAGGTCGAGAGACCGTTCACGAGGCTGGCCGTGCCGAGGGTCGCCTTGGCGCCCGACGGGACGACGAGGCTCAGGGTGCCGTCCTGCGCGGCGACGGTGGTCGCCTCGAGGGCGATGTCGCCCGTCTGAGCCGGGTTGCCCGGGTTGGTGGGCGTCTCGGTCTGCGCGTCGAACGTGTACGCGCCGGTGCCCGCGGTGATGTGCGCCGTGAAGTACCAGACGCCGCTCGCCGCGAGGTTCACGCCGTTGTCCTTGAGGCAGGCGAAACCGATCGAGTAGTTGCCGCCGCCGGTCTTGATCTGGGAGATCGCACCGAGCTGGCCCTGCGGGCGCGTGTTCGGGCCGACGACCGTCTTGCCTGCCGAGAGCGGCATGATCGGCGAGAACGCCTTGTACGCCGTGGGCTGGCGCTCTCCGCCCGGGTCGGTCCAGAACGTGCGGTAGCCGGTGGCGTCGGCCGAGCACTGGAACGCCGCGTAGGGGTCGGAGGTGACCGGCGTGAGCGAGATGTCGTCCAGCCACTGGATCGTGGATCCGTTGGCGGAGAAGTCTCCCGCGTCGTTGTTGAACAGGTACGCCGGGCCGTCGGAGCCGTTCGCCGGCGTGGCGGCGAGGGCCGGGGCGGCGGCCACCGCGACCAGCGCCGCGGTGGCGGCCATCGTCGTGGCGACGATGGCGATCTTGGAGGTCTTCATGATCGTCCTTTTCTCAGTTCGGGTCTGGGCTAGGAGAGGTTCGCGCGCTGCGGCGTGGTGCTCGACGGGGCGAGGAAGCCGAACTTCGACTTCACGGCGCCGGACGTTCCCGCAAGGGTGCCGAAGTTCGTCAGACTCTTCGCCTTCGTGGGGTCGACGAGCGCGGCGAGGGAGGCGTCGTAGTTCGCGTTCGACGCGTCGATGCGCGCGTACTCGACGACGACGAAGGTGTCACGGCCCCAGGTGGAGTTGTTGTAGTAGGCCGCGTTCGGGACGAGCGCGTTGCCGGTTCCGGTGAAGGGGGCGGTGGCGCCGAGGGCGCTGCCGATCGTCGCGGAGCCGGTCCGGTTCTGCGCCGCGCCGTTCTTCTGCGCGACCCAGCTGGCCACGGAGAAGGGGATGATCTGGCCGGGCTGAGTGAGGACGCTTCCGTCGTTTTCAGCGAAGGTGCTGTCGGTGACGCAGGCGCCCGGCGTGGTGACGCCGATCGCCGACAGGAAGAACTTGCGGGTGCCGGACGACGCCTGCGCGAGGACCGGCTTGACGGCGACGCCGTTGACCGTGGTGAGGGTGCAGTTGTAGACCTGGGTCAGCTGAGCGGTGCTGAGCTGCTCGAGACCGGCCGCGGTGCCCGGGGCGATCGCGAACGAGACCGCGTCACGCCCGAACGGGATGTAGGCGAGCGGACCCGAGGTGTTCGCCGCCGCGCCGGGGCCGGAGGACGAACGCGCGATGTCGACCTGGCCGGTGATGGCGGTGGCCGGAGTGGTGTTCCCGGAGACCGAGAAGTTGGCGCCGTCGATGGAGCGGCTGAGAGCCTTCACGCCGTCGCCGGAGCCGGCCGGACGAGCGAAGTAGGGGCCGTTGGGCTTGGTCTGGATGGCGGCCGAGCCGAACGCGTCGTAGGAGGCGATGAATCCGCCTTCGGAGATGGAGCGCACGAGCGGGCCTGTGATCGAGGTGCCGTTGGCCAGCGCGTTGCTGACGTCCTGCAGGGTGTCCGAGCCGGCCAGCACGTAGCTGCTCGACACGGGGTCGGCGTTCGCCGGGGTGGCGAGCACGAGACCGGCGACGGCGGTGCCGACGACAGCGCAGAGAGCCGCAGCCTTCTTGATCTTCACTCTGGTTCCTTTCGGGTTGGGCGCGGACCGGTCGGAACGCGCTCGTCGGGTCGATGCCGACCCGGGCTCTGGTGCCGTCACGGGAACCGCCGGAGGCGGGCGATGACGGGGACGGCGCCGGCCGCGGCGAGACCGCCGAGCAGGCCGCCGGGGAGGACGGCGGCGAGGGCCCCGGTGTCCGGATCCTTCGCGGTCTTGTCGCCGCTGAGGCTTCCGGCCGCACTGCCGAGGGCCTGGGGTGCGTTCGGGGTCGAGGCGGTGTCGATCGTCGCACCGGTCGAGCCGTCGGCGCCGTAGCCTCCCGTGCCCCCGCTGTCGCCGAAGGAGCCGTCGCCCTCGCCGTCGGAGGGCGAGTCCAGCGTCGCGCCCGACTGGATGGCCGCGGCGGCCGCGATGGCCTGCGCCTTCCAGCCGGCCGGGATCGGCGCGTAGCCGGGCGGCAGCTGGCCGGCCTCGACGCCCGGGGTCTGACCGGTCGTGGCGGCGTAGCGGATGAACGCGGCGTAGTCGGCGCGGGTGGCCGCATCCCCGCGGGCCGGGTTGGTCGTGGCGTAGACCGGCATGGTCAGCGGGTAGGCGTCGGCGGCGGCCTTCGCGGTCGCCCCGGCCGGGTCGTACTCGACGACCTGGGACTGGCCTGCGACCGGCGTCATGGCGGTGGCGGCCGCGGTCAGGCTCTGGGTCGACGGGGTGACGTAGCGGCCCGCCGGGTTGCGGAGCGCGGCGGTGACGACCTGGTACTTGGCGGCCGAGCTCGTGTCGGTGAGGGCGAGGACCTTCTGGTAGCCGGGGAGGCTGCGCGGCGTCTTGGCGTACTTCGCCGGGGAGGAGGTCGGATCCCACTGGCCCAGCACCTGTCCGTCGCCGCGCAGGGTGAGGTAGGCGGACTGGTCGAGGTCGTTCGTGTAGGGGCGCCAGGTCACGAGGTTGACCTCCGCCGCGCCGTTGATCACGGGCTGCACGACCGGGTCGGCCTTGGGGAAGTCCTCGCGCGGGAGGTCGAGGGCGGCGCCCGACGGGTTGATCGCCGCATCGGTCGCGGAGGTCGGGTTGACCTTCATGCCCCAGGGGTCCGCCTTCCCGGCGAGGAAGGCCTTCGCGTCGGCGTCGGCGAGCACGTAGCGCCAGAGCTGCATCGCCGCGTCGGAGCGCCCTTGCGGGACGAGGAGGTCGGCGACCGACGGCGCGACGATCGCCTGGAACTTCCAGTCCGGGATGTCCGCGTTGACGTCGAGGAAGTCCGGGTCGAGCAGAAGGTTGCGGGCGTTCGCACCGAGGTGCCCCTTGTCCGCGTAGGTCGGGAGCGAGTCGAGGTACGACGCGGTCAGCAGCTTGGCGATCAGCCGCGGGGTGAGCTTGAGCGAGTCGAACGACAGCCCCGCCTTCAGCAGCTGATCCTCGGGAGTGCCGTCGGCGGCGGACGGCGCCCGGTCGACCGCGAAGGCGATCGCCAAGCCACCGACGGCGACGGGGGCGTAGCGGAGGTCGTCCTCCGTGCCGCCGAGCGCACGCGACGTGAGGGCCAGTGGAGCCGAGTCCGCGCCATTCGCCGCCTGGACGGCATCCGACTCCGCACTGTTGCTCATCGTGTAGATGGCGCCGCCCTGCGAGTTGCACAGCACCGGCTGCCAGGAGGCGACGGCTCCCGCGACGAGCTCGCTCCCGCGCAGCTGGCGCTCGGCCGCGCCGATGTTGCACGAGACACCGAGCGGCTTGAAGGTCAGCTTGAACGCGATGTTGTGCTTCCACGCGTCCCAGCGCAGGCCCGACTGGGTGATGTGCGGCTCACCGGAGTCGGCGGTCCCGCGCGGGATGACGACGAGCCAGCAGGTCTGCGGCGTGGTCGTGCTGCCGCTCTTCACCGGGGTTCCGCAGCCGAGGCCGTTCGCCTGCAGCGCCGTCTGCACCTCGAAACGCACCGATCCCGCGCCGTTCGACGCCGAACCGGCCCACGGCACCTCGTTGGACTGGCTCGGGTTGAAGAACTGGTTGACGTTGACGTTGGTGTCGGTCTGCTTGCCGTCGACGATCGAGGCGACCGTCGCGCCGTCGACGCTCGTGAACGGGATGGACGTGTAGCCGGGCGTGAACGGTCCGCGGCGCGGCAGAGAGAACTTCTCGTCCTGCGTCGCGACGGTGTCGTCGGTGACGTAGCCGTCACGCGTGGCGCCGGCGGTGTTGAACGCCCCGTACTGGCAGGTCGTGCGGTCGGGGTGCCCGGGGTTGTCCGGGTCCTCGCCCCAGCACTGCGCGAGCTGCAGGAAGTTCTCGCCGCCGTTGCCGCCGCTCGGCGGGGTGGAGAGCTTGCCGCCCGTCCACGACACGGTGACGCCCTGCGAGATGAGGTCGGTGGTCTGGGAGACGGTGACCGCGAGGTCGGGGAAGGGCGCGTTCTTCGCGTCCTTGTCCTGCTGCGCGGCCGTGGCGGTGACGGCGGTGGAGTCCGCGGCGCGGGCGGATCCCGCTCCGGCTCCGCCCACTCCCGCGAACACGGCGGTGGCCGCGAGGCCCACCAGCGCGCCGAAGACGAGGGCTCGCGCGATCGTTCCGCGAGGCCGCACGCGACCGCTCGATTCCATGTCTCTCCCGGGGTTTCTCCGGCCGAACCTGCCTCGACCGGGCGCAAAGCTATGGGCGGTTCGTGACATCCCGATGAACGATCCGGGAACGGGCTGACGACGGGAGCTTGTCCAGCGGAGACCGCCCCGGGACACGCCGCGGGCATGGGGAAACAGCCCGCCGAGACGTGAGTAGTCGCGGGTGTCAGGGGGTGGACACCCACAACGACTCACGTCTCGCGGGCTGTGCGGAGGGGGTGGGGGGGGCTACTCGGCGGTGCCCCGGGAGCGGCGGAGGCGGCCGAAGAGGAGGGGCGGGAGCACGATGGCGAGCACGAGCAGGCCGGCGGCGAGCAGCATCACCGTCTGCTGGCCGCCCCAGCCGTCGTCCGCCAGTGCGAACGGGGTCGCCCGCGCGGCGTTGGCGCTGGTGAGCTGGGTGTCGTCGGTCGTGCCGGTCGATCCGTCGGTCGCGGCGGCGCCGGCATCCGCCGACCCGGCCGCCGCACCCGCGCCGGCCCCGCCCGCTCCGCCGCCGGCCTCGGCGGACGTGCCGCCCTTGCCGCCGCCGGTCGTGGCGGTCGGGGTGTTGCGCGCGCCGGCCGTGCCGGTGGTGCACTGGTCCGGCCCCTGCTTGTCGCAGGCGGCCGGCTGGGGCGCGGTGGCCGCCAGCTGGTTGCTCGAGGGCGAGTCGCCCGGCTTGAACGTGGGGTTGTTGCACTTGTTGAGGTCGACGCCGCTCACGTCGGCGCCGGGGATGCGCTTGATCTGGGCGAAGCCGGCCTGCACGAGGTTCATGGGCAACGGCGAGTAGCCGAGGGTCGCCGCCTGTTGCTGGCCCTCGCAGAGCATGTAGTTCGAGAACGCCCCGAGCGTCTTGCCCTTCTCGGCCGTGAAGATGCCCGCCACCTGGGTGGGCACGATCATGTACGAGTAGCTCGACAGCGGGTAGGTGCGCGGGTCGGCGCCGTTGTAGACGCCGTCGAGGATCTGCGTGAGGTAGTCGGGCGAGGAGGCGTTGTCGTTGATCGCCGCCCTCATCAGGGCGACGGCGACGGAGGGCGCGGTCGGCTCGATGTAGTAGCCGGCGGCGTTCAGCACCTTCGCGACGGGGAAGCCCGACTTCAGCGCGTAGGAGTACTCGACGTAGGTGATCGCGCCCTCGCCGTAGGACTGGCTGACGTATCCCGCGACGCCGAGCGACCCGCTCTGCGCCTTGAAGTTGCCGTACGACGGGTACTGCGAGGTCAGCCCGCAGGGGTTCGGGCGGCCGACCTTGCTGCAGAACGAGTTCCACAGCGCGGGATGCTGCTTCGACATCCACAGCGTGAACTGCGCGGTGGAGCCGGAGCCGTCGGAGCGCACCACGGGCACGATCGCCTTGTCCGGCATCGCGAGGCCCGGGTTGTCCTTGGCGATCTGCGGGTCCTTCCAGTTGGTGATGACGCCGGTGAAGATCTTCGTGATCGTGTCGCCGCTCAGCCGGAGGTTCGTGACCCGCTTGCCGCCGATCTTGAGGTTGTACATGAACGACGTGCCGCCGGCGACGATCGGCATGTACGCGAAGCCGGAGGTCGGCTTCTCGGGCGCCGAGCCGTCTTCGGGCGCCGACTGGAACGGGATCTCGCTCACCGCGAAGTCGACCGTCTGCGCGATGAAGTCGCGACGCCCGGCGGACGATCCGGTGCCGGAGTAGTTGACCGTCATGCTGTAGTTCGTGGCGACGTTGCGGCGCCACTGGTCGAGCGCGTTCTGCGACCAGGTGGAGCCGGTGCCGGTGATCGGCGCCCAGTTCGCGCCGGCGGCCTGCGACGACTGCGCCGCCTGCGGGGCGAGCGGCGCGGCGATGGCGAGCACGGCGGCGGCCGCGGCCAGCGCGATCCTCAGGATGCGTCGGGGGGATCGGGGCATCACGGCGTGGGGTCCTTCTGGTCGGTGGAGGGGGAGGTCGGGCTGGGCGCGGCGGCGGCGGTCTCGATGCGCATCAGGTCGCGGCGGCTGGCGTCGGCGGTCCGGCGCCTGCTGCCGGCGGACTGCTGACCCGGCGCCTTGCCGCCGAGCACACGCGCGGCGAAGAAGAGCGCCAGCACGAGCAGGATCAGCACGACGGCGGTGCCGAAGCCGCGGGCGATCATGTTCGGCTCGGGGCTCTTGACGAAGTCGAAGACCTGGAGCGGGAGGGAGATCATCGGGCCGCTGAACGGGTTGACGTTCATCACGGCCGTGACGCCGCTGGTGAGCAGCACGGGCGAGGTCTCGCCGATCCCGCGGGCGGTGCCCAGGATGACGGCGGTCACCAGGCCCGAGCGCGCGGTCGGCAGCACGACGTGCCAGACGGTGCGCCAGCGGGTCGACCCCAGCGCGTACGACGCCTCGCGCAGGTTGCCGGCCACCAGCCGCAGCACGACGTCGGAGGCACGGATGACGATCGGCAGCATCATGACGGTGATCGCGAGGGAGGCGGCGAAGCCCGAGCGCTGGTGCGTCACGAACGTGATGATCGCCGAGTAGACGAAGAGGCCGGCGACGATGGAGGGCAGCGCGGTCATGGCGTCGGCGATGGTGCGGACGAAGCGGGCGAACCTCCCGCCGATCTCGTTGAGGAAGACAGCGGTCGCGACGCCGAGCGGCACGGTGATCGCGAGCGCGATGGCGATCTGGATGAGCGTGCCCACGATGGCGTGCAGGATGCCGCCCTTCGAGAGCGGATCGAGCGGGCCGGCGAACTCCATCGTCTGACCGAAGAAGTTGAGGTGCGTGACGGCGGAGGCGCCGCGCACGAAGGCGAAGACGAACACGAAGACGAGGGAGGCGAACAGTGCGAGCCCCGAGCTCACGAAGAGCACGGTCATCACGCGGTCGGCGACGGTCTGGCGGTTGGAGCGCAGCGAGACGAGCAGGGCGTAGATGGCGATGAAGGAGAGGAAGGCGACGACGGCCCAGCCGACCTCGCCGGTGAGCGGCGCGAACCAGCCGAAGAGCAGGAGCGCGAGCGCCATCCCGGCGACGAGCGCGCCCCACAGGTTGAACCGGTCCTCGGAGGTGGTCTGGCTGAGGTCGCGGCGCGGGCCGATCTCGCCGCGGTCCTCGGGCGGGAGGCTGGTGTGCCCCTCGGCGACGGGTGCGGCGGGCTGTTCGGGACGCTCGGCGGGCGCGGCGACGACCGTGATGTCGTCCACCAGCAGGGTGGGCGCGTTCCAGTTCTCGGTGGTGGTCATGTGGTCCCGGCCGTCAGTTGGTCTGGGCGCCCGAGCGCGAGCGGGCGACGATGGAGGAGGCGGTGAAGTTGACGACGAGCGTCATGAGGAACAGCACCAGGCCGGCGGCCATGAGCGCCGAGAGGCCGAACGAGCTCGCCTCGCCGTAGCGGTTGGCGATGAGCGCCGAGACCGAGTTGGAGCCCGTCTTGAGCACCTGCAGGTTGATCGTGAACACCGGCGAGATGATCAGGTAGACGGCGATGGTCTCGCCGAGCGCGCGGCCGAGGCCGAGCATCGTGCCGCCGATGATGCCGCCGCGGCCGAAGGGCAGCACGACCGACCGGATCATCCCCCACCGGGTCGAGCCGAGCGCGTAGGCGCCCTCGCGCTCGCCGGCCGGAGCCTGCGAGAACGCCTCCCGCATCACGGAGGTCTGGGTGGGCACGACCATGAGTGCGACGACCAGCCCGGCGATGAACGCGGACGACGTGAACGCGCTCGCCTCGGTGAGCGCGTGGCCGCTGCCGTCGGTGACGGCGAAGACGGGGATCCAGCCGAAGTGCCCCGAGATCCAGCGGGCGACGGGGATGATGTTCTCCTGCAGGAAGAACAGGCCGAACAGGCCGTAGACCACGCTCGGCACGGCGGCCATCAGGTCCACGAGGCTGATCAGCGCGGTCTTGACCCGCGGCGGCACGATCTCGGAGATCAGGAGGGAGGTGCCGAGGGCGAGGGGAACGGAGACGCACATCGCGATGATCGCGATCGTGACGGTGCCGCTCAGCACCGCGGCGATCCCGAACTTCTGCGTCTCGGGCGACCACTGCTGCTCGGTGAGGAACGAGAACCCGGTGACGCTCAGCGCATCCCCGGCGCGCACCGCCAGGAAGAAGCCGACGGCGAGCATGATGCCGACCGTCGTGGCGCCGGCGCCGTAGCTGACGGCGCGGAAGACGGAGTCGGAGCGCGACGGGCGCGAGGCCAGCGAGCGGGGTCGCTGGCGCGTGCCCGGCTCGGGCGGGATGGTCAGGGTGTGCTGTGACATTCGGGTTCCTCGGATCGGCGTGCGCCTCGGCACAGCGTGCTCAGAGCGGGTGAACGCCCGGAGACGCGGGGGTGAAGGGGCTGCAACCGTGCACGGATGGGGGTCATGTCGCGGGCGGCCGGGTGGGCTGCGTGGTCGTGGTGGGAGTGGGCGTCGGGGACGGGGTGGGCTGTGCGGGGAGGCGGCTGACGACGACGGTGACCGTCTCGCCGAGCGCGACGACCGTGCCCGCTCCCGGCTCGCTGCCGAGCACGGTGCGGTCGGGGACGGTGGAGTCGACGACCGACCGCTCGACGACGGCGAAACCGGCCGCCGAGAGAGTCGCGCCCGCGGCGAGCATCGTCTGGCCGTGGAGCTCGGGGACGGCGTTGCGGCCTGACGCGACGACGAGGGCGACGGCCGTCCCGGGCGCGACGGGAGCACCCGGGACCGGCTGGGTCTCCAGCACGGTCCCGGCCGTGGCGATGCCGTCGCGGGAGGTGGCGGCCCCGACGGTCAGGCCCGCGGCCGCGAGCCGGGCCGCCGCGTCGGCGCGCGGGAGGCCGGCGAGTTGCGGGACGGTCACGTCCTGCGGGGCGGTCACCGCGGGCGCGACGGTCGGCTCGGGGGTGGGCGTCGCGGGCGCGAGGGACGGGGGCGGGCTCGGGACGGCCACGAGGGTCGGCGGCGCTGTCGGCACGGCGTTGGCGGCGACCAGCCAGATCGTGGCGGCCACCGCGACGGCGCCGGCCGTGACGGCGAGGGCGGTGCGGCCGGGGCGGGAGGAGGGGTGGGCGGCGGGTCGGGCGGCGGATCGCCCGGTGGGTTGCCCGGCCGCTCGGGCGGGCGCGGGGAGGGGGCGCGGCGGGGCAACGGGCTCCGGGGGCCCCGCCGACGGTCGAACCGAGGGAGGAGGGGTGGCGGGCCTGCGCGCGGGCGTGCGGCGCCCGCGCGGGATGACGGCGGTCGCCGCCTCCCGATCGACCAGCTCCCCGCCGGGACCGACGAACACCGAGGGCGCGGTGGGCACGGGGGATGCGGTGGACGCGTGCGGAGCCGTGCCCGGCAGCAGAGCGGTGCCGGCGTCGAGCGTCGAGCGCGCGACGCGGCCGAGGGCGGGAGGAGCGGCCTCCCCCAGCACCGCGCGCACCGCCGCGGCCATCTCCGCCGCGCTCGCGTAGCGGGACTCCGGCTGCTTCATCAGTCCGCGCACCACGATCTCGTCGGCGGCCTGCGGGATGCGCGAGTCCAGTGCCGACGGCACCGGAGGAGGCGCCGACACGTGCGCGGCCATGGTCTGCGCCGTGGTCGCGCGCGGGAACGGCGGGCGACCGGTCAGCGCGAAGTGCAGGAGGCCGGCCGCCTGGTAGAGATCGCCGCGCTCGTCGACGGGAGCGCCGAGCGCCTGCTCGGGCGAGAGGTAGTTGACGCTCCCGATGACGCCGCCGTCGGATCCGGGCGCGCCGGAGCGCAGCACGTCGCCGCCGACGGCGGACCGCCCGGGCGCGTCCGCGAGGCCGAAGTCGAGCAGCGAGACCGCGCCGTCGCCCGCGACGACCACGTTGCCGGGGGCGACGTCGCGATGCACCAGCCCCGCCGCGTGCACCGCGGCGAGCGCGTCGAGCAGACGGGCGGCGAGCGCGAGGGCCGCCCGGGGATCGAGCGGACCGTCCTCGTCGACGAGTCGCGCGAGGGTGCGGCCGGGCGCGCGGGAAGTCGCGATCCACGCCCGCGGCTCGCCGCCTCCCTCGTCGACGCCGTGGCCGAGCACCGCGGGGACGCCGGGATGGTCGACGCGGGCGGCCGCTGCCGCTTCGGCGAAGAAGGCGTCGCGCTCGGCCGCCGTGCCGGAGAGACGCGGGTGCAGCACCTTGATCGCGACCGTCTCGCCGGTCGTCGTGTCGTGCGCGCTGTAGACGGAGGCCGTCGCGCCGCTGCCGAGCAGCCCGTCGAGCTCGAACCGGCCGGCGAAGGCGCTCATCGGCCGCCCGCGCCGCGCGCGCTCGTCGCAGCGGCGTTGGCCGCGGCTGCGACGGCGTCGACGTAGGAGTCGAGGTGGTTGTAGGCGAAGATCGCCTCGCGCCAGGCGGCGGGCTGCGAGAGGTCGCCGTACGAGCAGAGGTAGCGTGCGGCGGCGAGGGCGGCGTCGTCGAGCTGCTGCGGGTCGGCGACGCCGTCGCCGGAGCCGTCGGCTCCCCACTGCTCCCAGGTCGACGGGATGAACTGGAACGGCCCGACCGCGCGATCCCACTGCGGGTCGCCGTCGAGGCGGCCGCCGTCGGTGTCGTGGATCGCGTCGTAGTCGGTGCCGTCGAGGCGCGGACCGAGGATCGGCGGCTGCACGGTCCCGTCCGGCTGCGGCGCCGAGCCTCCGATCGTGCCGTGGTGCGACTCCACCGCCCCGAGTCCGGCGAGGGTCGACCAGCCGAGGCGGCATCCCGGGTCCGCCATGGCGATCGCGGTCGCGGCACCCGCGTAGGCGAGGACAGCGCGTTCCGGGATGCCCGTGCGCCGCGCCACGTCGGCGGCCCACGCGCGGGAGACGCGGGAGGCGTTGCCGACGGCGGGGCCGGCGCCGGCGGCAGTCGTGCCGGACGCCGTGGACGGATCCGCGCCGGTCGCGCCGGTCCCGGTGGCGTCCGCGGCGTCGGCGGGCCCACCCCCGGGCATCGCGTCCCCGAGGGGAACGGTGTCGGAGGGCGGCACGCTCCATCCCCGGGGCGCGGGCGCCGAGCTGAGCGCGCAGACGCCCACGACGGCCGCGATCGCGACCGCCCCGGCGACGAGCAGCAGTCTGCGCATCACCACACGACGTCGTCCGCGACCGCGCCGGTGCGGCGTGGCGGCTCGAGGCGGCGCACGGTGTCCTCGATCTCCGCGTCGCGCAGGGCGTCGATCGCGGCGAAGGCGGCGGTGGTGCCGGAGGCGGCGGCGCCGTACCAGCGGCCGCAGGTGATGACCGGCTGGCGGCCGTGCGAGAGGTACCAGCCGTGCATCCCGGTGCGCTCGCCGCTCACGGTCGTCAGACGCAGTTCGTCGACGCC
>Ga0153948_1001134_pt1 | contig 13912 bp, 17 predicted proteins | sample TSNJ032MetaG_FD_104696 | JGI IMG/M metagenome (GOLD analysis project Ga0153948, IMG submission 104696) | Attine ant fungus gardens microbial communities from New Jersey, USA - TSNJ032 MetaG | ecosystem: Host-associated > Fungi > Mycelium > Unclassified | place: USA: New Jersey, Wharton State...
ACAGCCGGAGTGAATACCATGAGTGACATGTCCCCGCAGTTTACCAGCGGCCCACTGCGCACCACCGTAACCATCGAACTGCACACCCACCTTGCCACCCGTACGTGGTCCGGGCGACAGCCCAACCCCGAAGAAAAAGTTCACGGCATTATCGGGATGCCGCGACTGCTCAATATTCTGAACGTCATTCGCCTTGATGCCTTTGCAGATAACCCTTATGCCGACCTGTGGATGTTGCGTCTCGAAGAACGCCTGCTCAGTGCTCGTGAAGAGATGAATATCCTTATCGACAGCATGAAAACCGTGTTTAGCCAGTTGCCGGAGATGATGACCGTTCAAAGCTGCGCCAGCATCCAGCCTGCGCGATTTCCGGTATTCGCCGGTACGCAACTGGGTTTTATCGCCATTTACCTGCTCACCGATTTTGATGAGCTGATGCGCAAATCTCTGCTGGCTCACCATATGGCGCTGCTCAGCCGCGTGGAGCTGAACGACTTACGCCAGCACGGCGGCAATTTGATCCGCAGCATTTTAGTACTGGCCCAGAAATACCGCCGTATACCGGTCACGCGGCAGGATATTCGCGAGCGCAATGCACGCGCAGTGGCGGCAGAAGAGCTGGTCGGGCCGGTACCGGAAGATATTTTCGACGGCACCCACCGCTCTGCCTATTCACCTCCGCTGCGCCAGCCTGTAGATGACATGTCTGCCTCAGTAGCAGAAGTGGAAATGTCCGCTTCTGCATCAGATTTAGATGCTGATGGTAATGACGCTGAAACAACATTAACGGTGTCTCCGGTCACAGCAACGGAGGCCGGAGACGATGATGAGTCCGAAATCTGAGCCAGATGTACGGCACGGATACCTTGTGTTGTCAGAAGCGGACTGGCTTGCTTACGAAAGCTGTCTAAAAGGCCTTTTAAGGGTAAGAGAGCCGTTGCTTCTGGCGAGTTCAGCGACAGAGGCGGCGGCGAACCTGCACCAGATACAGACGTTGATTATCCACAGGGCATGGCGCTGGCCCCTTCAACATTTACCTTTACTCCTTTGTCGTGGGCCAGCCCGTTCTGGTGCAAATTTTCTGCGCTGGCGCAACCAGCAGAATAACCGGAGCGGGACACCTGGCTGGCTGGCACTGATAAAAGATGCGTCTCTGCCACTGCCGGTACGGGAGGCGCTTCTCGCCATTGAGCGTGACCGTATTGTGTTCAATATGCAGATGTCAGTGACGACATTCTTTCTGCGCCAGATTCGGGAGTGCTCTGTCAAAATTGAGGATGCCCGGAATATTGCGGCGTCCATTTCCTGCAACAAGATAACCGGAGATTAACACTATGGCCCAGCGAGGACTGAATAAAGTCTGCTTAATCGGCTACATCGGACAGGACCCGGAAATACGCTACACCGCCGACAAGCAGCCGGTGGCGGTATTTTCCGTGGCGACCGGCGATTCATGGAAAGACAAGGAAACTGGCGAAACGAAGGAACGCACACAATGGCACCGGATTGTCGTCTATAACAAACTGGCGGAAATTGCCGCCGCTCACCTGAAAAAAGGCACACAGGTGTATCTGGAGGGACGTTTACAGGTACGCAAGTGGCTCGACAGCATCGGCGCAGAGCGCCAGTCCACGGAAGTGGTGGTGGATATCAACGGCATGTTGCAGATGCTGGGTAAATCAGAGGGAGACAAAAATACCGGGGATAAATCTGGCAACGACGAAAATATTGACGAATAGAAATCTGCCTCCGGATTAATTTATTTATATTCAATGACGTCATATTCATGGCGTCATTCTTTTATGTCTCAGTCTGGTTATCCCACGATCTTTACTTTGTTCACGCATTAATTAGCAACTTCATTCACCACATGAGGTTGCTGTTATGTTTGCGAAAAATAAAATTTTCGGCGGTTCAGTCCGGCATGTTATTAGTCTTTCAGGAGGGAAGGATTCACTGGCGGTGTGGTTATTTGCCAGAGAGCAAAATATTGATGCCACCGTTGTCTTTGCTGACACGGGTCATGAACATCCCCTGACATACGAATACATTACTTTACTGGAGCAAAAACTCGGTTCTGTTATTCGCGTCCGGGCTGATTTCAGTCAGCGAATTATCAATAAGCGCCATTATGTTGAAACCATATGGCCTATAAAACTGGTGGAAAAATATGGCTATACACCGTCGGGTGCCGGACAACGCATCAGAGAGACTCTGGAGCAGATGTATCCACGAAATATCCCGTTTCTCGACCTGTGTATCTGGAAAGGCCGTTTTCCCAGCACCCGCGCCCGGTTCTGTACGTTTGAGCTTAAACACCGCCCGATTGATGAACAGATTATTCAGCCACTGCTGGGGGAGTACGATGATGTGGTGAGCTGGCAGGGTGTGCGGGCACAGGAATCGGTATCACGCGCTAAATTACCGATACTGGAGCAGGATGCGGATAACCAGCCGGGCCTGCATGTTTACCGGCCGTTGTTACACTGGACACATGATGAGGTGTTTGCGCTGGCAAGACGCCACGGTATTCCCCCCAACCCGCTTTACACCCTCGGCTGTTCCAGAGTGGGCTGTATGCCCTGTATTCATGCGCGTAAGAAAGAGTCTGGTGTGATTTTCAGACGCTTCCCGGAGCAGATACAGCGAGTGGCAGAGTGGGAGCGCATTGTTGCTGCCTGTTCAACACGAGGTAACTCCACCTTTTTCCCGTCAACACGTGACCCGCTGAAAGCTGAGCAGGACATCAACAAAATCAGCCTTGCCAGCCACGGCATCGAGACCTACCGACGCTGGGCATTCTCCCTGCATGGTGGAAAACTGTTTGATGAAATTGCGGCCATCAATGACGGTAAGGCGTGTCACAGTATCTACACCGGCGTCTGCGAATAGCGATTAATGTTCATTGTCCGGTAAACAGTTAACGCTGCCCGTCTCATTGATTCTTTTATTTAATGAGCGGGCATGATTGCCGTTATGGCGCCCTGGTAACAAAGGCTGAAAGTTATCCGCAGCAATGCGACGCCTGTTCCTTTTAATACCTGCAAGCGACTGAAAACAGGTGATGCCATTCTGGCAGTGTCGCCTTCGATTAACCGCAAATGGTCTTTTCCTCTCCGCCGTTTTCAGGGGAAAGATAAATTTATTATCCAGCTAAAGAAAAGGAGTCACCCGATGAAAATGTTTATAGCAACACGTCCGGCTGAAGTGGATGATCATTTTGTTAAAGTTGTTCTGGGTTTTACACCTGCCGGGACACCAGAAAGTACCGATGTCAAAAATATCCACGAGGCCAGAATATTTATTAACGACTACATTGCCAGAAATGTGAAAGAGGGTCACAAAGCGCTTATTGTGCGCAAGGAAGGCCGGGCTTTTTCTGGTTTTGACGCTTTTTATAAATCTCTGCCTCTCGCAGTCGATGCAACAACCCGGTTATAACCTCCGGGAGAGATGATGAATGACGAAGGTAATGAAGCACTGAGAGAGGATATTTCCAGGCGCGCAAATGATGTCCACGAGCTGCAACAGCGAATGAAACTGCTGGAGCAAAAATACCGCTGCAGCACTGAAATTTTGTTCCTCCGTTTTGCAGGACAAACGTTGCGTACTGCTGGAGTGGCATGTACTGCCTGGCATCAACAGAGATATAACCCTGACCTGATTTTTTCTGACTAAATACCCGTAAAGGAACCGATTATGATGAAGGATGCCCGTAGCGTTATCTTTAAAGCTGACACATTAATCCCGGTAATTCAGGAAGCGATGAAAAATAAATGCGCTGTTTTCCTGGTAAAAGACCACGGTCTGTATATGATGCCAGAAAAAGGTATGTCCGACCCGAAAACAGGAAAAGTATTAACGCTATCTTATGCAGAAGATTTTAACCCTGACCTGACTGACTCTGATGACTGGTATGATAAACTCAGGGATATCTGTGGCGGTGATGATTTTTGTGAAACGTTATCGTCGATGGATAAAGTCCTCCAGGAGGTTATCCATTATAATGCCGACCTTGAGATTTCTTTTACTCCCACTCAGTTCGGATACCGTACTGTTAATCATTAATCCTGAATCCCCTGTCATATGGCAGGGGATTTTTTAATCATCATTTCATGAAATAATGATTTCATCAGGCTGGTGCTGTTTTTATTTATATTGTGAAAACAGTTTTCTCTTTGCGAAACTGCCGGACCTGTTATTTACTGAGCCTGCTCTTTCCATCCGTGTGATGGTCCCTTTGACAGCCGGGCTGCAAGCTGTCGTACGGTTCACCGTGTTATGCCTGCCCTTTGATGCCTGCCAGCGACTGCAAACAGGCAATATACCTCCGGTATAGCGTCGTTATTTTTACCACTCACTTACACTTCATCCTGCGGGAGACATTTCCCGTCAGGGTTGTCTCCGCTTATTCTTCTGTGGAGATTAATTATGAATACCGAACGTAAATATTTTGACCTGCATACCCGCGGCATTGGCTATGTTAATCGCCTGCGGACTGTTACTCCCAAAAAAGGCCTGCCTTTTATGGCCTGTACTATCGCTGCACTTCGCGGCACCACTGACCAGCCGGAATACACTTACATCGATGTGCGGGTATACAACGAGAAAGCGGTTGAACTGCTGGAAAGCTGTCAGGAAGCCCTGAGTAAAAAACAGAAGGTACTGATTTCTTTCAGCGTCGGTGATATCTATCCCGAATGTTTCACCTACGAGAAGGGCGATAAAAAAGGTCAGTGTGGCTGCGGTATTAAAGGCCGACTGATTAAAATCACCACGCTGAAGATCGACGGACATGAATTTTACCGGGAAAACGCGGCTGAAAATCAGTCTGCCGACGCCTGATTCGTTATTAACGGAGAACAGAAGCCCCTGGTGGCTTTTATTCTCTGTTTCATTTTATCTCTCAGGAACTGAACTATGAATACCGCTGAACATACCCCGGTGATTGTTACCGGGAAGCTGGTTGTCAGAACCATTAACGGTCGCAACGGTGCATTTAACGTTGGTTTGCTTGAAACTGCCATTGGCAGCTTTTCAGTGAAAGATCGGGAACTAGAGCAATACAGCGCCGGGACTTATGAAGGTCAGTTTGTCATAGGCCGGATATTTATGCACTCATGGAGCTATGGCGCGAACTCAGGTTCTGAAATTCGTGTCCGCCTCGATGCCATGAATATCGCCAGCAATAATGCGCTGACGCCGGAAGAAGAACGAAAACTGCTTCCTCCGGTTAATGATCCGCTTGAAGAAGAAACACCAGCCGAACCGGGCTCCGTACAGTCTGTACCGGAAAAAGCGAAACCAGCGCCGGCTTCAAAAACAACGGGCACAAAACGTCCACAGTTTACTGTTCCGACGCCTTCTGAGCAGGAAAACGCAGATCAGACGCTGTTTGGTTCACTCTGGCCGCTGGAAGACATTGTGAAACTCGATGCGACTGCGCCGCGGCAGATACTGCGCCAGCAGAAAGCCCGGCTTTCGCAGCTTGGTTATGACTTCATCGCTCAGAAACAGCATTTTGTTAAAAATGCCGCTTCCGCCGATACACTGCACTGATTTTATTCACTTACCCACTGTCGGGTTTTCCCGCCAGGGAAAGCCCCTTTTATTTCGGGAGTTTTCCATGTCCTCTTCACTGCTACAACTTAATGAAGTCCCTCACATCATGGCGGACGCTTACGTCTGCAACGAGCACCGCTCACTTATTTTTTTATCCGTCTGGGGCCGGGATACTGCCATTCAGGAACTTCTGGCCCGACTGACGCTGAAAAATGAGGACGCGCTGACACAGTTAACGCTGAGCGATACCTCACTGAACGAGCACATCCTTTTTCCCGGCAATACCGACCTCCTCGACAAACGCGCATCGCGCCATACCCGTACCCGTTTCGGTACACTGGTGCATTGCTGGCTGTTCGATAAACGCTGCCTTGTTCCCGACCAGGCCAGCGGACAGGCGTTTCTGTTACTCAATCGTGACGATCCGCACTGGCGTGATCGCGTCTGGTCGCTGCTTCAGGAAGCCACCACGCTCCCCCTGCTGGCACACTGGCAGGACACGGTGCTGGAGCTGTTGCAGGACACTCAGATGCTGATACCGCTTCCCGGCGGTTATGGTCCACTGGCAGGCTGGCAGTTGCAACCTGATACCCCACGGCTTACCGGGCTTCTCAGTGCTGCCATCCGTTGCGGTGGACTGCGCACCGAATCTGGCTCCGTTGCCCCCCTACAGAGACTTGTTGCCTGACGTCTTTTATCTCTTACGGTGAACGTACCTGTTTTTCAGGTGCGTTCGCACTTCCCATTCTTTCTGCAAGGAAATTCACTATGGCCCTGATGTTTCCCCGCCTGGCGCGAAATTTTGTCCGCAACGGCTATTTTCCCACCGATGAAGTGACGCTGGAGCGCATTCTCGCCGCGCTCGCGCCGGATGTCACTTCCGGTACTCTGCGTATCCTTGACCCCTGCGCGGGTGAAGGTGTCGCCGTCACCGAAATCGCCTGTCATCTCGGCGATCAGGCACTGGCTTACGCCGTGGAATATGACGCAGCGCGCGCCACCCACTGCGCGACGATGGCCGATCAGATGCTACACGGCGATTTGATGGACACTATCATATCGCAACAGGCATTTTCGCTGCTGTTTCTTAATCCTCCTTATGGGGATGTGGCTGCGGGTGAACGCGACAGTGATAAAACAGGACGAGACCGGCTTGAAAAACAGTTTTACCGACGTACCGTGGGTAATCTGCAATACGACGGTATTCTTGTATTGATTATTCCATTTTACACGCTGGACAAGGAATTTTCCGGCTGGCTGGCGAACAGCTTTGCTGATGTACAGGTATTTTCTGCCACCACAGAGCAGTTTAAACAGGTGGTGATCTTCGGTCGGCGTATACGCCAGCACCAGCAGAACGCAGATAATGTCAGGCAGGTTTTTCAGGCATTAATGACTATCGGTAAAGGCGATGAAACCGCCGTATCGCTGCCTGAATTCTGGTCTGTACCCTATACCGTTCCCGTTGCCCGACAGGAACTGAAGCACTTTTATCGCATAACCATTGAACCCGTCCAGCTTGCCGATGAAATCCGGCGCGTGCAGGGACTCTGGCCTTCCTTTTCAACACAGCTTTGTGTACAGCCCTTACCTCCACGACCTCCTGTCCGGCAGTTATCCCGCTGGCATCTGGCGCTCGCACTTGCCGCCGGAGCCATTACCGGCGTCATCACCTCTCCCGCAGGCCGCACACTGGTTGTGCGCGGCGACACATACAAGGTGAAAGACCGCAAAACAACGTTCACAGAAGATGATGACGGCAATATCGCTGAAATCATCACCCAGACCGATCGTTTTATTCCCGCGATTTCCGCCTGGGATATGACGCCGGACGCTGAAACCTTCGGTGAATTAATTTCCATTCGCTGAATCATAGCGAATTATTTAACTTACTTTATTAAAGAGTTTCATATGCCCGTTTATTTTCTCCCGGTTATCTGCTTACTCCTGGTATCAGCGAGCCGATTACGGAATGCACTGATATTACGCATTACCTGACCGACAATTAAGCGATACCCGGGGCGACGTTCGTCAGACTAACCGGTATACGCCGGACCTGCTATTCTCATCCGTTCAGACCGCAGCCAGACGATAATATTTGTTCACGCCTGACTCATTTTTATTCCACCGAAAATTCCCTTGTGGATAATAAATGCCCCCTTTATTTAACATTCCTGTTATTACGGAGAACATATTTATGATTAACGTTCCATCCACACAGGTGAACGTCACACCGGCAGTCCAGCGTCTTATGCTTGAGGGGATAAACTTCGGGCCTTTTGTCGCCAGTCATCTTCGCGGCGACTGGGGCGATATTAATGAAACAGAAAGGACCCGAAATATTCAGTCACTGGAACAGGGTAACGGACATGTTTTATCCGTTTATCATGTTACATCAGACATAACCATCTGGATCACCACCCGGGCCGGAAAGACCATCATTATGCTGCCACTGGCATAAATCATCTCACCATCGTTATTCACCCTCGCGGGACAGCATCCCGCAGGGGCATGGTCTGTCCCGTTTTTATTCAAGGAACTGACCATGAACGAAACTTCGTTATCCCCTTCAACTTCAGATCTCACTCCTGCCGTTCTGTCCCTGAACGCTTTTATTGACGAATTTGGCGACAGTCTGCTGGACTCACTGAACCAGTCCCATCCCCCCGTTTACAACGGAACACCCGATGTTAAACGCAAGGCCATTATGGACAGGCTGTTGCGTAAACCCTTTGCAGCACAGGCTGAGGTCGTACAGGCGGTGGCGAAGCTGCTTATCGACCGCAATGAGCATGCCGCTATAATCAATGCGGAAATGGGTACCGGGAAAACGCTGATGGCAATTGCCACTGCTGCCGTCCTGTATCACGAAGGCTACCGCCGTACGCTGGTGCTGTCGCCACCGCATCTGGTCTACAAGTGGCGCAGGGAAATCCAGACCACGGTTAAAAACGCGCGGGTATGGGTGCTGAACGGTCCGGACACGCTGATTAAACTGATGCTCCTGCGCGAACAGCTTCACATTCCCGCTACCGGCCCCGAATTTTTTATTCTGGGTCGTGTACGGATGCGCATGGGCTGGCACTGGAAACCTGCATTCGCCACCCGGCGTCAGGGCGATTTTGCTTTTGGCGTTTGTCCCGACTGTGGGGAGCGCATTACCGACACCGATGGACACTGGATTTCAGCCACGCTTCTGAAACAGGAAGAAAAAAACCGCAGGTGCGCGCACTGCCGTACTCCACTCTGGACGCTGATGCGCCCGAATGCCGTATCCGGTGATTTACAGTCGCAGATGGTCAGCAAGGCGCTGAAACGTATCCCGACTGTGGGCGAGGCTACCGCCCGGAAACTCAAAACCGTTTTCGGTGACGAGTTTCTGGCGTCGATGCTGGGCGATAATGTGCATGAATTCATAAACATCATGGACAGCAACGGCGAACTCGTCTTCTCTGACCGTCAGGCCAGCCGCATGGAACGGGCGATGGCGAACATGGAGTTCGGCTTTGGTGAAGGAAATTATCAGGCCAGTGAATACATCAAGCATTATTTACCTAAAGGCACATTTGACCTGATGGTCATTGATGAGGCACATGAGTATAAGGGAGGTACTTCTGCCCAGGGTCAGGCAATGGGGGTTCTGGCCTCTCAGGTCAGGAAAGTTCTGTTGCTCACCGGCACGCTGATGGGCGGATACGCTGACGATATCTTTTTTCTTCTGTTCCGTATTCTTACGAAGCGGATGCTTGAGGAAGGCTATCGTCCGAACCATAACGGAAGTCTGAACGCCGCCGCCATGCAGTTTATGCGCGACCACGGCGTACTGAAGGAGATTTTATCCGAAAGTACCGATGCGCATAAAACCGCGAAGGGAAAAAAAACGTCCGTGCGGGTGTCAAAAGCGCCGGGATTCGGGCCAAAAGGCGTGCTGCGCTGCCTGCTGCCGTACACCGTCTTCCTGAAACTCAAAGACCTGGGACACGGCATATTGCCACCGTATCAGGAGGAGTTCCGGGAGGTGGAAATGACAGATATTCAGCGTGACGCGTACCGGGAACTGTCCGGCACGCTGACGATGATACTGCAACAGGCACTGAGAAAACGCGATACCACGTTACTCGGTGTGGTGCTTAACGTGCTGCTGGCCTGGCCGGAATGCTGTTTCCGTCCGGAAACGGTGAAACATCCACGAACCCGTAAAGTGCTGGCGTTTGTGCCTTCGCTGTTTGACGACATGCAGGCCACACCGAAGGAGCAGGCGCTGATTGACCTTTGTCTGGAGGAGAAAGCCGCAGGCCGTAAGGTACTGGCTTACTCCACCTACAGCGGCACCCGTGACACCACCTCTCGACTGAAAACGCTGCTGACACAGGCCGGGCTGAAGGTTGCCGTTCTGCGCGCTTCCGTCTCTCCTGAACAGCGGGAAGACTGGGTGGCAGAGCAGGTGGACCGGGGCATTGACGTGATTGTCACCAATCCTGAACTGGTCAAAACGGGGCTGGACTTGCTGGAGTTTCCGACCATTGCGTTTCTCCAGACGGGGTTTAACGTCTACACGCTGCTTCAGGCTACCCGCCGTTCATGGCGTATCGGGCAGACGCAACCGGTCAGGGTTATTTTCCTTGGTTATACAGGGAGTTCCCAGATGGCCTGTCTCGACCTGATGGCGCGCAAAATCACTGTTGCGCAAAGTACAGCGGGCGATGTACCGGAGTCCGGGCTGGATATTCTCAACTCGGATGGTGACTCCGTGGAAATCGCACTGGCGAAGCAACTGCTGTCGGCGTAATGCGGTGTGTTTTCTCCTTACCCGGTGATTTCTGTTACAACAGAAATCACCTTCTTTTCAGGAAACAAATTCCTGAACCTGATATACTACCAAAAAGCACGAATCGAACGATTCGAATGTTAAAGGAGCGCATTATGTACAGTTTTACAGCAAATCAGGCTAAAACTCAGTTCGGTGAAATGATGGCCAAAGCACAACGCGAACCCGTAAGCATCACCAGAAACGGTAAGCCTTCCGTCGTGGTGGTCTCCGCCGAAGACTACGCCTTGTTTGAGGAACTTAAAATGCAGGATCTTCGCCGGATACTGGCGCAGTCTGAACATGACATCGCAGCCGGTAATATCGTGGATGGTCGTCAGTTCTTTGATAAACTGGAAAAAGAGTAACCCTCATGTTTACTTTATCTCAGCAGGCTCAGCGTCATATACACGACATTAAAACCTGGTCCGTTAAACACTGGGGGGAAGCAAAGACCAGTCAGTACATCAGTCAGTTACGCCTCACGATGGAAGGGCTGTCCCTGAACCCTTATCGGGGAATTGACAGTTCCGATGACTGGCCTGATACATGGCGTTTTCCCTGTAACAGCCATGTTATTTACTACAAACCTTTACCTGATGGCATCATTGTTACCGCCGTACTCCATAAATCTCAGTTACCCGCCAGACATCTGTAATTCGCTTCTCCCGTAAATTTTAAACACCGTCGAAAAATCAGTTTCCACTCAGTTGTCGATGTAGCACCGTTTCCTTTTTTTCTTCTCACATCTATTCTTCACTCACTCTGGTGTTTTTTGCTCAGGCGGAAATCATCAACTCTTATTATGAACAAGGTGACTTATGGAAAATAAACTACCGGATACCACCGTTGACACCCGCGAATATAACCGAGTACTGGCAGAATATCAGGCATACATTATTGATAAATTAATTACCCGCTTTGATGAACGAATTACATTCTGGCTAACTGATTGTGGTTACGACGAATATACCGTCCGGACTCACCGCTGGCAGGAAATCGGATATATGGAGCGTCGTTTATACATACCGGAACTGGTCGTATTTGCCCGTAAGGTATCGTGGACACATATCTGACTTGTCGTCTGATTATTGATACCTTATTCTGCCGCGACACAGACATATGGCGAATGCGTAGTCCCCCATACCCCGTAGCGGTTCTCTCTGAAGCCCACAGTCAGCAATGACGGTGGGCTTTTTTCGTACCGGCAACGACAGAATTCGGCAGTTTACCTTCATTTCGCAAGAACGGTTTCCCCTGTTTGTTATTCATCCGACTGATTACCCTGAGTCTGTTCTTCCTTCCCGTCATACATGGGTTCTCAGCCCGTTCGGGCATCATCTCCTGATGCCCGTTTTTTTCAGGAGCAACGATGAAATTATTTTTATGCGAAAAACCCTCACAAGGTCGTGATATTGCAAAAATACTCGGTGCAATTCAAAGAGGTGATGGTTGTCTTATCGGTAACGGTATTACCGTTACATGGGGGTTTGGTCATTTGCTCGAAATGGAACCACCTGAAAGCTATGACGCAAAATATAAAAAATGGATACTGGAGGACTTACCCGTTATTCCGGAACAATGGAAGCTGGCGATAAAACCTGCGACTAAAAAACAATTTAAGATTGTTGAGAAATTGCTGAAGAAAGCCACGTCTGTAGTGATTGCCACTGACGCAGACCGCGAAGGGGAAATGATAGCCCGCGAAATTCTCGATGCCTGCAAATTCCGCGGCCCCGTGTCACGCCTGTGGTTGTCCGCACTGGACGACGCCAGCATTCGTAAGGCGCTGTCTTCACTGAAAGCTGGCGAGGAAACGGAGTCTTTGTATCAGGCCGGATTAGGTCGCGCCAGAGCGGACTGGCTGTGCGGGATGAATCTCACCCGACTGTATACCATTCTGGGGCGCTCGCAGGTAACAAAAGGAAGCTTATTCTCGGTAGGCCGGGTACAGACGCCAACGCTGCGCCTCATTGTTGACCGTGACCTGGAGATTGCGAACTTCGTTCCCCGTGATTTCTGGACGCTGACAGTACGACTGACCGGGCATAATACACCGTTTCAGGCGCAGTGGCTGGCCCCGGAAAACGTCTGCGATGAAGAAGGTCGTTGCATAAATGAACCTGCCCTTCAACAGGCTGCTGTGGACATTCGTCGTGCAGGACAGGCCAGTGTTATCAGTACCGAAACAAAGCGTGTCAAAGGATCCGCTCCACTGCCGTTTGACCTCGGCACTCTGCAACAGGTCTGCTCCAAAAAATGGGGGATGGGCGCGCAGCAGGTGCTGGATATCGCGCAAAGTCTGTATGAAACCCACAAAGCCACCTCCTATCCACGTACAGATTGTGGCTACCTGCCGCTGTCGATGCAGGCCGAAGCCCCCCGGGTGTTCAGCGCCATGGAGGAAACCACCCCGGCGTTAAAACCCCTTCTGGCACAGTGCAATCCCCGACAAAAATCCCGTTGCTGGAATGACGAAAAAATCACCGCTCACCACGCGATCATCCCCACCGTGCAGCCTGTGGATATCAGCAGAATGAGCGATGACGAACGCCGGGTATATGACCTGATTTGTCGTCATTACATCGCACAGTTTCTGTCGCTGCATGAGACCGACAAAACGCAAATACAGCTTCGCTGTGCGGAACAAAGACTAATCGCCAACGGCAATGTCGTTGTGGCTCCTGGCTGGAAAATTGCGATCAGTGGTGACGAGCAGCAGGATGGTGATCCACAGTCCCTGCCGCATCTGGCAGAAAATACCCTCTGCCCGGTACAGGGTGTTGAAACTAAAGCACAGAAAACCCGTCCGCCGGAACACTACACTGAGGGGACACTGATTGCGGCAATGAAAAATGCTGCCCGTTTTATCAGCGACGAACGACTGAAACAGCGTCTGAAAGAGAGTACAGGTTTAGGTACCGAGGCAACCCGCGCCGGGATTATCGGGACACTGCTGAAGCGCGGCTATATCAGGAAGGAAAAGCGCCATCTGATTGCGACAGACAGCGCCAAAACGCTGATGACACTGTTGCCGGATATCGTTAAAGATCCTGGTATGACGGCACTGTGGGAGCAGGCACTTGACGATATTGCCGCGGGTAAACTACCGCTGGCAGTATTTTTGCAAAAACAATCGATGTGGGTAACAACGATGGTGGCGCAGGCCAGGCGATAATCTTTAACTCCGGTAATCAATTGACTGTCCCCGACGTTATTAATGTCGGGCAGACTGAACGGACATGGCTGATGCAACGCTGCCTTGTGCCGGTGCCGACCGGCAACCAAACGGAGCCGTTTGTGCGAAAGCGCCAGGTTGTCGGGCCGTATCCCCGTAAGCGGTCCGGTATGGTCAACTGAAGCCATATCAGGGGTATTGTTTCATTTCCCGTTTTTATTTTCTCTCCTTCAGGCCCATTCCTGCCAGCGCTCTTTACGGGCGCTTTCCTTTTTTATAGCTTCAGCCATCTGAATTTCTGCTGTTTTTCCCTGTGAAGGATTTCATCATGCCATCATCACACCCACAGGAGGAATAATGTCAGA
>Ga0153948_1001135_pt1 | contig 13900 bp, 10 predicted proteins | sample TSNJ032MetaG_FD_104696 | JGI IMG/M metagenome (GOLD analysis project Ga0153948, IMG submission 104696) | Attine ant fungus gardens microbial communities from New Jersey, USA - TSNJ032 MetaG | ecosystem: Host-associated > Fungi > Mycelium > Unclassified | place: USA: New Jersey, Wharton State...
CAAGCCCATGAACACATCGACCAATGCAGTTAAACGCTGGTGGTACATCATGCCTATCGTGTTTATCACGTACAGCCTGGCGTACCTTGATCGCGCGAACTTCAGCTTCGCGTCTGCCGCAGGTATCACCGAAGATTTGGGGATCACTAAAGGCGTCTCGTCCCTGTTAGGCGCCCTGTTCTTCCTTGGCTATTTCTTCTTCCAAATACCAGGGGCGATTTACGCCGAGCGCCGCAGCGTGCGCAAACTGATCTTTATCTGCCTGATTTTGTGGGGCGCCTGCGCATCCCTCACCGGGATGGTCAATAATATCCCGGCACTGGCCGCCATTCGTTTTATTCTCGGTGTCGTTGAAGCCGCCGTGATGCCTGCGATGCTGATTTACATCAGCAACTGGTTTACCAAATCTGAACGCTCACGCGCCAACACGTTCCTGATCCTCGGTAACCCGGTGACGGTCCTGTGGATGTCCGTGGTTTCGGGTTATCTGATTCAGTCATTCGGCTGGCGTCACATGTTCATCATCGAAGGATTCCCGGCGATCATCTGGGCATTCTGCTGGTGGGTGCTGGTGAAAGATAAACCGTCGCAGGCGACCTGGCTTTCCACCAGTGAAAAAGCCGCGCTGCAGGCCGAGCTGGATAAAGAACAGCAGGGGCTGAAAGCGGTGCGTAACTACGGTGAAGCTTTCCGTTCGCGCAACGTTATCCTGCTGTGTATGCAATATTTCGCATGGAGCATCGGGGTGTACGGTTTCGTACTGTGGCTGCCGTCAATTATTCGCAGCGGCGGCGAAAACCTCGGCATGGTGGAAGTGGGCTGGCTGTCGTCGGTGCCGTATCTGGCGGCAACGATTGCGATGATCGTGGTGTCATGGGCCTCGGATAAGCTGCAAAATCGTAAATTATTCGTTTGGCCGCTGCTGTTGATTGCCGCGTTCGCCTTTATCGGTTCATGGGCGGTAGGCGCAAACCACTTCTGGGTCTCTTACACGCTGCTGGTGATCGCTGGCGCGGCCATGTACGCGCCGTACGGTCCGTTCTTTGCCATCATCCCGGAAATGCTGCCGCGTAACGTAGCCGGTGGCGCGATGGCACTGATCAACAGCATGGGAGCGTTAGGTTCGTTCTTCGGCTCGTGGTTTGTTGGCTATCTCAACGGCGCCACCGGCAGCCCGGCAGCCTCGTACATATTTATGGGGGTGGCACTTTTCGCGTCTGTGTGGCTTACTTTGATTGTTAAGCCTGCTAATAATCAACAAATTCCTGCTGGCGCACGTCACGCCTGAACCTTTTATAATCAACGGAGATTAGCATGAAGCCGTCCGTCATTTTGTATAAAGCACTGCCCGACGATCTACACAAACGTCTTGAGGAACATTTCACCGTCACGCAGGTGAAAAACCTGAGCCAGGAGACCGTGGCGCAGCACGCGGAAGCCTTTGCCAGCGCGGAGGGGCTGCTGGGCTCAAGCGAAAAAGTGGATAGCGCATTGCTGGAGAAAATGCCGAAGCTTCGTGCGACTTCGACGATCTCTGTCGGCTACGACAACTTTGACGTCGAGGCGCTTAACGCACGCAATGTTCTGCTGATGCACACGCCAACCGCGCTCACCGAGACGGTTGCGGATACGCTGATGGCGCTGGTGCTGAGCACCGCGCGTCGCGTAGTCGAAGTGGCTGAGCGCGTGAAAGCAGGCGAATGGACTAAAAGCATCGGTCCCGACTGGTTTGGTGTGGACGTTCACGGCAAAACGCTGGGGATTGTCGGCATGGGTCGGATCGGGCTGGCGCTGGCTCAGCGCGCGTATTTCGGCTTTAACATGCCGATTCTCTACAATGCACGCCGTCAGCATAAAGAAGCTGAAGAGCGTTTCAATGGCCGTTACTGTGAGTTGGATACACTGCTGCAGGAAGCGGATTATGTCTGCCTGATCCTGCCGCTGACGGATGAGACGCATCATCTGATCGGTAAAGCTGAGTTTGAGAAAATGAAAAAAACGGCCATTTTCATCAACGCAGGCCGTGGGCCAGTCGTGGATGAGAAAGCGATGATTGAAGCCTTGCAACAGGGTGAGATCCATGCGGCGGGTCTGGATGTGTTCGAGCAGGAGCCGCTGCCGATCGATTCGCCGCTGCTGACATTGCCAAACGTGGTTGCGCTGCCGCATATCGGTTCGGCCACTCATGAGACGCGATACAATATGGCGTCCACGGCGGTGGATAACCTGATCGATGCGCTGAACGGGAAAGTTGAGAAGAACTGCGTGAACCCGCAGGTAAAATAATCACAAAGCCTGAAACGAAAAAAACCCGCCAGAGGCGGGTTTTTAAATTCTTGTGCTGCTGAGTTGGAAGCTTACAGGCTTACAACGTTACCAGCTGCTGGGCCTTTAGCGCCGCTTTCGATGGTGAAGGAAACTTTCTGACCTTCGTCCAAAGATTTGTAGCCTTCGTTCTGGATAGCAGAGAAGTGTACGAATACATCTTTAGAGCCATCGTCAGGAGTGATGAAGCCGAAGCCTTTATCAGCGTTGAACCATTTTACCAGACCAGTCATTTTACCAGACATAGAAATTACCTTTTTAAAATACGTTTTGCCTTCCGGCGCGATGATGGAATGTGTTACAGATTTTTAAGCGATGAAGGAAGGGTCACTACGAAGGTATCTTTGGATAACTCATCTGGACTACTTAACTAAACTGCTTTAGGTCTGTGTAACAAACCGACAGGAATAGTTATACCGATGTGGTAGATGAATGACAAGCATTATTTTTATCAGCTTGTAAAAAACCCCGCGCCAGGCGGGGTTTTCTTTTATTCCGTCGCGGTGACTGCCGCGCTCCACGCCTGGCTAAAGGCCTGGTGCTGAGAGGCAAGCGGCCCAATCAGCGTGTTGTACTGGCTGGCTTGCTGAGACGTTGGGAACTGAATGCCGTTAGAGACAAAGCTCACCTGCGTCCCCTGCTGGGAGATAAAATCACCCACCTGCACCAGCTGCTGGCTAAAGATCTGCGCGGCTGGGATCAGCGGCTGCATTGCATCTGAAGGTTTGGTGACAACTTTCTCGTACACCTGATCAAACACAGGTTTCAGATCTTCACCCTGTTTCAGCGCAGAACGCGCCGCATCAGCCTGCATTTTCGCATTCTGCAGCTGCTGGCTCAGCACCCCGAGCGCACCATTAGACTGGCGCAGCGGTTCACGCTGAGTCATATAGTCCTGTGGAACGCGGATTGCGTTAACGCTGTCCACAACCGGACGCAAACCGGAATCCATCGCCTGATTCACCTGCTGTGAATAACCATAAAGGATGGCGTAATCGGAAACGAAGGGACCAAACTGTTTTTTCTGATCCGCAGTCAGCGTCGGCAGATGCTCGCCACTGCGCATCACGGTATTTTGTAGAAAATCGATAAACGCTTTACGCTGATCGCCTTCTTTATCGAAACACCCACTCAGGCTAACTACCATCAACAACGCCGCAATAGGCGCAAACCAGCGAGAGCAGGACTTTCCTGTCGCCATTTTAATACTCCTTTCACCCAAAAAACGCACACCGGCACACGCGTGCCCGACGCTGATTAGGATAGTCCAGGTCAGGCCGTCAGGATACTCTTTTCATGCAAAACGGCTATTGCCGGTTTATTTCTTACGATTTACAAAAAAATACTGCGCAAAGCCTGTTTCGATTAATCAGGCAATTAGCGTCACGCTCTCTTTTGCTGAAACGAATAAGGCGATCGTTACCGCACGATTAATCACAGACGTGACAATCTTTTGCACTCTTTTGAGGCTATCCTTAATTGGCTCTCTGATGTTCACGATCCCGCTGTGTGATTTAAGAGGAGTTCTTAATGGAATCTAAAGATCCTATGCTTGAGCTGTTAAGCAGCCTGGAACAAATTGTTTTTAAAGATTTATCGCAGACCGTTACCCCGTCCCAAAAGACGAATCCCTTTACTGAATTTGAGCGATTACGCAAAGGGACAGGGTTAAAAATTGATGATTTCGCCCGAGAGATGGGCGTCAGTGTGGCCTTGGTCCATGAGTGGGAATCAAAACGTGTAAAACCCTCCACGACCGAGCTGAAACTGATGCGCATGATTCAGGTCGCTCGAACAGTCAGTACGCAGTAAGTTAATACGTTTATCTTATCGCCCCCGCAATTGCGGGGGTTTGTATTCTAGAGCCGTTCACAACGCCATCCTTTCTCATCCCACACCATCTCATGGGTCAGCTGGAGTCCATTAAGGAAAGCCTGATCGTGGGACACCACCAGCAGCGCACCGGGAAAACCGGCCAGCGCCGCTTCAATCGCCTGTACAGAGGCCAAATCCAGATGGTTCGTCGGTTCATCCAGCAGCAGCAGTTGGGTAGCCTCTTCTCGCCACAGGACGCACGCCAACGCCGCTTTCAGACGCTCGCCGCCGCTCAGCTCCCTCAGCGGCAGGGAGACTTTATCCGCACCCAGTTGAAGCTGCGCCAGACGACTGCGCAGCACGCCCTCTTCCAGCGGCGTGTCATGCAGGTTGAGATGCGTCATGACGGACTGTGTAAGATCCAGCTGCGACAGGTGCTGATCGAGATACGCACTTTGCACCGACACGCGACAGGTTCCTGAAACAGCTTCCAGCTGACCGAGAATAATCTTCAATAATGTCGATTTTCCGCAGCCGTTTGGCCCGCGCAGCGCCACGCGCATCGGCCCGTCCATGCGCCAGTTAACAGGGGGCATGTTCACGTACGGAAGAACCAGCTCCTGCAGGACGATCGCCTGTTTGCCCTCGGCAATGCGACTGCCCGGCAGGGTAAACATCACCGGATTCTCTTCCTCCACCCGCTCACGCGCCTGTTTTACGGCGGTATTCAGGGCGTCAGTTTGTTCATGATGCTGCTTGCGCCACGTACCGGGCCGCTCCTTCGCCGCCATTTTATATTTAATCCGTTCAAAGGAGGCGATGTTCATGGAATCAACCGTGCGCAGCGTTTGCGCCGACCGGCGCTGGCTGGCGTCATGCTCTTTGTGCATACGGGCGCGCGTGCGTTTGCGCTCTGTGGCAGCATGGTCCAGCGCCGCACGCGCCGCCTGCTGTTCGGCATCCCGCTGGCGTTGATAGTCATCGTAATTGCCGCCATAAACGCGCAGCCCGGTACCGCTAAGTTCCAGAATGCGCGGCACCTGCGCCAGTAATTCACGATCGTGAGTCGCGACCATCACGCCGCAGCCACAACGTGCGAGCTGGGCGTAAAACCATTCACGCCCCTGTCTGTCGAGGTGGTTCGTCGGCTCATCAAGCAGCAGATAATCGGCATTAGCGGTAAAAGCGCCGCAAAGCAAAGCCCGCACGCGTTCGCCGCCGCTAAGGGAAGACGCGAGGTGTTCGGGATCAAAAGGAGGAAGATTGGCCGTGAGAAACGCCGCGGTTAACCGTTCAGCTAAGTCCCAGTAACCGTCGAGACGTTCCAGATCGTCCGGCTGATAGTCACCGCTGTCGATGCGTCGGCGGGCCGCGAAAATGTCGTCGTAGCCAAGCAGTTCGGCCAGGGTGGTCTGCGCAGAAATATCATGCTGCTGCGCGACGTAAACATGCGACCCGCGACGCTCGATATGACCACTTGTCGGTGAGTCCAGCCCGGCCAGCAGGCGTAAAAGGCGTGTTTTGCCGCTGCCGTTACGCCCGACCAGCGCACAAAGCGACGGTTCCAGCGCTAAATTCAGCGGACCAAAAAGGGTATCGCCCGTCGCAAACTGACAGGTGACCTGATGCAAAATAAAAGAGGGGGATTGCGCACAAAAATGAGCCATAAGCACTCCTGAATGAAATCAAAACATCCCCTGCCGACGCACAAGCGTTTAGCAAGGATCGAAATTCATCAGTCGTGATTGTTCATTTTTCGTTATGTGCTCCAGAAATGACGAGGGGTTCGTCGCGACAAAGGATAGCCGCATTCGGGCCTGCAGTTCAAGGTTAAATATTAAGCAGCGCTTGATAGCAAAGTCATTTTTAAGTGTTGCAATTAACCTCTCCGATGGGGAATTAAAACATGACGTACGGGAGGCGGCCACTCTGGCGATAACTTAAAACCCCGACTGTACGCCCTCCGACCCACGCCCCAAAAAAAACCCGCCGAAAGGCGGGTTGGTGTCGATAACTGCGTCAGGCTAACCTGGCAGCGTGATGATATGACATTAATAACATTCGATTAGAAGGTCACTCTTACGCCAACATTGCCCTGCCACGAACTGATCCCTTCATCGTTGCTGCTTAGCCTCTGCTGATACTGGAAACCCGTATTGATCGAAATGAGCGGTGTTACCTCACTGATAATGCCAACATCAATACTCGCTGAACTGCCCGGTTTTCCCATGTCAAACGTCGATGACACGGCATGATTTCTAGCGCTACCAATCCATACATCTGGGGTATTACTGAAATCTTTGGTCAGATAAGCGTTGGCATACAGCATCATGTTACCTATCGCGCTATTTCGAAGTTTGTATCGATAACGCGCCCCCGCCTGGCCAGTCGGACGGACAATATTGCCATAGTGAACTTCATTGCCGTCGATATCGGTAAAATCATCCACCTTCAATACCTGGACACCCGCCCCGAGCACCGGTGCGATTTCATGTTCATCGAAGGTAAACGGATAGCTGGTTTCCAGCGTGCTACTCCAGGAATAAGCATCGATATCGGCTACTTTCCCACGCGCATCAGTCGACACATCGCCATCGTATTTCGTAACGTCTGCACCAAAATCGAATGTCCAGCCACTCTGGTGACGGAAGGTAAGCAGTGATGTCAGGCCATAGGTCGTATAATTGCCTTCGCTGTTACCGTCTTTGGCATCTGGCGTCACGGTTAAATCGGCGTTAGAAATAGCCATATTCCACGTCAGATAATGCTCGTCGTTACCCAGGTGCATCACTTTCCCACCCAGCAACCAGCCTTGCTCTTTATTCGTATAATCATAACCGTAGTCAGTAAATCCTAACGATGAATGATAGCGATCCTCACCATTGATGTACTCGATCCAGACGGGATAATGCTCGCTCTCTTTCCCTACCAGGGTTGAGGTTTGCGCCAAATTATGGAAAGTCTGATTTACCCGGCTGTTATAACTTAATAGCGCTGAGGGCAGCGACAAGTAGGACGGAACTTGCGGTACCACGGCCAGCCTGCCCGGTTTGACTGGGTCAACGGGGTCTGGCGTTACGTTGCCAGGCTCGTCTGGAATGGGATCCGGGATCGGGTCTGTGTCCGGAGCCGGTGTAGGGTCCGGAATCGGATCAGGGTCTGGAATCGGGTCCGTGTCAGGAGCCGGGTCAGGATCTGGAATCGGGTCTGTGTCCGGAGTCGTGTCGGGATCTGGAACCGGGTCGGGGTCCGGAATCGGGTCCGGATCGGGAGTAACGGGCTCATCACCCTCAGTCAAATAGCGACTTTCCAGACGATAATCCCAGTACTGATTACCCGTACCACTCACCAGCCGCCCCTCTTCATCACTTTTTCCTGGTGCAAATGCATAGAGAGAATACTGCCAGGGACCATTTGCAACGTAACCGTGTTCCAGCTCAAAACTACCTTTAGTCGATGTCCCCCCAACCTGCACAAGGGAAATACCTTCGATCGAGCCTGCGATTCCGCTGCCATTAACGTCCGTCATGTAACCATCACCGGACAAATCAACATGTATCGTAACGGCATTCGCCGTATCAACATTTCCTGAAATCAATAAGGTGTCGCTGACTTGTTGCTGCTCATCCATATGGCTACGCAAATACAGGTGGGTATCATTCCCGGCCACAAAATCACCTTTAATGGTTTGAGATGCAGCCGTAAAATTCGTGGCCATTAACACGCCTGAATTTGACTCATTAAAGGGACGTAGAGTGACGAAATCCCCCAGCGTAAGATTATTAACGGCGGCATTTCCCGTCAGCGTAGTACCATCAAACAGCTTCATATCAGAATCGACGCTACCCGCAAAATTCAGCGTCCCTTCATATACACTCACCCCTCCAGTCAGGCTATTTTCACCCGTCCAGAACAAGGTATCGCTGCCGTATTTTTCTAACGAACCGTCCCCTGTAATGCTGCCATTAAGCCAGCTATCCGCTGAACCATCGGTGCTCGACAGTGCTGATGGATCATTGTCGACAACCAGTTTCGCCGACTTAGCAATTTCAATATCACCGACGAAATGTGTTTTGCCGGTCATTAACATATCGGCGCGTTCAGCAAGTGCCACCCGACCATTTAGCGAAGCATGTTCATTGAGAATGAAATGCGCATCGCTTTCCACCTGGAGATGATTGACGAAGTAACTTTCGCTGATCCAATCATCGCTGAACACAGTACCAGCGGCATGGGGCGTTGGGCGTCCACTGAAGATTGCGGTTCCACCCTGCAACGTCATATCGTTAATTTCAGCTCCACCGGCAAAGTTCCAGCTGTTCGCTCCCACCGGAGCAAAGTTAACGTTGAGTGCATCCGGGTGTTCCGCTGAGCCTAAGTGACCAACAAAAGCCTGCGTACTGGTATTGTTCAACGTGAGCGTCGAGGGGTTGGCATCATTAGTGTTAGCGATAATGGCACCCGAATCGTTATGATTGATCTCCGCGAAGGACATATCGTAGCCATTGAGATCAAGCATCCCGCCGCGCGTACCAAAAAAGATCTTATCCCCTGTAATTTGGTCCTCATCACCAAGCTGTACAACGGGACGGCCACTCACTAACGTGATCGAGGAAAACGCCTGACGCTGATTATTCTGATCAGCCTGTTGCGCCAGTACCACGGTACCGTCACCCACTCTCAATCCACCGCCGTTAACGCCTGTGGCATTAACATACAGCGTACCTTCGCCAATTTTGTGGAGGTTATCGCCCTCAAGTCCATTCACTTCCCAGTCAACGGTTTTCCCGGCGTCCACTTCAATACCACCGCCAACCCAGGTTGCGTTTTTATCTGCCGCTGATATGACACGATAATCATTGGAAAACTGAAGTTTCCCGGCGCCAAGATTCACCGACGAATCCAGCACAATAAGCCCACCTTCTCCATTGAAACGTAGGTCATGTGTCGTGTTCAATTCATCATTGGTCGCCTGGGTAGGCAACGCATACTCCAGACCGTGCCATTGCCATTGCGAATTTCCCTGGGTTAATCCTGTAGCACCCCAATGGATATCGCCATCAGCAGAAATATCAGTGACATCAGGATCCGTGGTTGCAGCTATTACGGATTGCAGAAATGCGGTCTGTAGATCAAGTGCATAGCTGACAAACTGATAGGGTACCGAGCCAGAGAAAGAAGTAGCAACACCATATAATTTCCACTGTTTCTCGAGACTGTCATAAACAAACAGTGGGCTTCCGCTGTCACCTGCTTTTACCGCACTACTAAACGGCTGAACGCGTGAATCCGTTGGGCCATAATCGGTCCATCTTAGCCTCCAGTTTTCAAAAACAGGGTCAACGATAGTCCCGACGCTTTTCCATTTATAAGCCGAGGCATATTGATGCTCCTTTTGCGTTGAGGCATCCACCTGGCTTTGAGTCCCTGAACCCACACGGGCAAAATATTTATATCTCTCATGGTCTTTACGCGCATCATTGGGTACGACCATAGGCGCAGGTGCTGCATCAGTAACAACTTTATTTAAGCGCGGAGCATGAAAGTCCTTTCCTGAAGGGTCCTCATTTCTGCTGATAATTTTATAGCTATAAGAGTATTTCGCAGCATTTCCATATTTGACTGACTTATAGCCGCCATTGTGGGCAACGCTGACAATATGAGAAGGCGAGACCAGCGTCGCAACAGCCGTGTCGTCCGTCGAACTAAAATCGGGTATGGGAAAATTTAGTAATCCAGCAGAGGTTCCATCCGTTTTAAAAACTTCGATGTTTTCAGCTCCCGGGGTATATTTCCCCAAGTTTTCAGCGAAGTCCCGATAGTCCTGTACTGATACATCTTCTCGCATCAAACCTGCATGTGTATTAAAAATTGAGCACGAGATAAGGGTGGTGAGCAAACTTGGTTTCCATGCCATTTTAAATCCTTGACTATCATTCAAAAACCAAAAATTATCATTACAAGGATTAAAACGTACAAATAGCCAGAAGTATATATATCCAATTACAGGATGTAATATTCAGACAATAATAAAAATGGTTCAACCATTTGATGTTAAGGTAAAAAAGTAATTGCTTATATTTTCTTAAAGACTCTTTTTTAAAATATAAGCAATTAGAACTATGATGTCTCAGATATATATGCATCATCGTATTACGAGATGACTTATTGACGGCTATTATGTAGTGACTTCTGCGTTCGACTGCATAAATGTTTATTCGCCATAAAAAACGATTAATTGAGGAGCGAAATATCCGCCACGCGCAATAATACAGACGCCATTGTCAGTGCGATCTCTTCTGGCTCTTTCATGGGAGTGTCGTTGACACGTCCGGTGAGCGGTTCATCGGAGTTCGCCAGAATGCTGGAAACACACTTGTTAAAGCAACCAACGCAGACATGGCTTCCAGTGTATGGAATGTGGAACCGCCGTCATCCGCATATCTTAATCTACCATCCATGGTGTTAAACGTGAGTTTCCAGCCTCACCAGTTACCGTAAGGGTAGGTTTTGCCTTTGATGAAGTCTTTTGTTTCTACAGGATATCCATCAGGGATTTCGTAGTCGAAATTCGCCAGAGTGCTCCCCTTGCATCCATCCAGCTTATCCCCAGAGAGGGTCGTGATTTTTTTTGGTTCGACCGGCAGGTTGTCGCCCCCTCCGCTATTTTGCAACCAGACTTTGACCTTCCCCTCGGGAGCCAGACCAAACAGGATGGTGCTGTACCAGGCCTCTTTACCCAGCCAGTCCAGGCCCGTTGAGGTGTTCATTTGTTCCCTCATAGACGCCGGGAAAATAATATGCGTCTCGTAGGTTTTTTTATCGATAATCGAATCCCAGCAAAACAGCATGGCCACCGGTGGATGGCGTGCTTTGTTAAATTGCGCGAAATTCATGTAGCGGTTATCCCATTTCCTGATGCTTGAATAATCTCCATTAACTTGGTCAAGAGTCCTAAAGGAGTAAAGGACCTTTTTTTCATCAATAATGCCAACATACGTCACTCGTGCTGGAAGTGCTTTTGGTGTAAAAAACACAAATCCCCACAGCCCATAAGGCATCTCACCGGTTTCTTCTGGGGTTATAGATCCAGCCGAGTGGCAGCCTGCAACTGCAAGTAAGAGTAAAAGAAAAATTCGTTTGCCAGATTTCATTTATTGCCATCCATGGTGTTAAACGTGAGTTTCCAGCCTCACCAGTTGCCATAAGGGTAGGTTTTGCCTTTGATAAATTCTGGTGTTTCACCAAAATACACATAACCATTTGGATGTTGGGTTATCCCCTTACAACCATCCAACTTATCGTCTGATAGTGTGGTGATTTTTTTTGGCTTCACTTCGATGCTTCCATTACCCCCAACGGTATTTTGCAACCAGACCTTTACCTTTCCCCCGGGCGCAAGCCCAAACAACAGAGTGTCATACCAGGCTTTTTCGCCATAGCGATCAACTCCTGTCGAAACACTCATTCTGCTCCTAAGTGATTCAGGAAATATAATGCGCGTTTCATACGTCTTTTTATCGATTATTGAGTCCCAGCAAAACAGCATAGCGACAGGGGGATGGCGGGCTTTGTTGAATTGTGCATGCCGTCTTACCTTATTATTCCATGTGCCAACTGTGACCCAGCTATCCTTAGTACTGTCCAATGTTCTGAATGAGTAGAGAATATTTTTATCATCGATAATGCCGACATAAGTCACATCAGCAGGTAATGCCTTGGGTGTAAAAAATGCAAATTCCCACATTCCATAAGGCATCTCACCGGTTTCTTCCGGAGTTAGAGATCTAGCCGAGTGGCAGCCTGCAACTGCAAGTAAGAGTGAAAGAAAGAACCGTTTGCCAGATTTCATTTATTGCCATCCATGGAGTTAAACGTGAGTTCACAGCCTCACCAGTTGCCATAAGGGTAGGTTTTGTCTTTGATAAATTCCTGCGTCGTCTTCGAATACCGATACCCTTTTGAATGTTTGGTGATGCCTTTACAACCATCCAGTTTGTCGCCTGACAGCGTTGTGATTTTTTTAGGCTCTACCGGCAGGTTGTCTCCCCCGCCACTGTTTTGTAACCAGACTTTGACCTTACCCTCGGGAGCCAGACCAAACATGATGGTGTTGTACCAAGCCCTTTCTCCTAAGCGGTCTGTCCCTGTAGATATCCTCATTTTTTCCCTCATGAATGCTGGAAAAATAATACGCGTCTCATAGGTTTTTTTATCAATACTGGAATCCCAACAAAAAAGCATGGCTACAGGCGGATGACGGGCTTTGTTAAATTGCCCATGCCGACCGACCTTGTCATTCCATGTGCCGACGGTCAGGTAGCTATCCTGGGTACTGTCCAGCGTTCTGAATGAGTAGAGAATATTTTTATCATCGATAATGCCGACATATGTCACGAGGGCCGGAAGTGCTTTCGGCGTAAAAAATGCAAACTCCCATAGCCCATAAGGCATCTCACCGGTTTCTTCCGGGGTGATAGATCCGGCTGAGTGGCAGCCTGCAACTACAAGTAAGAGTGAAAGAAAGAACCGTTTGCCCAGTTTCATTTTTTATTGCCATCCATGTCATAGGTTGTCCGTTTCCATCCCTCATCAGGACGATTTACAAAACCAATTATCTGCGAGGGTGACATACCACCATAAATCTTCCTGTGTGAGTCGAGCGTAATGCTGTTCCAGTTTGCCGAGCAGTGGATATAATCTTGTGCAATAAGATCAATCTCTTGCTGGTTAAAAAGTGGAGGAGTTATTCCCACTCTAGTTCTTTTTCCCATCATGATCGTCTTCCCAGAAAGTTCGAGAAGCTCTGAGGTAAGACTAAGATCGTCATTATCATCTGGAATATTTTCAAACACGACTCCCGCCTCCTGCGCCGCATCGAGCATGACCCGTAGCACCACTTTGGACCAGTCGTTCTTCACCAGTCTTTGCTTCATGGTCAGCGCCGCAAATGCCCGTTTTTGCATCCCCTCGATATGATGGGCTGGCATTCGCTCGTCTTCCCACACATCCGCACTAATGTCGTTGGTGCGGATAAGCGGGGCCACTACTTCGGAAGCCTCAAGTACGGACAATTGTGCTACGGCATGACGGTATGCCCGCGACTTTTGAGGAGGTGTGTTGAGTGGCACCGTTTCACCCTCGGGGCGTGTAAGGAAGATATTTTCGCGCACCACTGGCAAATAACCACCGCCGATATCGGAGTGAGCGCCGGGCAGCGCCAGTTCAGGCCAGGCGGGCTGGACACTGTTCAGCGCAAAGTTAAAGCGGCATTCATTCTGTGCCGTGATATGAAACACTTTATCCGCCACGCCAGGACGCAGCATGATATTGACCTCTCCGGTGTTCGCCGTATGCGGGTTCAGGCCGTTCTGTGGCGTGCCGATGGCGGCGACAGTATCAAAAATGCCGATGAAACGCGTTTTCCCGGCTGGGGCACCGACATAATTGACCTCCCCCATTCCGTAGCGAATGGCATTGGCGATCACTCTGTCTTTATCCTGAATACGGTTGGCAAAATGGCGTGCGGCAGCAGCCCCACGGCTAAAACCAAAGATATCAAACCTCAGCTCTGTGACCTTAAGTGAAGGTAGGGAGACAACTTTTCCGATTTCGTCAAAAAACCTATTTATCGCCCCCGCAATCTGCTTCACCGCAAGGTCCGTCTTCGCAATCACCCCGGTATCCGCCACGCCTAAGGTCAGGCCAAGCATACTGTCTGGTTTACCCGCTTCGGTACCAATCCCTTCCACATAAATTG
>Ga0153948_1001136_pt1 | contig 13892 bp, 14 predicted proteins | sample TSNJ032MetaG_FD_104696 | JGI IMG/M metagenome (GOLD analysis project Ga0153948, IMG submission 104696) | Attine ant fungus gardens microbial communities from New Jersey, USA - TSNJ032 MetaG | ecosystem: Host-associated > Fungi > Mycelium > Unclassified | place: USA: New Jersey, Wharton State...
TACACACACATCTCCAAAAAAATCCATTGCGCATAGACAAATCCCACCGACATGTCATGAGCAGTGTATTCCTGTGTTGGTATATAGGAATGGCAGTTACATACTCCAACGTTGCGTTATTTCACACAAATACAGTCATCTTAAACTCGAAAGCATCGTTGTCACATAAGCCACGGTACTAGTTTAATTGATGTTTAATTGATTTCTTCAAGTAAATGAAACTCAACAACAGAACCCTGAAAATTGTAATTTCAACGTTGAAGCCCGCTCTCAATGTGTACTGATCACATCACAACTGTTCTCTTTGACCGTGGCGGTACGAGCATTGGCTGAGGCATAGAAATCGGGTTGCCGTAAGGTAGCTTCCAAGTCGTTTTTCCTCCGTGTACCAATTCTGATTCCAAGGAATATGCATGTACGTCAATGGCCAAGATATCCCATATATGGTCATAAACTCGCTCGGGGAGGGGGTATGAGTTGATGAATAAGGTTGTCTTTCCCCCAAAAAACACCTATTTCCCTTGATTTTTTATTGGATCACCGCGCACCATCATCACGCCGCCCAAGCTTTCACTTTTTAAAAAAGAACATGTTGCTTGTTTGACTGGGTGCGCTGTGCCACGTTTCATCATGGGAACTCCTGAAAGCTCAATCTAATAAGCCAAGCGGATTGAATGAGCCAAATGGGTGTAAAGTACCGAGAATTCTGGATAACTCTCATGCGTACCTATAGTAGTGTGTTCAGTTTATGTTTTTTGTCCGTTATCTTCTGACTTGAGTTCATATTGCAAGGGCACATAGGATATTGTTACTAGGGGTTCTACCACGGAGTTAATGCTAAATAGCAAAAAGAAAAAGTTGCTTGCAGGTAAGAAAGCCTGAAGGGAACCGGCAAGCAAGATTTGTCGGTGTTACTCTGCCTTCTATCCTCTGCTTGCAGTTGAACCATGTAACCATGTAACTGACATGATCTGGCCTCTTTTTCTTTGCGCCTTGATGTGAGGCTTGGACTGTTGCATCTCATCTTCACTACATGACGAAAACACATTGAGACCATTCAACATAATTACATCGATGAAGGCCTGGCGGGCGTAAGTAAAATAGTGGGTGTTGCTGAAGTGAAAATATGTCTTGAGACACTGAGAGAGCAAACATCTGAGCAGAGCAGCGAGTCCTACTTTTTTGCTCACGTATCTGAACACCTTCATATACCTTAGCTGAGGACAAGACGCGCCTTGTTCTCTTACTCCAGCAGGTTTCCTACCTCCTTCTCCTTTTGCTCGAGCTCTCTCAATCACCCTTGGTCAATGCATTCTGTCCACTTTCTGCAGAACCCTGAGTTGGGCAAGTCCAGGACTGTTGAGATTTGGGACCCCTCAATCAACACTTTGAACGTGGCACGTACAGCTGTTTCTTGTGCTCGACTGGGACCCAAAACAGTGACTTGTCGTCCTGACCCATCATCTCGAGGGTCCGTATTGTCAGCCTGATTGATCGCCAAGTTCTCTAGGTCGAGGTTCCACATCCTCACACTTCCATCATAATATCCGACCAAAACCCTGTGACCATCGCATGATGGACAGATACTGGTTACACGTGAAGTGGATGCAGACTTTATCTCCCAGATCATTTCTGAGCAGTCAAAGACGTCCCATGTGTGACCTTGTTTGATAAATAGGTAATTGATAAGGAGTGATATATGTAAGTTTCATTTTCATATCGTTGAATCGCAACTGGAGGAATGTACAGATATCATTTGAAACACTATCTCCCAGCCTGACGCCATGGCCAGAAGGAATATCATGAATGCTGACGGAATCGGGGAGGGTGAGATGGTCCTCTGGCATGATCAATTTGAACCTTTTTGAGTGATGAGCCTGAATCCAACACTTGAGCGATGCAAGAGACTCTGGGAATCCTTCTTCCCAGACGAGTCGTGTCTCAGGCCACCACACTTGTCCAATGCATCTATCACAATCACTGGAAGCTCCTCATGCGGAATGGCATCAACCAGTGCGGATAATGGTCCCCTGATGAGTGATTTGAAAAGTCAATCAATGTCAGATGAGCTGTGCCCTTAATTTCCTTGAGCCAAGTGTTGCTGAAGAGAGGGGTACAGGCGGGCAAGATTACATGCAACAGCACGCCACAGGGCATTCATGGTGATGGTCGTAGATTGTGTGGTCGAACTGGAATGACATGGCATTTCTGGTCCTCTAGTCGATTGGCAATACTAGTGGCCAAGGCAGATTTCCTAACACCAGGGGATCCTCTTATCCAAATCACATTAGGGCCATCGACATTGTTGATTTTGTTTTCGATCTCTTGTAAGATGGTGGTACAGGTGCCTTCCATATATGGTTCGCATCATGCGAGAGCCTAGACTGAAGGCACAGGTAACATACCTTGAAGACTGTCAACACTGACTTGCATAGCATGGGCAGTTTCTGGTATATAAGTGACATGTTAAAAGAGCTGATCAGGAATCACAGACAACCTACCTCGGATATTTGCAACATCAGTCTGTATAATCTTCACGTCATTCTCTACCATGGTTGGTACCATAAATCAGATGATTGACATGATTAATATAGGTACAGAAACCAGACCTTGTCCTATTCGAACCTTTAGCATCAAATCTACCATAAACCTTTCCCTGAATCCATCCACCTTCTTCCGTAACTCAATAGCTTCAGTCTCATAAGGGACAAGAATGTGTTTGGCTGCAATCAATGACTCAGTTGTTGATCCATCCCGCATGACTAAATACACATCTGACCAACTTTCCAGCCACTTCTCAATAAAGTCCACCACTTCTTTTATCATTCCAGGAAATTCACCAATAGCAACATATAGTTCACTTGATTTTAGAATGTCCTTGAGTCTGTCAAGCTGGAAAGGTAGGGTTCTGATGCTTTCTGCCAAGTTTTTCATTTTACTGTGAGATTCTTCTTGAGCCTTGAAATGCTGCAAAATCTATCAGAATCATTGATGTTGGAAATAGAAAAAGAGAGCCAACTTTGTATATGACATCAGTGCAATTGACCACTGTTTGAGCCATGAAATTCAGCTGTTCTAAGTCAGATAATGTGCACATGTGCTAGTCAATGATGATTTACTCCACCAATAGCCTTTCCAAACTCAATAACCATCCCAGCACTAGCATTTGCAGGACCAATGCAGCTCAGAAGTGGTTTGAAGGATTTCAAGCTTTCTGCTGTACTTTTTATTTGTGCATCTAGAGTGTGTAAATCACTGCCATAGGCCTGTGATTAAGTTTCAGTAGGGAATCCACATCTTAACGGTGATAAAATCCATACCTCAGTGATGATCCAGGACTGTAATCCTGAAATTGGATTGGTGAACTCCACCTGCAAGTTCGCTAAGATGCCCTGAGTAAATGGGAAATGATAAGGCAAAGATCAACTCACAATTGGTTTCTTGCTGTGCTTCGGAGGCCAAGTGATCCCATAAATTGTCAAATTTGATATCACCTTGACACAGTAAATCATCCTGTGTGGTGTGCTTGGACCTCAGGAATCTCAGCCGTTTGGAATGCTTGTGTATTTTGATATTTAGGCTGCTCCCCTCCTGAAATATCCTACATCACATGAATATGTAGGATCACACAGGCTTGAGCTCCACTTACAATCCGCTCTGGCTGAGCTTCAAATGCTGTTTGATCCTGATGTTGTTGAGTTTTTGCTCAGCACTCTGAAAAGGACTATCCGCCTTGTTTGAGCACTTGACAACGAGCGGTCGTTGAAATTGATCCTTGAGCTCTCCGATGAATTCTGGGAGGAAATGTAATGAGGTTACTGATCAACAGAGCTGATGGGACAATGTGACACTCACCAAGGATTCGGATGATTCGTACCATACTAGCATTTTCCATTGTTTCAACTTGTGGATAGAGTAGATATCAGATGGACAAGAAACAGGTGCTTGCTACTGTCTTGTGAGCAGGAGTCTGATTGTCTATATCTGGACGTATCAACACACGGCAAAACTGTGGGAGCAGTCACAGGTGCCCTAACTTGCCTCATCTGTTTTCTTTCAGCCGACATGATCTCCAGTTACAATTGTTTAACTCGCTGTATGTGCTTTCAAAAGCACTATTGGATTATATCCTTTGGAGGGAGACTCACGCCTTTCGGTGAATATTTTTTCGCCACTGTCTATTATATCTGATTCAGGTTCCTATCCGTGAGCACTATGAAAGGCAGGGAAAGGTGCCAGTTTCCGTATCAACCGCAAGAGCGAGATTTGTAGCTGCTGAATTGGGGTAGAAATTCCAACGAAAATAAAGCAACCTACTTTGATATTCTCCTCCAAAACAAATCAGGTGAGTTGACACAGATGGTGTGCCCCAGGTCCGAACCTGGTACAGAAACATTCGTATCTGGCTGAGAAATGTTCTCGCAGGACACTGCGAATGGGTGCAATACCACTCAATCAACTGCCCTCTTGATGTTATAGCACGAACTTGGCTGATTCCTCACATGTATTGTGCGACTCGTTTGCGAAAGCGATCTCACCGAGAGACTCAACCACCCGTTGGAAGAGATGGAGTCGACTTTTAAATTTCATCCTTCAATCAGAACTGTGGTTTGTCAAACGGCCTTCGTTGTCATTTCATACTGTTGTTCCCTGTACTTGGACTAACACCCGCGCGTCGATTCGTCACTACATGTGCACAATCTTTTGACCCTTCTCTCAAAAAGCCATGCGTTCTAATGTTGTTTTAGGATCAACTCACCCTACTTCGCCCTCAAATCCCTATCGGTGTCACTGCGTAGTTTTACGCATCGTCCTACAGCGATCCATGATCTCCTGTCTGCCAGCCTTCTATTTTTTTGGGTTACCAGAATCGGGACAGTGGTGACCTCTCTAAAAAAGTGGGCAAGCAGACTCGAGGGACAACTACCTACCTCTAAGCCTCGTTGAATCTTCATGATGACAAAGTGGCAAAGTTGTAGTTGTTGAAACTGTCCCGGGCGTACTGCATCGCATCCGGGTCGCTGTGCTTGGTTGACATACGAGGGGTTTTGGTGGCCTTGTGGTGGGCTCGAATGTTCATCTAACAGGCTGCTGTAGTGAGTGTTGAAAGTTTAGATTTGATGACGTGAAACCCAAGGCTAAATTTTTAGGGACGAGTGGTGGGTGGGATCTTGAGAGTCTCTCCATCGTCCCTGTTTGCAGACAAAACCTGTTTGACATGGTGGTCCCTTATGTGTTGTCAATTGACTGCTTGTGGAGGAAAAGAGGGTCGGCTTCGCCTCGTCGCATCACCAATCGACCAGACTAGCTTCATACCTAGCTCTGTGTCACATAATCTGCCAGCATTCCTGCTACCACCCCACCTGCTGTTATCCCACCATCAGCAATATCAAATCAGTTTCGGTCATTGCGACTTCGAAACCAAAGCACGCATCATGAACAGCTGCAGCTGTTCCATGTATCAATGTGAAGACGGAATGATGAATTCTGTCTTTTTCTGTCCGGCGATCCTTAAGCGTTTGCTTGGACACAGTATAGTAGGCATTGTCTCGCCTACAAACAATCTCTGACTCTCTTCCTCTTCTTTATGTTCCCTTTTTTTTCTCTTTCTTCAAATGGTTCGGATTAGTTGCGAGTAATCTGATTTTTAGTTTTCGTAGATAGGACTTTGTAGTGTACTCGGTATGCCTACCGCGGACTGCGTTAAATTTTTGACTAAAAAAAGGTAACACGTGACCTATGGCGTCACTCTGCGCTCCATCCGTAAAGAGCACAGTAGTCCGGCTCAAAACAGAAATTGGTGTTCTGTTCTCCGATAGCCACCCCTGATCTTGCCCATGGTTACGTTCATCTTTGTACGCAGTTTCATAACAGAATAATTCCAAGGAAGGCTCATCATAGAGTCCACAGGTCAGACATGGGGAATCTACAGACAATATTGTCAGTTTCTTCTTATCTTATTTTTTGGTATTCATCTGACGAGACACTCGGCACGTAGCGAGCTCTGTGGGCTGGCTGGAGAGATTCATCACTCACAAATCACGGTATGCGCAACACAATCTCAAGTCCTTGAGATACTGAGATCTACGATCTGTTTCCCAGGTATGAACGTAAGCTACGCAAAACCTGTACAAATTAACTATGATCAAAGATTAAATATTATCATGTGACAGCAAGCGAAAGCTCTCGGGGAAATATTATCATCAGTGCAATTCAAGGCCGTCCATTGTTCTGATCTCAAGCGGGCATTACTGACAGCGGAAGCAATATGTAACGCACAATCTGATCCCAGACCGACACCTCAACCTTCCATCCTTCTCCGAGAACAGAAATACGGCTCTGGTGAAGGGAAAAGATGGGACGGTCGACGCATCCCTGGTTTGGCCACGAATGAACACTATAAAAGAGGGATATGCCCTGCACTGCGGAATAGGTTAGAAAAGTTTCCAGGAGGAGAAAGTCTCAATGATTTAGCGGAACGAGCAGAGGAGGTCATCGACCACATTCTGGGGCCGTATATATGGGATGAAACTTATGATAAGGCTCACATAGTTATCGTGAGCCATGGCATCTTCCTCGCTGAATTAATCGCCGCATGGGTGAAAAGACAGAACACTCAACGTACGTTGAAAGTCCGACCAAGAGATTTTCGTGGCATGCGGAATACTGCGTGGACCAAAGTTCGAGTGACAGTTCAAGTGAGCAACCTCACTCAGTCCTGACCTCGTAGAGCTGACAACTAAGAAAAGGCACCACTGAGAGAACATTCGTCGACAGATGAAAGGAGGCTGATGCCTTTGGCGGTTCAGGTGATGAATATCAACAATTCCGACCATCTGTTTTCCCTGGTTCGTTGTAGCTGAAATTGACGACAATCTAGTCTGATTGTCTTGCAACAGCAGCGACAGCGTAGTGGATTGGGAAGTTCTCCCTACGATTCACAACAAAAAGATATTCGCGCGTTTTTCAAAAGAACCAATCGAGATGGAGGGTCCGAGAAGGTCGAGGAGATACAGCCAAAATGAATTTGATTATGGAAGTCAAATACTACCGATGAGTCAACGGGGTGCTCAACATTAATGAACCGAGTGTACATACCGCTACAAATAATCTAGTTCGAACCGTAGGGAAGCAGAACCTTTCTGAGTTTATTAGTCTGGGTGGGATTCGAGTAGGTGGTTTGCGAAAGACGATTCTTGCGAGCAGAAGATTTTGAAACAGCTAAATGAGAGTGGTATGCTTTATCCTAGGAGGAGCTCCAGCCGAAAGCTCTCGTTGATTGAGGTGGTCATAATGCGTACTCTTTTGAAGGACTTGCCAGATGCAAGCGATTTCCACCTCTTCTTTGCTCCTGAATGGGATTTCAGTTTATAGCCTGCTTCGACGACGGATGTGGTAGAAAACAATCGTCCAGAGCTGATCCATGTACGTAGACTCGAAGGAACAAACAATTGTCCGAGGAACATGATGAGTGAGAAATTCAGGAATCGGATCAAAAGAGTGGATATGAATGTTTGTTTACATCACAGGCTGATGGCAAGCACCGCGCACCGCGTCAGTCTCGGCTTCAGTCTGCAGCTGGGAGATGATCCTGACGAAATTTCTATTTAACAGTACCGATGACTGTCTCGCCATCGTCGAAAGCCCCCTCCCACTTGAAGTACTCTCAACCTGCAGCGTCAATACCCCCGCCCTCCCCAACAACCAGTTCTGCAGAAGCCGATTTTCTTGCCACAGTCGAAGGTGAAATATCCTTTTTTCGCTCCATTATGCGCGCACGTCCTGTCGGTCTACATCATCACTTTCACATCCTTGACATTCAAAACGCAATTCACAAAGATACCGGTCGTCTACTGCATGTAGAATCAATATGGCAAAAGTTGCAGAGTTGCTATGATCTCGACGCCGTGGATGCCATCGTGAGTGACCATGTACACCGCACCGATTCACCACCACCATCTGTGCTCACCTGACACCTCTCATTTACTAGGAACTTGAGGCTGAGGGATATCGACTGACCCCTGGCTCTTCAGTTGCGGTCCGCTCACCGTCTCCTTCAGAGAACCTCTCCCGGCATCCCTATTTTCGGGAAGAGTATTCTCTCCCGTTGGATGAATCATTCGAGAATCTTATTGCACAAAGACGAATGCGGGCGACAGCATCAGCTCCATCATCTCCCATAGCCTCACCGCCACCTGTCAAAACATCACGCAAGGCAACATCGGCATCTGGCGCCGCTGGGAAACGCGGCCGGAGGAGCAAAGCTGATATGGCCGGTTTAGTTGGCGGAGATAGCGACAGTAGCGCCTTGACTCAGGAAAGCGGAGATGAGGCTGCTGTGGGGACTCCACGTGAAAGTACGGTCACCGGCACGGATGTGGGAACTGAACTCGGGGAGGATGAAGACGTGGAGATGAAAGAACCCTCGCCTGGTTGGTACTATACCCATTCACGAAGATAACATTCACTAAGGTTCTGTTACAATAGCGCGCTCTGTGTCTCCGAAACCCCAACGGGGAAGGCCAAAAGGCGTCAAAAAAGGCAGAGGTCGACCCTCTGGTATGGTGGCTTCAACCTCGACAACAACGCGCGCTGCTAAGAAGCGGAAGCGGTGACAATTTCAGATAGATCTAAATGTCTTTGGCAATTTTTTGATTGTAATCACTAGTCATTATTTATTCCATTTACTCCAGTGGGCACACCCATCGGGCAAAACTTTACATGATCAGACAGTCTTTGTTGTCTTTAAGAGCGGCTTCTTCCTCGGCCAGAATGATTTTCTCGTCTTCACTCAGAAGCTGGCAATCCTGAGTAGAGTGCTAGTTGAGTGGGAAAGGTAACTTACCCCTTTCTTCGCCCGCTCCCGCAAACCCCTCAAACGACTCTCCCTCTCCGCCCTTGCCCTCCTTGTAAGAGTGATCATTAATTAGAAAGAAATATGATAGAGTTATGGATACAGATTGGATACAGCAAAGGATCAACAGATTAAGCATAGGCAAAAAGCGGAGGTGGAGTAAATGAATTGGGCGGGAGTGTCGTTGGGTCATTGTCATGTTTTGTGGTCATCAAAGGCGTGTTAGAAGATGAATTTTGAACAATCGTAGAAGTCAATGGCAAAGAAACAGCGCTGTGCTTTATGAGTGGGTACTTTGCCAGATAAGCAGAATGTGCCCACCTGTCCACCTTGGAAAAGGGATTATTACCGGATGATCTGGCCGGAGAACTAGCACTTGTCGAGCTCGAATTGCTCAAAGGGGGAGCAGTAATCTTGGAGTTTGCGATAGACTTTGACAAGGACGCTGAGGCTGAGGATACAGTCTTCATGACCGCTGAGGAAGCAGCAGAAGCTTTGTTATTTAGCTTGTTGCCACTGAATTCGTCCAGCAATCGTGAGCCCGCTGCCTTAGACGCCCTAGTGCCTTGTACCGGAATTGGCATAGCACAGTTATGGTCGGCTGGAAATCGATGAGAGGGACAGAATTGCTCTTGACATCGCTGTCATTCATCCGTCAGACATCTCCAGGGAAAAGAAGAAAGTCGTGAATAGCCTTACAGTGCATTTGATGGGAGAAAAGAGAACCTTCTTGCAATTCCCTTTTGCACATACTCGTGACGTCTTTGCCTTGGCTCTGCCTGTCATCACAGAGCACTCGTTGGTCAAGTGCATGTCCATCCGGATATTCGGATCTTGCCCTGGGGCTATAGCAACGGGACTATTGCATAAAGAACCTTCAAAAGAAAAAAAAGAATTGTTCAGTCGACCTGGCCCAATGCACGAATGCAACACTGCCTTACAATTCGGCGCAACTCGATCGTGCTTAGACTCATCATACTCCAAGCATCGATGGGCATCAACCTTGAAATGCTCCTGACAAAAAGACTGCTGGCAATGCTGACATTTGAACGGGAGAAAGTCGACCACAGAACAAGTAGCCTCTGAGCATTGTTTGCCGATGGAAAGAAGCTGAGCTTCACGTTCGGGTGCTGGAGTTGCGCGAGAGGCAGGTGTTGAAGTCATATTCGCGTAGTGGTGCTGGTTTGAGAAACAAGAAATCAAGAAAAATGGAGTGTAGGATAGAGGGAAAATGAAGGGTATATAACAAAGGGATTACGCGGCCTGTTCAGTACCGAGAGCTGTCGATAATGTTCTAGTAATTAGCTGAGTCATGGATGACCACGTGCCATGCTTAAAATAGGATCCTGACCAATATGCTTGAATCACATCAGTAATTGTTAGCTGTAACTGAGTCTCGATTGATTACAGCGTCTCTCTTTTGCTTGCGTCATCTCTAATCGCTACTTTAAGACACAAAAATCTCGCAAGGCTTTAGTACTGAGTATTTTGCCCTGCAACACTGACACAAAACTGTTTACGAGGTAGATTCACTGCACCATACATATCTCCGGTTTGAAAATAGGATCAAAGACTCAGAAGAACTTCATTTTGGATGGCCTGTCCAAGAGAAGCAACTCACTCAAACAATTCAAATAGAGTAAGGGACTTACCTCACACGAAGACAAACGCCTGCTGCCATTAATCCAGGGGAAAAGGTATAGGCAACAAAACGAGCGAGATCGTTGTTATAGTTGTAGCCCCACTCTGACCTTGCCCCACCCAAGTGAGCCGTGAAAAGCATGAGCCCAAAGAGAATATATCCCGAAAACCTGAGATAGTCAGATGGGTGGCATTCAATGAGGAACTTCAGTGCACCCACCTATGATACTTCCACATCATCTTCGCCTTCATGCCGCCACCAAACAATGCACCATCATTCCAGGTGCTCCCGGCACCAACAGATAATTGAACCATTGTCCATATCATACAAGCCAGGCCCAGTTTCTATTTTTATCCTTGTTCTAGCGCGTCCGGAAGACGAGAAGAAAATATCAGTGCTTACAGCATGCCAGGTTTTGTAATGCTCATAACCATGCAAGTACTTGTTGTACACAATAGCCGATGTGCCTAAGGTTATGGCAGGGAGCCCAACGGTGAAAATCACAGTCCGGTGACGCTCGAGACCAGCAGCTTTGGTTTGGGGTTGATTGGTCGGTTGAAGAGTGAGAATACCTGGGAAAATCATACGAGTCAGAATTAGTAGCTCGGTATATATGTTCCAGCTTCACCATAAGAGAAACAAGCAAGGGCAACTGGCTGTAAGAGGAGGTGATACGCGAAATAATGGAATGAGGTGGTCCCGTGCGCGTATACTGTTGACCAAGTCGTCAAGGTCATTGCCTGACGAGTATGACGCTTGGTTGCGGTCTTGAAATATCATGTGTAAAGATCACTCACTGCAATCCCTGCCTGTGGTTATGCCTAGGTTGGTAAACTGTTTGTCAAAAGGTAGAACGAACTTACCCAAACCAGGTTACGGGCCAGTGCATCCCCCTTTCGCCCTTCCATTTGAAGTTTAGAATTGTCCTTCACCATGTTCTGGGTCGGATTCGATGTTGGTGAAGTGGTGATAGCTAGGGGAGGCTTGAGGATTGCCAAGTAAGGCTACCAACAGTGTTTAACTATATAAAGTAAAAACATGTGACAGAAGACATCGGCATCAGTAATAGATCAGTAATATTTACTAGACATGGCTGGTTTTGAATTAGATACCACGAGTTGCTCCCAAACTTTTGGACAATTGGTTCAGTCAACCTACGGGTAGACCATAGTCGCTCCCCAGTTTGTCGTAGGATCATGTCGTGCTGATGATATGTATCCTCCCCAAGCTGATATGTTCGTTTGTTGGTATACTACATAAATTAAATCTGAGGGAACCCTTTCCCGCAATAACCATAACTGATAGATTTTTCCACCTCCCGCGTGAGGTGTCTAGATTTCTACAATACATCAGTTACTCTAGATTCATGAGTTTTTCAGCTACTGCTCTATAAATTCTTTGGACCTTGTGGGTCCAACTTCCAAATTTATACACCTGCTCCATATGCACACCACCCAGATCCTCCATTCGGTTTCTTCCTCTTCACGCACCTGGCTCGCTCGACAATCCTTAGACCCCTACATCCGTAAACGTGTTCTTTCCCCAACACACCCCTACCGCTCTCGCTCCGCCTTCAAACTTCTCGAAATCAACGATCAATACGATTTTCTCAGTCACTCAGACGTTCGTGCTGTGCTTGATCTAGGCGCAGCACCAGGGGGTTGGACACAAGTCGTAGCTGAAAAATTAGGTTGGTCACAACATTGGAAAGCATCGGATTTAGGCGTCAAGTTGGAAGGATTTGGGTATGGGGAGAGAGGTGTCGAGTTGGCTGAAACGTATGGAACGTGGAGCAAGCCGAAAATTGGTGTTGTGGCTGAGAGGAGGAAGCTCAAAGCGATACAACGAAGACGGTTCAAAGCAATGCAGGAGAACAAGGGACATGATGAAGAACAAGTTTTCGATCCTCTAAACATTGACAACGAGGAATCAACTCCTCAATCTCTCCCTCCTGGCCGTGGAACGATCATTGCAGTAGACCTACTGGCTATGAAACCGATTTACGGTGTCCTCGACATCAGAGCCGACTTCCTCAAACCTTCATCTGAAGACCTCATAAAGCAATTATTAAGCAGATCAAAAGGCAACAGGAACAATATCGAAAAAAAAGCAGACATCATCCTTTCCGATATGGCTGCAAACTCAACAGGAAACGACGCTCGAGACATCGCATCCAGTCTCAAAATCTGTGAATCTGTATATGATTTCGCTTCTCGACACTTACAAACGGCAGAAAGAATTGGGAGAAGGAATGGCGGTGTTTTATTGTGAGTAAACCAAAAAAATTCCTGGAAGCCATGAAGCTCAAGATCTTATATGTCTAGAATCAAATATTTTACACATCCCGATCTAGAGAACTTCAAAAAGGCAAATTTGGATCCAAATTTCAACGATGTAAGAGTCGTCAAACCCCCTTCAAGTCGCTCGGAGTCAAAAGAAGCATATTTCCTCTGTCAAGGCTGGAAAGGTCTCTGGTAATCTTTGCCTCATACAAAACTACTCGATGCGAGCTGGACCTCCTGATGGTTTGTATATAACCTCCATTTAATGTCTCGCTGCATAGTTTCTCAGTTGCCTCCTCCTCAAGTATTTGATACTCTCATTAATACATACCTCCAAATACCACCAACCAACTATCAAATCAAAATTGTACAGGTCAAATAAAAAATCATTAAAAGCACAATAGAACAAATCGTAACTAATTGACTAGTTGACTGCTAAGCGCAACACAACATGCACATACAATCATTTTCAAGGTAGTCAAGAAGCAGCAAGGACACAGAGAAGACAAGATAGTGTATGTGCATGTATGTAATGTATATCTGTATGCAGCCCGCTATCGTACAAGAAATTGCAGTATCAGCAAAGGTGAGATTTGGAGTTAGAAGTCGAAAACGAAGAAAAACCAATCTGTTCCAATTCAAGGAGGGATTAAAGGCACCAGAGGACGAGTCCAGGAATCCAGTCAACTACTCTTGTCCAAATCCTTCCGTTTCCCTGATAAATACAGAGAATATAAAAATTAAGCACTACACTCAGAGAGAAACTTAACACTCACTCGATAGCAAACAACAGCTTGCTCTCCAAACTCTCATAATCTGGATACGGCGGTAAATCCAACCTGTTAAAACACGTATGACTTCTCGGTAATCCATTCGGATCTCCAGACTTTTCAATCGTAAAATGTCGCGGTCCATCTGACCCTTGTAAATCTTTGAACCCGTTCACAGGCACCCTTGAAGTTCCAGTAGTAAACTGTAGTAAACGAGCTTTACGTTCGGCAGGCCATGAGCGAATACACTGCCAGAACCATTCAATGACTTGATCAGTTTTTTCATAACCACGGTAATCTGTGAATTTTGTCCAATCATCCCTTTTTGAGGGTGAGAGGAGTCA
>Ga0153948_1001138_pt1 | contig 13883 bp, 9 predicted proteins | sample TSNJ032MetaG_FD_104696 | JGI IMG/M metagenome (GOLD analysis project Ga0153948, IMG submission 104696) | Attine ant fungus gardens microbial communities from New Jersey, USA - TSNJ032 MetaG | ecosystem: Host-associated > Fungi > Mycelium > Unclassified | place: USA: New Jersey, Wharton State...
GACATAGCCTGCCGTGCTCTTACAGGTATGCCGTTTAAAGAAATGTCAAAAGAAGAGCAAATTGCTTATAAGAAAAAACAAGAAGAAGGCCCTCTAAAATGGTACTTCAAATTAATTGATAAGTTATCGGATTAAGGTTAATTTTTTAAGTTATTTCTTACCAAGGTGTCCAAAAAGTCTCAAAGTGGTTGCAACAAAGTCTCAAACTAACTGCGTACTTATGCTAACTGCGTATTTATATTTATAGTATTTATACCCAATATAAATGTAAACTAACACCAAGTTACAGAAAAAGTAACTACGAGTTTCAAAAAAATACCACTCCCATGAATATTGAAATATAAATAAATTACAAAATATTCTCTCTGAGCATATAAGCGAAAACGGATGCCTGTTCTATTAAGAAATCGAGGATTTTAATTACTTTGCCCTTTAATTCAGTACCTGTTTTAATTCTTTGCCTATTTAACAAAATAAATCGTCTAATGATCTGTTCAAGGTAATAAATTGTATTGTCTTCAATTTCTTTATCTGAATAGTCGTAGTTTTCCATACAGTAAGATATTATTTCAAAACCATCATCCAAATAATTATATGCGATGTAATTAAAAACTTTCGCCAACGCATGCAAGGTGAGTTCACTTTGCCCCATATCCTTTGCAATGTCATAATAGAACTTAACATTCTCTTGCTTTAATGAATGCCAATCTTTCGCTTCATTTATACACATTATATCAGCAGCCAAAAGGTAATTTGTTATTATTTCTTTGTCCCGATAGCCTTTTTTGTCATTGTTTGCTATATTTTTTATTTTTTCATAGAACAATAACCAAATATGCCAAAAATTATCATATTCTTGCAGAACATCTTGAGCAACTGCAATCCCGGTTAGCAAACTTGCAAAATTTTCATTTGAATTAAATTTTTCTAAAAGTGACTTTAGATGAAATTCAATTTCGTCTTTTGGCAATTTAAGAATATAATATGCAAATTTTCTTGAAAATTCTGATATTTCTGTATAGAAATTGTGCCTGTTTTTTCTGTCTTCACTACAAATAATATCTGCAAAAGCAGGAAATGCATTTAAGCAAAAGTCCCTATGTTCTTGAAAAATTGAACCGTTAGGCAACATTTGAAAAGCAGCAGACAAAGTTTTAAGGGGAGTATTTTCAATTTCAGAATCATCTTCTTGTTTATGGTAAAAAAGCCCTTCATTACTACTAGTGTTATCATTTTTCATCATCTTGGATGTAGTGAAAAATCTAAAAAATAAATAAATTCTTTGCGTCAAAGATTTCGAAATGGCAGAACCACTTTCCTGGGGATGGTTTCGTTCAATTTTTATAATGGCATTATATGCAAGATTATCGTAATCAAATTCACATAATTCTTTATGGAATTCTTCATATAATTTTTTTATTTTATCTTCTTCATTTTTGTAGCTAAGTCTCCGAATTTCTTTAGCTAATTCGTCATATTTGGGCTTAAATTTTAAATATGCCAACCAAATATTTTGAGCTAGCTCAAAATCAATATTCCATAAATTTAATACACAACTGACGGCATAATGATATGTCTTATCATGTTTAAAAAGTAGCTGTACAATTAGTAATTTTATATTTTGTTTTTCTTCGGGAAATATTTTTATTAAGCTACTTAAACATTTTACAGCTGGTTCAGTGCCATCTGAATGTTGAAAATAATAATTTTGATATAGAGGCATTGAGGCAAATTCAAGCATTATATTTTTGCAAAATTCTTTTTGATCTTGAGGTAATTGCTCAGAATAATCCCTAATAAGAACTGTTGAAATATAAGATGGCAATGCATGATAAAATATTTGAAAGTTTTCCGTTTTGTCCTTTTTCTCAATAATTTCTTTCATTTCTAAAAATGCTAAGTTCGGATTTTCGTCATATTGATTGTCACTAACATTTTCATTTCTAAATTTCTTCTCTGCCCATAGGCTTAAACCGGAGTTAATATGTTTCATATCTTCGGCACGATCTTCTTGTTGCAATCTTCTTATTTCGTCTAACTCCTGATCGACTTTAGATTGAAAAGCAACTAATGTTTGCTTCTTCTCTTTATCTTCTTGAATAGATGCTACTTCTAAATTTCTATAATCTGTTCGAGCCAACATAAAGCGCAAGCTGACATCATCTTCTGTCTGTTCTTCTGTAGGTAGCATTTGGGCATAGAATCCATCCCAAATTTCGCAAAGCTCTTTTCTTTTCGTTTCGATATCAACAAGATCATTTTCTTTTTCAAAAATTTGGTAATGTAGGGCAATATTTTCAAGTGACAATTTTCTATGCTCTAGTCTATTTGATTCTACCCGTTCATCCCTGTACATTGGATTAGTTGTTAAGCCAAACATTTCTAGTGGTGTTTCGTCTTTTGCCTTACGGTGTAGATCTAGTTTAAAAAATTCTTTTGCATTAAATAATATTTTTGCCACATTGTATAACTTATCTGGATAAGCCGTAACAACACTTGCAATAACTGCTGATATTGAAGCAGAATTTGTTTTAGATAGTAGTTTCACAAGTATTGGTTCAATGATTTTATTTTCGTAGTTTTTTGCTATATCCAAAAGAACTCTCTCAAGTGCCATGTGAATGGATTCTAAAAGATCTGTTGCAACGTACGAACCACGGTAAGTAAACCACAATCTTTCTGAAGCATATTGTTCAATGACTTTATCCCCTATTTTAAGATTAACTCTTTTAATGTCATCATACTGAGTAAGACTTGAATTAACGTATGCTTCAGTGGTTTCATTGACAAAAGAAATAATAAAATCTAGCGTTTTATGAAAGGCATCCGAGTTAAGTAATATAAGAATTGGAGTCTGAAATGCACTGGCAGGACTATAAGAGAACATTCTGCCGCTTAATCCAAAATAACCTTCAACACCTATAGTGCTGTGCAAACCTCCAAACATACCCTCTTCTTCGGGTGCTTTATATAACCATTCCTTCTTTGCCAAATCAAAAATTTTATCAGGAAAAAGCCTTATGGTTTCAGCTGCTTCCAATGGAGTTTCCAGCAATATATCTGATATCCCATAGTATTTATCCTCTTCTTTGCCAGATATAATATTATCAATTATTTGCCCCAATTCTTCTTTTATTTCTGAAGCTGAGTTTAAAATATTCTTAATTAACTGCTTTCTTTCTTCTCCGTATGGCTTTGAATTTTCATAGTAGTGTAGGCAAATCTTGCCCGAATATTGGGTTGAGACACCATTTTTATTTTTAGAAACCCAGTCGTCTAACAAGTTTAAAACGTGCTTTGTATTTTTTGGGTTAATTTGTCTGAGGTTTTCAAAGATAAACTTTATAGTACTTTCCCAACCTTTACCCTTTGGAACTGTTAAAAGATATTTCCATTGCATCCAATCTGACTTATCTATAAATAGCGTTTTCAAAAGCTCGTAATCCAAACTCTTACAAGCAATTCTCAGCATAAAAATAACTCTTAGCAAAAACGCTTGGTTGTGCTCTAACAGCTTTTCTTTGAATAATTCAAAAAACTTCTCAGAGTAATCAGATAATAGCACTGAAACTAGAACTTCATCTTTCCAATATGATTCCAAGTCATCATTTGCAATTAACGAGTTAATCAATTCCTTAATATCATTTTCACTCTCGTACAATTTGTCCGATAGCCAATTTCGGAATGCCCTTCTTATGGGCAACGAACTTCCGATGGATGCCATAAAACCCTCATAGCTTGTTTTTGTAGCATATTTATAATCAATAAATTTTTCTAATCCCCATTCTTCATATATATCGTGGGTTATAAAATAGGCACGTCGTGTTTTATCGTATTTTATAATCTCGTATTCGCACAATGTAGACAAGGCTTCGTTATCAGGATTGTCTACATGGATAAAAAAATTATTTTCATCAGCTTTTTTTTCAATAATATTACAAAATACAGCTTCTCTTCTCAAGTGCATATTGCTTTTTTGATAACTCGAATTCATAATTTGCCTATTCCATAAACCTGCCTTAAAGTCTTTTAGGCTAATTTCATTGCTGGCGTAAGAAGCTAAATATTCAGAAAGATAAAAAGGAATTGCTAACAGCTCCTTGAGTTTTTCATTCATGGGGAGATTAAAATTGTTTTCTTGTGCGATTTTTGAAAGTTCATCCTCAGTTAGAATTGGTATGTTTATCAAATTAAAACTTATTTGATGAGAATTTTGCAGCTCAAATGTTAAATCGTTTAAGTACATTTCTCTCGTAGTAAAGATTATTTTCCAGTTATTTTCTAGTAAAGTTTTTATAAAAACCTGAAATACACTAATATTTATTGAAAAAATTAATCCAACAATTCTTAGTCCGATGAATTGACTGAATAATATTTGCAATGAGGATAAAATTTATACTTGGAGAAGTTCATTATAAACGAGCGTTAAAACAGCGTTAAATTTTGTTTTATGAAGAGTTTGAGTTTACTTGTACATCTAAATGCCTAAAATTCAATTTAATCTGCAGCAGTTGCGGCTATCCAATCATATCATCAGGAAACTTCTACACCTGCGGGCAATACAACAGTAGCGGCAAAAAAGCATGCGGCTGCGGTTACTTTGCCGTGCCTGCCGAGTGGCTTGAGGAAAAAGTTATAAAGGATATAATGAAACTCCTCGACGATAAGCTTTTAAATAAAGCATATAAGGACTTTACCGAAGGTTTGTTAAAGTCTACTTCCCAGAAAGATGGTAAGGCTGCGGAATTAGAAAAAGCGATTTTTAAAAAACAAAAAGAAATAGACAATCTGCTTGAATCCTTGAAAACAATTGCATCTATTGGTAATCAAATTGCACTAAAGACAATATCAAACGAGATTGAAAAACTTGGTGGTGAAAAAGCCCTACTGGATAAGGAATTAGAGGATTGCAAGAAAACGAAACTTATTAAAATTCCATCATTTAATGAGTTCAAAAAGCAGATGGATATTGCCAAAGCGCTTTCATCACCCGAAAACATCGTGCAGAGAAGGCAAATAATTTGGACTTTCGTAAGCTCTATAACCCTTGACCCGTCTGATAAATCCGTCAGTATTACCTACTTTAAAAATCCCTTTGAAGTTCTTTTCAATGTCAGCAAAATACCCCAAAACCCAAGCTATAAAAAACCGGAAGCCCTAAAAGGAACTTCCAGTCAATTGGTTGCGGAGGCAGGATTTGAACCTACGACCTTCGGGTTATGAGCCCGACGAGCTACCAGACTGCTCCACTCCGCGATAATCGCTTATAATACCATTATTGCGCGCTGAATTTAAAAAATCAAGTAAGGACAAGAAAAACGGATTCTATAACTAAAAAAGAGGTCTTAAGACCTCTTTTTTAGTATAATTTATCTAACTAGTCTTCTTTCGACTTCTTTTCACCGGTTGCTGCAGTTTTAACACCCCAAACAATGGTGCCCGTGAGAGCTCCGACAGCAAGTGCTAAGAACGGATCAAATTGCCAATTATTTGAAGCTTCAGACAATGGGGTAGTTTCACCGTTGCTGTTTGTGATATATGTTTCGCCGCCTCTTGCGCTTGTTGAATAAGTATATTTTTGGCCATCGATTGTCAAAATAATACTGTAGTCTGAATTTTCAAGAGTAGAATCAGGGCGTTTGATAAATGGGGAAGGATTTGGTTCTTCATCTGCAACAGGCTTTATTTCAATGCCTATATTTTCAAGCGAAGAGCTAAAGGGAGGGAGCGAAACTCTTGTATCGGTTCCGGGAATATTAAATCCCCAAGCTGAGTCATAATCAGGAATTTGCACATTCATTGTACCTACCAGAGAATTAGAATCCTCTTCTTCGGATGGAGCAAGCTTTATGGTAATGTTGCTCATAGCCCAAGGAGCAATGACATTTTGCCCATACTTTGCATTCAGCGTAAGAGCATCACCATCAACAGATGTTTTTACATTTTCAAAATAATAACCCGCTATATCCATTAGTGAATCTTTTTTAACAGACTGCGGAATAAGAGTATCTGAAACCGAGCCTATTGCATCTATATTGCCGCTTGGCGCTTTAGAGCTTTGATAAACAGTGCCTGCTCTAAAACCGCCCCAAGTAAGGGTAGCTGCTGCCAATAATGCTGCTGCTGCACCTGCAACCCTTCTGCTTACACCTTGAAACGCAACATCTGAATGTTGGACTTGAGGAGATTGAGCCCCAGTAGCTTTAGGTTGATTATTATAAGATGATATATTGTAAGCCTTAATACCTGATACGTTCATTTCTTTTCCTTCCTTGAATTAATAAAATTTAGCAGTTGGTGATACAAAACTCGAAAATAATAAAATTTGCTAGCCTTCAAAATAAATGATCGAAGTTAATTTTAGCATACAAAAATTACTTTTGTTGGCAATTTTATGGAGTGTAGACCTGTGAATTTTGCTAACCGTATAGCTTTGTGTGTTCTTACAGGGCTTAATACTTTCCCTGAATAACTTCATTCAAAATGAGTTTATCAAGTGTTAAATCAGCAACAGCATGCTTTAAACGAGAATTTTCTTCTTGAAGCTTTTTAAGCTCTTTTAAATGCAACAAACATTTTATTTCAAATAACGACTGTGTAAATCTTTAAATTTGTCGAGATATATGTTAAAATGAACTTGCAGCTAAAACAGGAGATTACGCCGTTGAAAACAGTTTTTTGCTAGTTTTACAGATTGCATATTACGATAAGTGCGCGCAGCCCATCTTGTAGTTAAGTTACTGTCAAAAGTACAAGAAAGCGTTTCGCTTACGGCAAGATTCCAATGACAAAGCCGTTATACAAATCTGATATGCTTATGCAAAAAATGGAGTGTTTATGGCGTTAATGGATATACAAAATCTTACGTTTTCGTATGACGGTTATGACAATATTTTTGAAAATGTATCTTTCCAACTGAATACGGATTGGAAACTCGGTTTTATCGGAAGAAATGGTCGGGGTAAGACCACTTTCTTAAATATTTTGTTGGGAAATCTTGACTATCGGGGTGTAATTCATACAAAAACCGTTTTTAAGTATTTTCCATACAAGGTAGAAGATGAGAGCCTGAATACGATTGATATAGTTGAAGCTTTATATCCGAATTTTGAGCATTGGATGCTTGAGCGCGAACTATCTTTGCTTAATGTTTCTTTCGACGTTTTGTACCGTCCCTTCGAAACTCTTTCCGGCGGAGAGCAAACCAAGGTCAAAATCGCCCTTTTGTTTCTTGATGACAATGGTTTTATGCTAATTGACGAACCCACAAATCATCTTGATTCAGAAGGCAGAACTGCAATGGGTAAATATTTAAAATCCAAGAAAGGCTTTATTCTGGTTTCACACGACAGGGCGCTTCTGGACAGCTGCATCGACCATGTTATATCAATAAACAAGACTGATATAGAAATACAAAAGGGTAACTTTTCCTCTTGGTTTTACAACAAACAACTGCAAGACGGCTATGAAATTGCTGAAAACGAGAAAATAAAACAGGAAATGAAGCGTCTTGAAAGTTCTGCAAGAAAAGCTTCCTCACGCTCCGAGAAACTTGAAGGTGATAAGTATGGTATTGGCCCTGTGGATCGTGGTTACATAGGGCACAAGTCGGCAAAGATGATGAAAAGTGCCAAAAATATTGAAAGTAGACATACAAACTTGGCGCAGGAAAAGTCAAAACTGCTCAAAAATATTGACGAAGCCGAAGATTTAAAAATTAAACCACTGAAGTATCACTCCGAAAAGGTTATTTCACTTGAAAATCTCTCCTTGTTTTATGGCAACAAAGAAGTCTGTACTAACCTGAATTTTGATATAAAACAGGGAGAGATAGTTGTTGTGCGCGGCAATAACGGCTGCGGCAAGTCCACACTTCTAAAGCTTTTAAACGGTGAGAATATAACTTACAGCGGGAATTTATACAAAAACCCTAATCTTATAACATCATATGTTTCACAAAGCACATCTTCTTTAAGCGGCAATTTAAAAGATTTTGCATTCAATAACAAAATTGACGAGTCTCTCTTTAAAGCAATCTTGAGAAAGTTGGACTTTTCTCGTAATCAGTTTGAAAAAAATATCGAAGACTTTAGCGAAGGGCAAAAGAAAAAAGTCCTGATAGCAAGAAGTTTGTGTCAAGAAGCACACCTTTATATTTGGGATGAACCTCTGAACTATATTGACGTCATGTCAAGGATTCAAATTGAAAATTTGATATTGAGCCATAAGCCGACAATGATATTGGTAGAACATGATAAGCTTTTTACGGACACAATTGCAGCCAATATTATCAATATGCAATAAACTACCCTGTAATTCTTTTAAGAACTGATATTTTTTGCCCCTGATTTACAGATTTGCATTTATCTAACTTAAAGTCAGGGAAAAGTTCAGCGGTGTTCAGGTTGTCATTGTGTATAAGTACTATTCTCTTAAAAAGCCATAAAAATTCTCTCTCGATGTCAAGGACTTTATTGTCGGCATCAGAGATAAAAACCGTCTCATAAAAATCTTTACCCTGCTTCCTTATTTCGTCTTCAGAAGAGACAAAGGTACATTTCTCCTCAAGTATATTGGAGAGAATTCTTGCACACTTTACAAGTTCCGGGTTTTTCTCGTACGCGCTTACTTCGCATTCTCTGCCAGCAAGATAGAAACTTAGTGCGCCTGTACTGCAGCCATAGTCGAGTATTTTTTCGCCTTTTTCGAAATCAATCTTATCCAAAACACTTGCGACAGACGAAATATCATTTTCGCCCTTCGCACTTATTCCCTTGTAATCAATACTCCAATACGGAAGGCCCGAAGCTGATATATTTTTATATAAAGACGTTTTTTCAAAGTCGAAAACCCCTTCTTTAAAATAGGAAAAATATTCTTTTCTTACCTCGTCCGGATGTGCGCCAAAACACTCTGCTGCATAGTCAAAACCCCAGCGCGAGGTTTGTTCGGTTATAAAGTATTCTACAGACTCGTATGGGCTTAAGTTTTTCACTTCATCAATAAATTCTGCCTGGTCGTAGTCTATAAACCTAACTACCGAGCCGTCAAATATCATATTGTCTTTTTTTAAGTCTTTATGAAACAGTCCTGTCTTTTGCTGTTCAATAACAGACAATATAATGTCCGGCGCCGGACACTCTCCTTTTTGCTCTATGCGCTCCATAATCAGATATTTTCTTTTGTCCTTTAGCGCTCCGGTTTTAATGAGTTTAGGGGGACTAATCTGGTTTCTGTCATTTAAAAATTTTAAAATTTCAGCTTCTTGTATCACACCATGTTTTTTTTTCCGGTGCTTAAAATTTTCTACCTTTAGTACAGCATTATCACTAAAAGCGACCATATTATTTCTTACGCCTGTCGGCTTTGCATCTTTAAAGACTTCGCCGTCAACTTTAAACCGCTTTTGCGAGCACAAAATAGTCAACCGAACAAATTTTTTAAATCTTTCCCAAGAAGACTTTTTTTCCATCTTTTCTACGCCTTTATCTTTCTTTTTTTGGGAAAGCCTCTGTGTATTGTAATCTTCACCCTATTTAGTTTCCTAATCTTTTTTATACTTAAAAGTCAAGTTAATTTTATCTCCTTTGTTCAGCTGCATTTGTTTGCCTTCAGAAAGATAGCTGAATATAGACTTTTCGTACATTTTTTGTACACCCGACTCTACTCGTCCCTTGCCCTCATACGGCTCTACTACTCCCCTGGTAAAGTTAACGGGAAGAGCTATATAGTCTATGAAAAATCCTGCAGTTGTCGCACCTGCGTCAAGGGCAAGCTCTTTTTTGTCGAGAGGCTTATAAATAGTTGCTTTTGCTGTAGCATTACCGGTATTTTTTATATTATAGACCGCATTATCTTTTGAGGGAACACTATAGCTTGTAAGTCTCAGATAAAAATGTGCATCACGCTTACCTCTTTTTGGCTCCTTTATTTCTGTTACAACGCCCGTAAATACAGACCCTTTTTCAATTTTCTGTGTTTCATTCAGTTTATAATCTTCAATCACCCTTGCTTTTACTGTTCTTGAGGGATATTTAGTACTAAAAGGTTCAATGAGTTCAGCCGTAATTTTGAGTTTTGCAGCAAGAGCTGCAGGGGACAAAAATATCATTATCAAAAATGAAATCAGAATATTCTTTTTCATTAATTAAAGTAATCTCCAAAACCTTCTTATATTTTGCATTATACAATAACAGAACTAAAAATAATTGTTAAATTTTAAGAGATTAATTTTTATTAACAGATGTATAAAATATTACTGGTTTGTTGTAGGATGAAGGCAGTTTTATATGGCTACAATTATAAGAGTTCTCGAAAGGAGATTTCATTGAAAAAGGTTGCGCTAATAACGGGTATTACAGGCCAAGACGGTTCTTATTTGGCAGAACTTCTCATAGAAAAAGGCTACGAAGTGCATGGTATGAAACGACGCTCTTCAAGCTTTAATACTTCAAGAATAGATCACTTGTATCAAGATATTCATAGCAATAATCTAAAATTAAAGCTTCACTACGGAGATTTAACGGATTCAACAAATCTCATAAGGCTCATTCAGGAAATCCAGCCTGATGAAATATACAATTTAGCTGCGCAATCGCATGTCAAAGTTTCTTTTGATTGTCCTGAATATACTGCAAATGCAGATGGTTTAGGCACTTTAAGACTACTGGAAGCTGTAAGAATACTGGGACTTGAAAAGAAAACAAAATTATATCAGGCTTCAACGTCTGAACTATATGGTCTCGTTCAGGAGACCCCTCAAAAAGAAACCACTCCTTTTTATCCGCGCTCCCCTTATGCCTGCGCAAAATTATACGGCTATTGGATTACCGTAAATTACAGAGAAGCCTACAATATATTTGCTGTTAACGGTATTCTTTTCAACCATGAAAGCCCGAGAAGAGGCGAAACATTCGTTACAAGAAAAATAACCAGATCTGCCTGCAGAATTAAACTCGGAATGGAAGAAAAACTGTATTTAGGCAACCTGTCCTCTAAAAGAGACTGGGGTCATGCAAAAGATTATGTGGAAGGTATGTGGAGAGTACTTCAACATCCTGTACCCGAAGACTTTGTTTTGGCAACAGGTGTCACGACAACAATCAGAGACTTCTGCACAATGTCTTTTAAAGAATTGGGAATCGACATAGTTTTCAAAGGAGAAGGCTCTAATGAAAAAGGCTATGACGCAAAAACGGGCAAAGTGTTAATAGAAGTTGACCCCAAATACTTCAGACCCACAGAAGTTGACCTTCTTTTGGGTGATGCTTCAAAAGCTCGTGAAAAGTTGGGCTGGGTGTCAAAGTATACCCTGCCAATGCTTGTAAAAGAAATGATAGAAGAAGATCTCAAGGAAGCCGAACAAGAGTCCTTCAACAAAGAACACGGTTATCGGGTTATAATTCCTCAAGAGGTATAAGACTTGAACTATGATGGTGGAAAGTTTTTAATAACCGGGGCAAACGGCTTCGTCGCAAGCTATTTTATTGAATATCTGAACTCGAAACAGCCTGCTGCGTTGATTTTGGGGGTTGATACTTTAGAAGAGCCGAATTGCGGGTATAAAAATTTTCAATATCTTCAACTAAACCTTATGGATAAAGCTGCCCTAAATAACGTTCTTAAAAATTTTAGGCCTGATTATATTGTGCACTTGGCGTCGGTCAGCTCTGTATCTAAAAGCTGGAAGGAGCCTGTGGAGAGTTTTCAAAATAATACAAATATATTTCTAAATTTGATTGAAAGCATAAGAGAGCTCAACATTAAAACAAGAATACTGTCAGTAGGTTCATCCGAAGAATATGGCGAATATTCTGAAAGCGAAATGCCGCTTAAGGAGCACTATGAGCTTCATCCTAACAACCCGTATTCTGTCGCAAGGGTTGCCCAGGAGTTATTATCCTCTCTGTATGCAAAAAGCTATGGTCTGGATATAGTTATAACGCGCTCTTTCAACCATATAGGCCCGAGACAAAAAGACATTTTTGTAATTCCTTCTTTTGTAAAACAGCTTGTAGACATAGCCGATAATTCTCAAACAGGCATTATTAATGTGGGAAATATAGAAGTTGTCAGGGATTTTCTCGATGTAAGAGATGTCGTGGAAATATATTACAACCTTTTATTTAAAGGCATATCCGGAGAAGTTTACAATGTATGCTCGGGAACAGGCCTGAAATTAAAAGACATTATAATGATGGTTGCATCTCTTTTAAATATCGACGTTCATATTAATGTTGATAAGACAAGGGTACGCCCGAATGAGACTATGGTTATTACGGGGGATAACTCTAAAATCAAAGCTTGCACCGGTTGGGAACAAAGATTTTCTCTTGAGCAAACCCTTAGCGATATGATTGATTTTCAGAGAAAGAACAGGGATGAAAAAGAAGCTTCTATACATAGGCCATTACTTTCACAGTAAGACAAAGTCAACAGCGTTTTTAACAGACTATCTCGCGCAGTTTTTTGATGTAGATGTAAGATTGGACAACAGCTGGGAAACAAATGTGCCTTTTGACTACAGTATTATTACCCCTGAATACGAGGTTGTCATCTTTTTTCAACTTATCCCTAACCCAAAAATATTTAGTCAAATAAAACATAAAAATATTGTCTTCGCACCTATGTACGACCAATCAAGGAAATGGGGATATAGCGAGTGGCTGCCGTATAAAGATATTAAAATTTTGAACTTCTCTAAAACAATGCATGATAAACTTTCAAAATGGGGTTTTAATTCTTTGTATATACAGTATTTTCCTCAACCGAAAGAATTTTGCCTCGGAGACGAAAATAAAGTTTTTTTCTGGCAGAGGCTTCCTGATATCAATATAGATTCTGTCATACCGGTGTTTAAGAACAAACAGGTTGACATCCATATACACAAAACAATGGATTCGGGTCTGAAGTTTCAAAAACCCGACAAACAACTGGAAGAAAAATACCACATAACGTACTCTGACTGGTTTGAAAATGTAAAAGATATGGAAGATGCAATAAGTTCAAGAGCGCTCTACATTGCCCCAAGACTTTATGAGGGCATAGGAATGAGTTTCCTTGACGCAATGGCTATGGGAAAAGCTATAGTTGCAAACAACAAACCTACTATGAGCGAATACATAACAAACAACGAGACGGGGTATTTAATTAATTTCAAAAACCCGAAACCGATTGAACTTAAAAATATAAAGGCAATTCAAAAAAATGCTTATGAGTATATTAAAAGCGGTTACGAAAAATGGATGAGCGGCCGAAAAAAGATAATTGAATTTGTAAACTCTTCTCAAAAACCTTACAAAGTTTCTGTTTGGAAAAAACTTTACGGAACCTTCTTTGGTAATGCGCCGCTTAAGTTTAAACTTGGCAAAAATGCATATTTTTACATCTTTGGTTATGCTATAGTTGCTAAAGAGGATTGAGTTTATGAGTGAGAAAAGGATAAAGCTTCTTTTTGATGCTTCTATAATAGGAAACCTCCTAGTTAAAGGCGGTTCCCGTACAGGCATTTTTTTTGTTGCATACAATACTCTTAAGGAATTTTTAAATAATCCGGAAATTGATCTTTATCTGTATGCAAGGGTTAAAGAAATGGGAGCTCTTTTATATGCAATTGAATACGATAAAGACCTAAAAAGAAGATGCAAAATTGCTCAAATATACGGAACTCTTGATAAAGCAATAATTAAACTTGAGTATCTTAAAATCAAAAACAAGTTCGAGAAGGGCAATAAGGTATTAAGAATATTTATAAAACTTGCCTTAAGTGCAGTCAAGTTGATAAAAAAAATATTTGGTACAAAAGTAAACGAAAAACTTTTAGCTGATTATGACGCCTTGTATTCTCCGCATGATTTTCCGAATGATACTGTATTGAAAAATGC
>Ga0153948_1001139_pt1 | contig 13871 bp, 11 predicted proteins | sample TSNJ032MetaG_FD_104696 | JGI IMG/M metagenome (GOLD analysis project Ga0153948, IMG submission 104696) | Attine ant fungus gardens microbial communities from New Jersey, USA - TSNJ032 MetaG | ecosystem: Host-associated > Fungi > Mycelium > Unclassified | place: USA: New Jersey, Wharton State...
ATGAGAAAGGCGCCCAACATTCGTCGCCCTAAGGGAGCGGTGCGTCGCGCAGCCGCTCTTTCAACAGAGCATGAGAGAAAATCCGCCTTCCTGCGTCATAATGATATCCACACTGTTAAGCGCCAGCGGTGATGGCATTAAGCAAAAGTTTTCTTTATGTTCGCACTATAAGGGTGATTTGCTGACCTAATGTCAGAAATATTCCCAGGGAATACGCTAAGCGGAGCACGAACATGCAGACCGAATTCGACAGTCTTCTCCAGCAATCCGGGCTGTCAGTTGCAGACGCTGCGGAGATTCTCGGCTATTCCGAAGGTCATATTTACCGCTGGAGGCGCGGCGAGGAAACCCCACGAAAAGCGGTTGTGAATGTTTTACGCAGCAAAGCGGAAAAACGTCGTCAGCCATCAGGCGATAGTTCGTTCACCTTCATCGATCTGTTCGCAGGCATTGGCGGATTGCGGCGCGCTATGGAAAGTGCCGGCGGGCGCTGTGTGTTCACGTCCGAATGGGACAAATATGCCCAGAAGACCTACCACGCCAATTACCGGGATAACCGACCCATTGCTGGTGACATCCGGGAAGTGTCCGCCGGTGAGGTACCCGACCATGATGTGCTTGTCGCAGGCTTTCCCTGCCAGCCCTTCTCGATCGCAGGCGTTTCCAAGAAAAATGCTTTGGGACGCGCGCACGGATTTGATGATGAAACGCAGGGCACGCTGTTTTTTGATGTTCTGCGTATTCTTAAGCATCACCGGCCAGCCGCTTTCCTTCTGGAGAATGTGAAGAACCTGAAGAGCCACGACAAGGGCCGGACATTCAGCGTGATCCGGCGTAAGCTCGAAGAAGAGCTGGGCTATTCAATCCATACCTGTGTGATCGATGCCGGTCATTTTGTGCCGCAGCACAGAGAGCGCATTGTCATTGTCGGCTTCCGTACACCAGTGGATTTCAGCTTTGATGCGCTTGAACTACCGGCCTATGGCGCGAGACGGCTTAAGGAAATCCTGCATCCGGAAGATGGCAGCGAAAAGCCGGAAGCGGAGTTCACAGTGGGTCCATCAGCTGAGGTGAATAAGAAATACATTCTGACCGACAAACTCTGGCAATATTTGCAGGACTACGCTGCCAAACACAAAGCGAAGGGCAATGGCTTTGGTTTTGGTCTTGTTGGTCCTGAAAACATCGCACGCACGCTTTCAGCCCGCTACTATAAGGACGGATCAGAAATTCTCATCAGCCGTGGCAAAGGCAAGAGCCCGCGCCGCCTGACACCGCGTGAATGTGCGCGGCTTATGGGATACGATGATGATTTCCGCATACCTGTGTCTGACACCCAGGCCTATAAGCAGTTCGGCAATTCAGTCGCTGTTCCGGTCTTTGCCGAGGTTGCACGGATTATGCAGCCACATATTCTCGATCTTATTGCGCAAAGCAGAATACCGGCACGTAAGGTTGGCTGATGTTCATGATAAAGCGACGCGCAGCCGCAATATGGCTGCGATACGTGCTACCAACACAAAGCCGGAACTGATCATCCGCAAAGGATTGCATGCGGGCGGGTTCCGCTACCGCCTGCATGCAAAAGAACTTCCCGGCAAACCCGATCTGGTGCTGCCGAAATATCGTGCCGTTGTATTCATCAATGGATGTTTCTGGCATGGGCATGATTGCCATCTGTTTCACTGGCCTGCCACACGCGAAGCATTCTGGCGTGAAAAGATTGGTAGCAATGTCGCCCGTGATGAGCGCAATCATACAGAACTGAGAAATGCTGGTTGGCGTATTGCGCTCATCTGGGAATGCGCGCTGAAGGGAAAGACCCGCAGATCCTCCGGGGAAGTAATTGACACTCTCGGCCAGTGGCTTTTGACTGACGACAGGGAATTGCAGATTCGCGGCGTACAGATTTAGACGGATAATTGGGGCGGACTGAACGTGGCTGGACGGGGTTATTTATCGGGATATTTTATCGGTGCTGGTGCAAAGGTTCTTCGCGGTACCGAAGTTGATCGAACTGTCTCCAACGGGCATGAGTTTCAGGGGGTCGATATTTTCCGGGCCTTTGTAGGCACACCGGACGAGAAAGAATAAATCCCCCTCACCTATATCTGGATGGATGATGAGCAGGAAGAGCCTCTGCGACTGGAACTAACCGGCACGTAGTACAACAGCCGTAAGAAACAGAGAGGCGCCATTTCCTGTGACGAGCCGTAGATCAGGATGGCTTTATGCTCGACGTTTCTGTTCAAAAACGCTGCAATATCAAGGCTGCCAAGCGGCCCATGCATAAGCTTCTAACGGACCAAGGCTATTCACCGCATGTTATGGTCGTCACAGACAAATTGCGATTGTACGGGGCAGCCAAACATGAATTAGGTCTTGGCGTTTGCGAGCATCGTCAACACAAGATTTGGAACAACCGAGCGGAAAATTCCCACCAAACTGTCCGACGACGGGAGCGAATAATGAAGCACTTTAAGTCAGAACGAAATGTGCCTCGATTCACTTCAATCTACGATCCCATTTACGATCTTCATTACTTTCCCCGCAACAAATTCAACTCAGCAGACCACCGTGAATTACGAGAAGCCGCTACAACCATGTGGCGTGATATCGCTTGCTTGAACTCCGCGTAAGAGTATCATCATTTATCGAAAACTGTTTGCACTCAGGTTAAAGTTACAGTGCCAGTTAAAGGTGTCAATGTATACGGCGGAAACCCCGCAGCCGTATACGACCTGATGTTACCTCTGCTTTTTCTACAGAAACAACTGGCCGATATCTTGGCGGCCGCCCGTCCGGGTAGCCAGTAAATACGGCCCACAACGTCGGCGAAGCAACACCGATCTCCTTACGGCTCACCCGCCAAAGCTGTGCAAGATTGTCAGCAAATCGGTCATAGTCGCTGCCGAACTGATCAAATACCTCCTGCGCTTCGGCCCACCGGTCAAGCCAAGCGCCATCAAGCCAAACAAGAAGGCTGCAGAACTCCCGGCTTACGAGCACATCATTCAACCATGCTAGGAATACTGTCTCTTCGCGCTTGATCGACGAACCAAACGTGCCGAGCTCCTCACCGACTTGGTGAAGCGTCATCCGTTCGCGAGCGTCCTTTCCGGTGCGACGCTGGAATATTTCGACCGCTCGTAAGCTTATCCGATGGCGTTTCAGCAGATCCTCGATAGCTTGTGGCAAAGTCCTGACGAAATCCGAAGAACTGGCGGGAGCCGACGCAGGGAAGACGTCGAGTTTGACTCTCGCCCTATAGCATCCCCAGTCTATAACTTCGATGTTGAGACACGAGGCGAGAAGGTTGAGGTGGTCGGTAATCCGCTTAACCGACCCAACCTTCATTCTTTCCAGATCACCGGAGCGCAGGCGGTCGACCACGTCTCCGACTACCTGCATTCCTGCTTCTGCTAACCGGACAGCAACCTTGTCCATGCGCAACTTTACCAATGGAAGATCGTACAAGACCCTACTGTCTTCATTAAACAGTCGTGGATCGAGACTTGTGAGAGCGCGAAATCCAGCCGACATTTGCGGCTCACCAGTCACAATTGCCACCAGCGGAGCAAGTTGCCTCATTACAGCGGCCTGAGGAACAGTCCAGACTTTGGCAAGAAGAGCCACGAAGCTTTCGACGTCGATTTCCTCAACATTGGCGAGCGCATCTGCGGCCTTGCGCCACCAGAATGAAAAGCCTGGATGAAAATGGATGCCGAGACCGTCATAAGCATCATTGAGCAGCCCGCCGGTGACTTGCTCAAGCAACTTTCGTTCCTTCTGTCGGACGCGTTCCCTAGTAAGCGCCGGAAAAGCGTCGACACCGATCTCCTCTAATGTCTTCTGGTCAGTCGGAGATTTCGAAATTCTGTCTAGAAGAATAGTTGCGAGGACCTTGTCATCCAAAACGTTGGCCAAGGCAGCCAGAAACGCTGGAAGTTCTGAAAGGAACTCGTGACCGTCTACTGGAAGCCGATTTGGTAGAAGCGGTATACCCACCGCCGCGCAGTAAGCTTCCCAGCAGATGCCTCCACCCAGCTCGACTGCATTTTGCAATGCAATGTGATTGTGGAGCAGCTCGTCGACGGTGCGGCGTCCGATCGACGGGAGTTGCAGCAGCGTTTCCGTACCGCGGTCGCGAATATCTGAGAGGGTCCGGATACCGGCCTCCTCAAGTACTTTCGTTTTGGTTCCCAGATGGAGAACGCCGATTGGCAACTTCCCAATGTCTCTGCCGTATGCCTCTAGTGCAACTGCCTGGTCCACCGGGCACTCCCTCAATACACACGCTGCCAACCACGGAGACGAATTCGAACGGGCGCTGACGGCTCATCCTCAACTACTTGATCAGGCTTACGAACCAATATGTTGTACCGCCCCGTTCCTGGAATGCCCGACAGCACTAGCGTATCGCCCGCTGCCGCTCCTGCAGACCGAAAAAAACCGGTCATATGAGTAATCCTGAATTCATCCCGTGTTCCGCCCGGGTCGTGAAGGCTGTTGTTGTAATGTATGTACCGGAAGCGCCAGACCTCGCCTGCGTCATCCTTCATCTCAAGCCATGCGTCTGGGTTCTTGATGGAGGGGTCCAAAGGAGGCAAGAATGAGAGAAGGTCAGTTTGTGATTTGGGAATATGAACCCCCGCCTGATGCGCGCCGGTCTCGCCGGTGTCGTTGGCAGTGAGTCCTTTCTCGTAAGTATGCATCGTCGTTATACATCCTTTTCCGGTCTTATCGTCAGGGCGCGCTGCAGATCCTCGGCATCGCGCGTCGACACCGGTACAGCTTCGTTGCCGATCTCCCGGCGCCAGGCTGATCGGTCGATCATGACCCTCTCTACGGTGTTCTCATAAAACAGTCGGTAGATACGTACTAGCTCTGTCTGACCCCGGCGGTGAGCGCGGGCACTTGCTTGTGCTTCAAGCGCAGGGTTCCATGCCTGGGTATAATGAATGACAATTGTGGCCGCCGTAATGTTGAGGCCGGCGCCGGCTGCCTTTGGATTGAGGAAGAGGCAGGCAGGTCCAGAGTGCGCCGTAAATGCGTCGACGATAGCTTGCCGGTCTTCTTGGGGAGTCGCTCCGTTGATGGCATTCCAGAATGCGTCAGGAAATCGATCCCCGGCCGCTTCGCGAATTATATCACCGCAACGGTTAAAAATGGCGAACACCAGCACCTTCTGGCCTGAGCGGAAAGCTTCGTCAAGGATGGCGACCGTACGCTCGATCTTGGGCGTAACGAGCGGCAACCCCGGTTGTTTGAGGCAAGTTGCATCATCGTTGGCATCTGTCTGGCCGTCCTTGCCCTGTAGCCACGGATGGGCGCAAAATAATTGGAGTTGGCCGGTAGCAACAAGAGCACCGGCGACAGGATACTTCTGTAACGTGTCCGCGAGAACGGCGTCGTAAAGCAACGATAGTTCATCGCCCAGCTCAAGTGGCAGATCGATATCGATGCGTTCAGGCAAATCGTTTGCAACGTCTCTCACCTTGCGGCACAGGACGACCGGATCTGTTAGGTGCGCCAGTCGGCGAGCCGAATCTTCCGTGTCAGGGAACTGTGCCTCAAAACCCGTCCGGCTGCCAAGCAAGCCCGGAATTGCGAGATCAACCAGGGACCAAAGATTGAGCAGTGAAGTCTCGACCGGCGTACCCGTCATCGGAATCATCCGCCGCCTCGGAATGGTTGCGATCGCCTTGCGGCGGGAAGAGTCAGGGTTTTTAAGCGCTTGCGCCTCGTCGCAAACGACCCAGCTCCAATTCATACCAGAGAAAATGGCTATGTCGTTGACGACTGTGTCGTAAGTTGCGAGCACGATCTGAGCTCGCTGCAAGCCCCTCGTCGTACCCGCACGATGAGGTCCCCGATGGATTAGCACCGACAATTCAGGACCAAACTTCAGGATCTCCTTACGCCAGTTAGCAATCAGACTTGTCGGGCAGATGATGAGCGCGGGGTCACTATTGGAAGGCCGGTTACCAAGCAATAGCGCAATTATCTGGATGGTCTTCCCGAGGCCCATCTCATCTGCAAGAATGATACCGCCCGTATGACCTATCGTCCGGGCCATCCATTCGACGCCCTGAGCCTGGTAACGGAAAAGAGTTGCTTTGAGGCCAGGGATCTGCGTTTCATCGTCCAGCTCTGCGGCAGCACTGATGGCGGGCTGAAAAACATCTGCATCAGAAGAGACGGGAATATCGGGATTTTCTATCCGCAAAAGGCGGATGACGTCGGCGAAAGCGAGATCCTGGGCGTCAGCACCGCCAAGCATTCGGTGCATCAGTTGCGGAGCGTCCCGGGGAATCGGGCGGATCGTTGCACCATCATCAATCCAGTTGTTATCCGGGCCGGCCACGTACCAGATTGCCTTCTCGCCCCGGCCGGTTCGGGTACCCGCGAGCATAGCGACGAACCGCCCGTCCAAGCGACGCACGCGGATCTCTGCTTCCAGAAGGCGGCCGGACAGTTCTCTTCCCGAAGGGGGATGCAGGGCGAGTTCCCTGAAATCAGAGGGGAGGTCCGAAGAGAGATCAATCATGATACATAGCCCGCAGTTCGTCGGGGCTCCATGGTAGCGGGCGCCTGGTGTGCGCAGCCCGATGGCAATTAGGGCAAAGCGGTATAAGATCCGTAGATGGATCGTAGACGCGCGGTTCGCCTAGCAAAGATATTGGCTGGATGTGATGAACTTCGATAATCGAGCCCAAACCGGGATAATGGCATTCTGAGTCGAACCCGCAGACCTGGCAGTGCTCACCATGAATTCGAAGCGCGAGCAGTCGGTTGCGCGGATTCCGTTCACGACGCCTAACAGTCGCGATCGAAAGCTCGCCTTCGACCTCCCCGGTCGGTGGAACCTGCTCCTCAACAGAATCATAGCCGTAAAGTTCAGCCATTGCGGCCAGGATTGGAATAACCAGTTCCCGGCACGTTACAGCGAGCACATCCTCTTCGAAACGTCCCGCAATATTTCGCTTCTCGGCGGAAAGCGAAAAACTCCCGTCGTGTATGCGCCACGTCTCCAGCGAGTGGTCAGCCGAGAAGCGGACATCGGCGCGATCGGCGATGGATGCCACCAGAGCGCGGGCCAGTTGCACCTCCTCGGCGTCGGCGCGGTTCATCTGGCCGATAGTGTCTGCTGCAAAGTTACCAAAGGTTAGTATTGCCCGAAACCTGTTCAGACCAACAGGTCGCAAGGTCACAATTGGGCTATGCGAGCGTGGAAGATCAGCGAACCATAGCCGCAATCCGGTCTGCATACCGGAACGGTCCTCCTCAAGACCGATCGCCGCCCCGGTCCCCTCCTCGACTTCGCGCAGAATGAACGACTGCTTTGCCGCCAGCATCTCAGCCCTCGTCGTCTTCACCGCCATTCAGTTCATTATCGTCAGGGACAGGAACATCACGCAAAAGCTTTCTCAGATTGGTCGAAATTTCGTTCCGGATATCTTCGAAAATCGGCTCGAGCTCTTCATTGCTATTGTTGTTTTCAGCAACCGCAAATGCCCAGAGCAGAAGGTCCATGCCTTCGACAGCATAACCACTGTTTGCCGCTCTCTGATAGATTTTGAGATAGAAATCATGATGCTTGTTGATGCGAACGCCAGAAACAAAGCCCGTATCCCGCTCGCTTCGCACCGCCGGCTCCCAAAGGTCACCAGAGGTTATAGTCTCTACAGCATCAACGTGAATACTGCCCGGTCGAACGTTAGTCTCAACCGGAACGCGCAGCTTGATTCCAGAACCGCGATTGTTCGAGACAGTTGCGGTTTTCTTCGAAGGGTCAACAGATTCGACGCTCGGTTTTGTGGTCGCTGGCGTGTTACCGATGGCTTTGTTTGCGCTGCCATGATCGACTCCACGTTCAACTGCTGCCTTTCGTTCAGTTCGACGATAGCGGTTGCCCGCTTCACGGTAGACGGGTTGCAAAAGCGTCTTCAGTGCGTCTTCAAGCGCCGGGTCGAAAAGAATTTTCGACTTCTTGACATCAACCTTGAATGCCTCATCCAGTTTGTGCGTAAAATCAAACTCTATTCTCAAAAGTGAGTAGTGCGGCTCAATCACGCCAAAAACGCCCAGCCATCCGCCCTGTTGAATGACGCGCCCTTCACGGTAGATGTAGAAACCCTGGCCCCTATTGGTGATGTTCGCAATCTTCTGCTCATCTCTGGTCATATCCCTACGATGCGGCAGGATCCATGCCTTGATGTGTGCGGTTTCAACGCTGCCGTCCTCAAGCTCGATCTCCAGATGTTGCTGCCTCTCCGACAGAACCTGGTCCGACTTCTCTGGATAGAACGGATTCCAAGCCTTAACGGCCTGACCGTTCACTGAAACCGAAACGTTGCGCTCACGGCCATCGCCGGCGTCGAGGAAACGATGATAGATCAGAGAGACGTGCTCCATCAGACGCTCACCCAGACGTCTGACCGCAGCCTGTTCGCGCGCACCGCCCGGATCGTCGTATTCTTTAGCTAGCAACCGATCGCACTTGGACCATACGACTAGTGTACCTTTTTCTCCGCAAAGCTCTTCAAACATGTCGTATTCGTCGGCGGTAATCGGCTCGCGCAACATCTCCCACTGGTTTTGACTTTCGACGTGCTCGAGATCCCAGGACAGTTTGGCAAATTCGGCATCCGGCCCAGTTCGCGAGATCACTGTAAACTTTATACAAACCGAACTCGAAGCTGTCTTCAACCCAAGGCCAAACTTTCCTAAGCTTGCAAGATTGGCGCGGACGGGAGCACCATAGCGCATAGCCAAAAACAATCGTTCGCCGCTCATGCCATCGCCGTTGTCACCGAAGTACACAAACTTTCGGCCATCTTCGGCAAGCTCGATCCTTACATTGATCTCACTAGCATGCGCCGCGATGGAGTTGTCAATAATGTCTGCGGCTGCGGTGTTGAAGCTGTAGCCGGTGTCCCGGAGGCCATAAATCAGACGCGGCGCATCAGGCTGGTTTATAAGGTCATTCACGCAACAGGCCCCCTCAGTCACACGCCCGCGGAAATCACAGGGTTTTCTCAGGATCATGTATACTTAGCTTGCGCGTACCAAAACAAGAGGCATGTCGTGATGGTTGTACAGAGCACTGCTGTTTTTCTGCTGTCGGGTTCAACAGCGAGCAGTCAATCTGGATTTATAGGCCTTTTCATAAGGCGCCTCCTGCCGACATATATAATCTTTCGAGATCCGCTAGTAACAACTGACCAAAATTTCGATATAATTTCAGCCAGAAGTGGAATCGCTTTTGCTCAGATCCTACATCTGACACGCTCGACCGGATTGAAGGGGACGTGCCAGTGGGGTATGGTCACGAACGAATTTCTGGACGTCGGTTTCGCCAAATGCCGTTGAAAAGCACTGCAGCGTCTTGCCAGCCGGGGGAACTGTTCGTCAGCCCTACAGCCGAAGTCTCCGACAAACCCAGCGGCGGTCGCCTGACCAGAAAAATGTTGTTTCCGCCCGCTCTTCATTTCTTGCTGCATTGCGCGACGCGACAAACAGCGGGTGCTCGTTGATGGAATGGCAGCAACGATCGACCTTGGGCTGGCAACCGCAGTTCCGGCGCGCTCGACAAAATACGCTGACACTTAGCTCAACAAAGCCCGAACGAGCTGTGAAAATCCACTTCAACACAATCGCCGGGCGAGTAAAATCAGATTACTCTCGCAAAAATACTGAATCCGATTCGCTTTTTTTGATCGGATGGGGTTCCTCTTTACTCTGCGCCGAACGATGAGTGAATGTTGAATGACAAGCGATAGCCACCAAGACGATCCTGATCTACAACCGCTAACCTTGACACAAAAAGATGAAACACCGCTATTCAGACCGGCCGAGTTGGTCGACGAGCTCAGGGCGTTGCTACGAAAGCCGCGTGGCGGGCTTGCCAAGGCGAAAGGGGACATTTCAAGCGCCGCCTTGGTCTATATAGTGCGCAACTTGCGGCCTGTTCGTGAAGAAACTTGGTATCTCGAGCTTTGGGAAGAGCTTGTGAACCGAACGAAACGCCTCTCGTTCAGACGAGCCTCGGGCTTGTCGAAACAACAGGCTAACGATGTAGCACAAGAGGTATGCGACTGGCTCCGCGAGCTTATTTTTTCCGGGACCAATAAAGCCGATGCGCTCGAAGCCTTGTTCGTAACTTCTGTATTCCGGAAGAGCGTCGATGAGGTCAGAAAAGTAAAGTTTCGGGAAAGGGTTGAACGTAACGAAACCGACTTCGAAGTGGAAGATCGGTCAGCGCGGGATTGGATCGACGCCGCTGGACACAGAAATGCTGGGCATTCCATGCCGCGCGCCGAAGCGGCCGCACATGTGGCTGCCGTGATGGCAAAGTTGACCGAGCGGGAGAGAGCCGCTGTCATTGCGGTCTACGTAGAAGGCCTTCAGCAAAAATCGAACGATCCGAACGAGACGACCGCCGCCAAGAAACTCAACGTCAGCTCCCGAAGGATCGGAGAGCTTTTGGCAAACGCCCGGAAAAGAGCCTCGGGAGACGAGGAATAGAGATGAGTGATAAATCCCAACAACTGGAAGACATCCTGATCGCACTGATGGACAAGGAGGACTTGGTCGACGATGATATCGTGGCCATGATTGAGATTCATCCGCAGCATCGTGAAGGCATTCTGCAGTTCTACGAAGACTGGCTTACAGCGGATGACGGACGTGATGGCCCGCGCCACGACAGTTGTTACGTGCCCGACATATCTCATTTGTGGACGCCAAACGGCGCGGGCAGAATTGAGAATCCATTTGAGCATTTGTCTCCCGCTGAACTAAAGGGGGTTGTGAACCGTTGCGGACTCTCTCTTTCGCTGATGACCGCATTAGAGGAGCGGGCAATCCGGGCATCAACGATACCCCTTTTGTTGGTTCGCCAGCTCGCTAGGGAGGCCAAGTCTACCGTGCGGGAAATACTGCGGTTCCTCGACCAGGACCAAACGACGCTTGCTTCGGATTTCCGATCAGACCATGCCCCCGTTAAGCGGGACAAGATCAGCTTCTCGGAGGCTGTCGAAGCGTCATCCCTTTCCGAAGACTCCAAACGCCATTGGCGGAATCTTTCGGAATGACGACATGGAGAATATCAATTCGGTCCGACGCGCTGCGAACGAATTAAGACGCAAAGTCGACCCAGGACTTACGGAGATCGCCGCGGGCGACATAGTCCAGCTTGCCCTTTCCGACCAGAATCTATCGATTGAAAAGGTAGCGCCCAGTGACACAAACCTCATGGGTGGTATTGGGGTCCTCAAGCGTCGCTATCTGGCAATATACGTGGCAAACGATCTCGACCCAAGCTTCGAGGCCGAGGTAATCGCCCACGAGATTGCTCATTTCGTCATACACTTTGAGGCCGAGATCAAAATGGAGCGCGGCTACAGTGCGCCAGGCGCCGGCGATCCGTTGCAACGTGTCGAAGCCTATAGCAAAAAGGAGCGGCGGGAAGCCCAAGCGAATGCCTTCGCCCGCGAGTTCCTTCTACCGCGTGCGCTCGCGAGACGGCTTTTCCGCGAAGGGAAACGCGCCAAGGAAATTGCCACGAGCCTAGGGATAAGACTTGAGACGGTCTATCAACAGCTGGCCGACTCGCTACTGCTGCCGGAGGCTACCGAGAAGCCGCCCAGAGCGCCCCGGCCTCCGGAACCACTTGACGGCTCCCAAGAGGAGGCAGCCCATCACCTTGGTTCGCCTTACCTCCTCGAGGCAGGCCCCGGAACCGGGAAGACCAAAACCATGGTCGAGCGCATCGTATGGCTGCTTGCCCAGGAACACGCCAAAGCCGATGACATACTGGCGCTGACATTTTCCAATAAAGCAGCGGAGGAGCTTGCCGAGCGGGTCGAGCATGCCGTCGGGGCCAGTGCGGTCAACATCTGGAGCGGAACATTTCATTCATTTGGTCTTGAACTCCTGCGCAAACACCACACCCGTTTCAATCTTCCGCCCGATCCGAAGTTGGTCGACACGAGCGAGGCGATAAACCTGCTGGAAGAGACACTTCCCGCTCTGCCGATCGTCCACATGCAGAATCTGTTCGACCCAGCTTTGGCTTTAAGAGATATCCTGCGCTCGATTTCCAGGGCGAAGGACGAACTGATCGGACCGGACGAATACGAAATCCTTGCCGAAAACATGATGCGCGATGCGGACCGCGCCGATGCCGATGCTGCCAAGGCGGCTGCCAAGTGTTGCGAAATAGCCCTTGTTTACAAGCACTACCAGGCGACCCTCGATGCGATGCGGGCGGTTGACTACGGTGATCTCATCCGGCTTCCCGCCGTCAGGATGAGGGCCGACGAGGAATTCCGTCGTCAGCTCTCGGACAGGTACAGGTGGGTTCACGTCGACGAATACCAGGATATCAACCGCGCAAGCGCCATGTTGGTAAAGGGCATCGTCGGTGACGGAAACCGCCTCTGGGTTGTCGGAGACGCCAGACAGTCTATCTACAGGTTTCGCGGAGCGTCGAGCCGCAACATGGCCCGCTTCCGTAGGGACTATCCCAGCGGCGAACTGGGGCAGTTGAGGGTAAACTACCGATCCACCGATCCGATCCTTTCTCATGTCAAAGCTTTCGGAAACCAGATGATCGTGTCTTCATACTCCCTTCCGCTCGATATAAGCGCCAATAGAGCCGAAGCCTGTGGAACGCCGGAGATATTCGTCGGAACCGATCCCCAAGACGAGATCGACGTGCTAGCAGGTAACATACGCGAACTCGAAAAGGCGGGTGTTCCACTAAGGAGCCAGGCGGTAGTCGCGCGTACCAACGGCATACTCGCCGAGGCGGCAGCGGAACTCGAGGCACGTGGGGTGCCTGTGCTGTATCTGGGACCGCTCTTCGAGCGACCCGAAGTGCGGGACATGCTGTCCTTGCTGTCGCTGATCGTCCAAGACGGCTCAACGTTGTTCAGGGTGGGTACCTTTCCCGAGTACGGCGTCGCGCCCATCGAGCTGTCGCGAGTTATCGAGGAAGCCAAGTCTCGCCAGCTAACAGTTAAATTGCTCCTTGACCAGATACCGACCCTTGCTGGTGTCACCCCTGATACCGTCCGCCGCCTTGCCCTTCTGGCAAGCCATCTGGACGGGTTTGGCCGCGACACGACGCCCTGGCTGGCTTTGATGGAATACCTGTTCGACCGAAGCGACTACGTCAGAACGGTTCTCGCCGGCCAAAGCCCTTCTGACGATCTTCGCCGCGTTGCGGTGCGCCAGCTGATAGAGGCCCTTAGGACGATGCCGCTTGTGGGTGGCAAGTTGCCGATCGTCCGCGGCCTCGAACGTGTAAGGCATCTCGTGCTGTTATCGGACGATCGCGAACTGCGGCGTCTACCGGACGAAATGCAGGACGTGGATGGCGTCCAGTTGATGACGATCCATGCAAGCAAAGGTCTGGAATTCGAAGCCGTGCACTTGCCTAGGCTCAAGCGCGGGTCTGTCCCTGCACCCAATCGTGCGGACGCATGTCCGCCGCCTGTCGGCATGGTCACAGAGAACCCTGAAACGAATGCTCACGATGCCGAAGAGGAGTGCCTGTTTTTCGTGGCGATGTCGCGCGCGAAGACACACCTCAAGCTCTATCGACCAGCTAGATCGGGAGGCAAAAATTCAAATCCCTCGATATTCGTAGAGGGACTATCGATCCAGAGCGGCAGGCAGACCGCGCCGGTAGCCCGTCTCTTCCCCGCTCCGACGCTGGAACCGATCATCGACTTTGGCTTTCCCGAGGGCTTGAATGCTGCAGACATCGAGTCTTTCGACCAGTGCGGCAGGCGCTTCTTCTATGATAAGGTCGCCAAGCTCGGCGGCTCGGTCGACAGGTCCGCTTATTTGCAGGCTCA
>Ga0153948_1001140_pt1 | contig 13863 bp, 10 predicted proteins | sample TSNJ032MetaG_FD_104696 | JGI IMG/M metagenome (GOLD analysis project Ga0153948, IMG submission 104696) | Attine ant fungus gardens microbial communities from New Jersey, USA - TSNJ032 MetaG | ecosystem: Host-associated > Fungi > Mycelium > Unclassified | place: USA: New Jersey, Wharton State...
ACTCAAGTCGAGTTGACTCAGCAGCTAAGTCTTTGAGGGTTACAAAGAGAACTTGATAGGGTTCTCACTCAATTGTGCCAGCTACTTATACAAGTATGCTATTTGCCCTCATTTACATTGATGGTATTCTACAACTAGCCAAGAGGCTGCTAGTTCAATTCTCTTGTCCATCATTCTATAAATATATATCTTTGGTCATAGTCAAGATGGCTCATAACATTCTTCCTAAACAACCATCTTGGTTGAGTCTAAGTCTTCACAACCTTACACTAACACTAGAAACCAATACCTTACTTCCCTAGAACATTAGTATACAGTCATGAGAACTTAAAGCTCAACCAAGGTAGTTGTTTAGGAAGAACTCAATAGAGTTCCCCATTGGATTGCTCTAGCTATTTATACAAATGTTTGTTGGTCTATATGCCTGTCTCCTGCAATCACATGACCCTTACTAATAACTATACATATCTTACATAATCTTTTTCATGCTGATTATATCTTTCCCAATATTTCCCATCAGATTAATAAATGTATGGGAAATAGTTTCTTCTTTAGGAACTATCTTATAACACACTATATGTGATCCCTGTAAGAGGACACCCTAGGGTCATGCTTAGTGAGTATTGATAGGTCTATTTTTATCTAGGATCTTGTTATATTGTCAGAGTTGTATCAGAGTTGGACAGTATAATTATATCATTAATTACATAATTATAATAATATTACACTGAAACTAGTAAAGTAGTTCTTAGCCTTAAATAATTTCCTGGATAGTGAAAGCTGAGGTCATTCATGTCATGACTTGACAAAATGGCTAGATCATTATTTTATTTTACTTTCTTTTTCTTTTCTTTTCTTTTCTTATTTGGACTTACTACACAAGAAAGGAGTGTGGGAAAGTGTCACATAACAATATTGCATGTCACAGTCATATGTCAGGATGTCACAAGGTCACATCACATGATGATATCACATGATAAGTGTGGGAAAGTAGTGCACAGACCATGTAGTAGTTGTATAAGTAGTGTACAGAATCAAATAGAAACTCTATTGAGTTCTTCTTGTTAACTTGGACTTGGAGTGTAATTAAGTCATCTCAGGCTAAGTCACTACAGTTCACCCTGACACATATACTGAATTTTTGGTTATATTTTATTATTCTTTTCTTTATTATTTATCTCTTAAATAATTACTCCTAGATATGTAAAAGTATTGTAGTGTAGACTGGCTATCTCCTATTCCAACTTTAGTATATATACAGAATAGATACATGGTAGCAAGTCAGTCTGTAGATTAATGTCTACTTGTATCTCTTTCCTTCTCATATACTTTTTAACTCAGACTTTGGAACTGTCACAGTTGTACTATGGACCAGTAGTCATATACTGTATGGTTTACCACTATACCAAAAGGGCAACATTAGCAAGGCTACTTGCTAATGAGAGTCCAGCTATTTATGTAGTTCTTTGAACAGGTATTTTGTTATACCTCCATGTCACTATTTAGTAGTCACTTTTTTGTGACAGGAACTCTGTTTAGTTATCTTGATAACAACTTTACACCTCTGAAATCAATGATCACTTGCAATAGGAGATCAAAGCACAACACATATGTTGAAGCTAAGATTGTTTCACCATCATCATCTCCAAACTTCTGCTCCTTGACTATCATATCTTGGAGTATACATATATTTCATTCCTATTATTAGCTAGTCCTTCTATTCCTTGATATATCTTATCTTGGAGTTGTTCAACCTACCTAACCTTTACTCTGCTCTGCATTCCTCACAAGAGGAGAGAGTGCAGTAGAGTTTTTGAAAGAGAAGTGTAAGATACACTTTTGAATTTAATGGGCTCAAAAAATGAATAATTCATACTACAAGTAGTTACCTTAATATATACATAGTGTTTTACAATACTGGAGTACAAGTTTCAGTACTCTTATGAGTTTCATCTCAGATGCTCCTGATGACAACCAAGCTCCCTAGACATCTTGACATTATATTTCATCAATTCCTGACAGATCTAGATCTTTTAGTACATGTCCAACCTTCCCTGTCTCTCTCTGGTCTGGTTTGCACTTGGTCAATTACCTTTAACCATATTAGGATATTTGGTATTGTTGTGTTAGTGTTCATGTGATTGTGCACAGACCATCTCCAGTAGTATATATAGGAGCCTGTATTGGTAGATATACCCTTACTTGAATATTATCCTAGCTTCCAGAACTCTCTCCTAGCTTTCCAGTGTGATCTCTGGCCTTGAGTCTGACATTGCCCTTACAATGTCTGAGCTTACATATCTGATATATTTCAACAGTAAGTGTATGTGATATTTGTCTTTGAGAAATGGGGGTATCCTAGCATTTATTGAATGTCTTCAACAACAGGCTTCAGTGCTAGTTCTTAAGTCATCAAATCTTATCTGACATCATTTAATGTTAACATGAATCCTGCTTCCTGCTTCTTCTGTGACATCCTCTTGCCATTGACACCTTTTTCCTCACTGATTATTTTTCCTATGAGAAAACTCGAGGTAAAGCTGAATCTAGTATTATTTCGTGTATAAACGTACTCAATACTATCTACAGCTTCCGCGTACTGTGATTATTGCGACATGTGGAGCTCTTACCGTATTCAACGTTCTGCAATTCGCCAGTCTATTAAATTTGAGACAGTTAACCATGACATACGTTCAATTTCGTAAGCCGTCTCTAATCTCCTCGAAAGCTCGAACATAAACCAATCATCACCCTTCAGCCAAGACTTCTAATGGCTTTCCTCGACAACTGCCCTTAAACGTGAGAAACGCAGCCTTAACCTTCAACGATACTTTCCATTATGGACTCCACGACGTACGCGAGTGGGAATCACTTACACCCAGAGGCAATGGCTGGGTTGTGCTTGAGCCTGGTCCAAGATCTTATGCAGTTGCAATGTACCATCAATTGCACTGTCTCAACGCTATACGCTACGACCTTACCCAGTCCAAAATCGGGAAAGCTCCAACTATGGCAGAGCTTGGACATGCACATCATTGTTACAACTATATTCGCCAAGGTTTACAGTGTGGTCTGGACTTGACGCTTGAATCAAGTTACGATGAGATGGGAGACACAGTTCACGTTTGTCGTGATTGGGTCCAGATACGGACATTCATGGAACACAATTACGATCAAAACACAATTTATTTTTCTTAATACCTATCTTTCCACCAATATCATGAAGTTTTCATTTAATTTGCTTCACAATGCACCATACCTCACTGATCGCCAGCAAAGCCGTAAATAGCAGGCAAATTCCCCCCAGATCTCTCAATGGCCCACTTCATGAAAACCCAAATTCACGGAAAACCCAACTTAATTTCAGTATAGTTCTCGATATTGAAACAAGTCAAATACCTAGCGAGTGCTTGATTTCGTTCTATGATGGTGGATAGACATAGTTGAGACGAAATTCGTTGCGCAGAATAATAATGAATTCGCTTTACTGCCTCTTACAGAGACTATACTACCCAAGGCTTACCTAGGTGGGTTCGCTGGTGCAACGACATACTGTGCTATGCTTGCGTACCCTCCTTTCACATGAGGGAGAAGGCATGTATCAAGAGTCCTAGTCGGTTTGACCTGTGAAACACATCGGTGGTATGCAAAATGTAATCAATGTACCGAAGACTGATTTGGTGACAGTCCTCCTTCAACAGCAATATGCCAGCATAGGAAGATTTATCCTGGTTGATGGAGCGATATCGTACAGTGATAATATTTCCTTGATGACAGAGGTCATATTAATAGCTATCCAGGGTCCATACGATGAGTCTTCGATGGCAGATAATTATGTGGTCCAATACCAAACAAATAAAGAGGTTGAAGAGCATTTATGTTCGCATTCAGTAAGGATAAGGGACTGGGCATACTGAAGTAGCATGTGAGGTAGCGGCCTGCGACAAAAATAAAGTATAAATATGACTTGTTACTCAGTGACATATTCTATCATGTTTAACGCACTCAGTCCGGACGATTTACTGCAGTCCAACAATTCCCTTCGCACGTTCCTGCCCTTATTCATTTTCCTGGCATTGAGCACTGTCTTCAGTGCCACCTCAGCATTACGGGACTTTCATATGCTATCTAGCTTACGAAGGTCGGAGAGTGAGTAGAAATTCATTCAGTCTTCGTGAAATGACTAAAATCTTCAGCATTAAGAAATCAACCTGGAAAGAATGAGATACCTCTGAACCTGCTTCCAGTGCTCCAGCTTGTCGAAGCAAATCAACACTATGGCATGGATGCAGACTGGGAATGGGAGACTCTCCTTCCCGCCAGTGGCTTTCAGCTCGATCCGACAGACAAACAACAGCATTTCATCTCTGTCCATCACCAGATCTTTTGCCTTAACACTCTTCGCAAGCTATACATGAACCCAGGATGGGAAGACGACATCAAGAAGCAGGATAGGGCACATCATTGCCTAAATGTGCTGCGTCAAGCTGTCCTCTGCAACGGTGATACTACGCTGGAACCTTCACATCTTGAGCTCCACTCCGATGGAAAAGAGGTCGCCGCAGCAAGTGGCATGGATGTTCTACACATATGCAGAAACTGGGAAGAGCTCAAAACTTTGCCTCTGTCTAAAGATGATAGCATTATTATTCACCATTCAAGCGCATCGTGATGTTTTGCTGTTCAAATTGAAATATAGGATTGATTCTCACGGATATCTTTAAGACCGTTCGGGGCCCGAATGGTCGCTTCTGACGGATGATGTGGGTTAGCGAAGCCCTTAGACGCCGAACCAGAATTGGATTACAATTAAGTAGATTCTGCTTCTGCTTCCACTCGATTTTCCATTTTGAGGCTTCTGGAATGCTTATCGGGTATTATCCTCTCGTGGTACATCGCAGCCCACAATGTAGATACGGTCGGAAAAATGGCTTTTCGCTTCATCTGTTTCTTCATTCCTATCATGAATCACAACGAAGAGACAAAAACCTTGCTTCCTGTAGAGGACAATTCCAACGTCTCGGGAAGGACAATCTGGGGAAAGTGGATGCACAAGGCAGTCTCTTCCAAGACAGTCTACCTCATCTGCCTCTCCTTTCTTGCGTTGAACATCGCACTTCTGGCAGCCAGTTGGCGCATTCATACAGAGATCAGGAGCCTCTATTCTTCATCCGGTCGTGATATTGAAAGCCTCCCACGACCAGACCCATTCGCAGGGTTGTCGGAAGCAAGAGAGTAAACATGAAGGTGAGGAACCACATTCGTTTTTCACTTAATTTTGATTATTTGGAATAGCCTGTCCCAACTATTGAGGCAAATTTTGGGTTAGTTTAGGAGCTCATTTGTATCCTTTTCTTCTGTCAGTGAATGCTACCTGTTTTATCATGATAGACATTGTCAATGGGGTGACTGACATCACCATTCAACGGTTACACGTGATTTATCGATAAGCGCACGGCTTGGCCTATCTCATTCGCACACTATGCTCAACCGCGTCAAAGGCCTTTTTAACATGACCTCTCCCATGGCGGATTATGCAAAGTTTCGTACCACAATGTCCTCGGGTCCGTCTTCATGGGTTTTGCCTTTATCATACACCTGATTTTTCCCAAGGAGCAACCGAGCCTGAGATCGCTACATTCGCTGAAGGCTGCTTCTGGGGCGTCGAACACATATTCCTGAAATACTTTCCTCCTTCGCAGAACAAGGGTATTTTGAAGACCTCCGTAGGATACACGGGAGGAAACCCCATTGTCACGTATCCCACGTATCGAACTGTTTGTTCTGGTGCGACCGATCATGCAGAGGCATTGAGAATTGAGTTTGATCCAGGCATCGTGTCCTACCAGGAACTTGTTGGTGAGTACAGGACTTATTGTGTGCTGCACGCGCAACTTAAACTTGGCCATCTCCTTTTGCTTGCTTCTTTTAGAATTCTTCTATCGCACACATGACCCTACCACCATCAATCAACAGGGCGCAGATATGGGGACCCGTACGCATTACCTTATCTTTGTTTCCTACGATTCTGATTCAGCATCGTAGAGTATCGTTCAGCAATATATTTCCACTCTCAAGACCAACGAATCATTGCGCAACGTGTAACAAAAGAAGTTCAGGACAAATATTTCACTCCGAAAGGCAAGAAAATTGTTACAGAAATTGCTCCTGCTTCGCAGTGGTGGGACGCCGAGGACTATCACCAACTTTATTTATTCAAGAACCCGAGCGGATACCAATGCCCTACCCACAAGTTGCACTGGTGAAATTCCTTCCTACACCTATTTGTCATCAAATATTGGCTGCTCCGTTGTAATATCGCTGACTGATGTATTTTAGTATAATGATCTTAATTGAATTGGATCTGAACTGCAATTGTGGATTTGGTCGAATCGGTCAAACATAGAGAGGCACTCTTAGGGAAGTGAATCTGTATGTATGATTAACAACGCCTTGATATCCCGGTGGTACGGGAATAGTGGACTATTGATGCATGCATTACTAGTCTATATCTCTCCATTTCTGCATTCTGAGTCTGGGGATTGAATCTAAGTATGTTAATCATCTTCATTATTACCAGATCCCTTCCAGTGTTTTTTTATCCTAAATTTGGGCGCATACCAAAGGCCTCTTCTCGTAATTCCCATCTGGGTGGAAATAAATTGCTAGGAAATAGTACAACTTGAAATCATGGTGTCACTACTGTCCTTTAGCTCTTAAAAACTTAAAGAAAAGTTGTGAAAAATCGGGCTGGGCTTCACTAATAGAACGGCTATAGAGAACCAAAGTCTTCAAACTGGTATATCCTTGGTCTTCCAAATACACGAGCACTTATAAGGCAAGGGCTGCTATTTCAATTTCGGATTATATTTAGAAAGCCCCAGAAAACCTTGCCCATGTTGACCGCGCAATGATAGAAGAGGTTCTTTCCTATCCCCATTTATTCTTAACAGCACAAGCTAAATGATCGAATTCTCTGAACAAGGTTCCTCCATCACAGAGAAGCAAGGATATATTGTCTGGAAGAACCTCTTTTGAGGTCCTATATCCTAGTCAGTACATGACTCAAACGGTTTCCTCAGGTACCCCATTTTGAACTAGAACAGCGGAAGCGGAAGCAGTTCCTGGCGTCTCAACTATAAAAGCCTCAAACTAGCACACTTTCCTGAGTGCACAGTCACCCCTCCTTCACCCCAAGTCTTCCTCATGCGTTTGGCACTCTCATTTATCGCAATGCTCACTCTTCCTTTCTGCATATTTTGCGCTCCCATGCCTAGTGAGCTCCAACCTGGTAAGAACATGACCTTTATAACATTGTATATCTCATGTTTTCACTACAGAAAACTTTTCCATTGTCGGCAATCCAACGCCTGACACGCTTCAGGGTAAAAGCAGTAATTTCTGATACGGTTAATTTCGGAAACTAATTAGAGCCCATTAGTCGGAAAACGATCCGAGGATCTTACGAAATTCGATAGCGAAGTTTCTGAACTATTTAGACGTAGGTGTTGCTATGTTACAGAATCATCTCCATTCTATTGAACCTGTTGGTATAGGGGATATCGACAATTTCAGGATAACTGGGAATCCGACATCAGATTCTGATGTGCCCCCATAAGACCAACATGGACTTGACTATGTATTTTGACTGAGTACAATTACCCATTGCTGTATGATTTGTTTTATGTATGCTCCACAGTTGCGATATATGGAATAAGGCCCTGTCGGAATAATTCTTTGATTTTATTACACTTTTTTTGAGCCTCACACATCGTTATCAAGCCTTTTTGGCGTTTGTTGAATAGATTTCCCACGTCCGATCTGCCATATGTCAAGTCTGACTCCAATTCTGTAATGTCTAAACTAATCTCCGAGCTCATTGTTCAGACTTCTTGCTAATCTCTCTGGAAAGAATTGGATATGTTATAGAGTAAGTGGAGCCTGAACAGTAGAATTACATAAACTCAAATCACAGTCGGTTCATAGGAGAAAGACATCATAGAAAATAGAAGTGGTAAGATGCTATAGGAACTGAAATGCTCATGATACAAAAGATAGACCTGGGAACCCCCAACATCCGTATCATCATTATCAATACCTGCTGTGATCACATGAAGTATATTCTACATAACACCAATCACAGAGCCATCCGGGCAGAACAGCAGAGGAATCTCAGCTGACTGTCTCAGTGTCGACAAACAGAAGTTGAATCTCATGTTGGATAACACAACGTTCAGGTGCAGGGGCGTGACACCAATGGAGACAATAAGGGCAAGTACTATTAATGACAGATATCAGAATACCTGAAGATTATTCAGATGCGATGAGAGCATCTAGAGACCAAAAATAGACATCCGGGAGCAGACCGGATGACTTCCAGAAGGAACTTTGACATCTGGATGAGGAATGTATCCGAGGTGCCGAATGACACACTCCATGTGTTTTCTGTCCACTTTCGGATGGTCATAGGAAAATCTAGAACTCTTCAGGTAGTCTAGGGAGTCATCCCAACTTCCCAAAATATTGTCGTTCACAGATGCAGGGCAAGAACAATTGACCCCATATTGTCTGCTCATAACATAATAAAATACTACTCAATGATTTGACTGGTGATAAGCATCTAGCATCGAATTCAATGTGAATGGCCAGACAGGCACCCACGATGACCTGGTCCCTTTCACTGAATAAATGTGCGGAGTCTTCATTCTTATGGAAGCTGGGATCCAGAATCATTGATATAATGCTCATTAAAATACTCTACTACCCTGTTTATTCGCGATCTAGTGCTTCTGGTGGCCAGTGTACTATATGACTGATCAAACCTCCTGTCCACGAGCCCAACACAGAGGACCCCTCGCCTGGCAAGCAGAAAAAGATAGTAGCACAATATCCTCTCATGAGACTGTTGACTAGTACTGCCTGTTGAGGAATTGTACAATTTGCCGTAGCATTAACAAGACTTTGATCAGGTCAGATTCATACAGCCAGTCTCAATTCACAGTCAAGCTGCTTCTGACTTCGCTATCTCCGTGCCTGAAAAGACTTTAAACCTAGCCATTTTACCTGACCCTCGTTTGTAGACTTCATCTTTCAAGCAGTATACAAATATATCAACTATAATACGTAACGAAAATCACGATTTTGAATATCTGTCAGGTCCAGAAATGCCTGACCCCTATGCTTGAGTATCATGATCTTGGTATAGGAATAGCTGAGGTGTACCTTATCGACTTTCACTTTTTCGGTTTCACCATCGCTATTTTTGCGCTCAATGTGCACATTATCGTATGTGACATCTCTAGTCTCGGCATCACGGTGCTTGTTTTCTCGATCCATAAGGTAGCGAAGGACTAAGAGCAGCACCAAACATGTCAGATAACAAATGCCGATAATAATCCACGGGATATGATTCCTGATGTCGGTGAGAAAAAGAATTCAACAAAATAATCACATGTAAATCTTACCTTGGCTTATACTTAGCTTGCCACATGAAAGGACCTGTTGCATTTCCAATGCAATACGCAGAAAGCATGATTGCATTGACTGTAACCCTCTTCGTGTGGCCGGCAGTAACGCTCGAGAGCCAGGATAAACCCAATACAAACCCTGTGAGCCCAATAACTACAGCTCGTGAGTGAGATTTGCAGAAAATAATCGAGCAACACTGACCCATGATCCATTGTACAAAAAGGAGACCAATTTTATTAGACCAAGGCAAAAAATTGACTAGAAAGACACCCAAAAGATTCGGGATGAAAAAGATTGCCCCAACATATGCACGGCTGTTGGGAATACGAGAAGCAATAGTGACCCCCACCCATATCGTGACAATTTCAATGACACCATCCACGCATGAAAGTAAAGTTGTCTGCAGAAAGCTGAATCCAAACGAAGATACAATAATCTGACGCTGGTTAAGATATGAGCTTGGAACATTATCCAGGATAGAGAACAATGCAAAGAGCCATGTTTTCGGGTCTGTGAGAGCTTCAATCATCCTTAGAATAAGTGGGCACACCGTTCCTGACATAATGGTAAGACTACGAACTGGTCTTTCTTGAACTGTTTGTTCTCCACTCCAGTTTGGTTTTCCTATAGCCTAGAGTTAAGATTGATGTGGGAAAGCTAGCCAAAAAAAACTCGCTCTGATGCGCAGTATAGCTTTAGCACGTTCATCCGTCGTCAAGAACCAGGCAGTCGTAGGGGAATCTGGAAATAGGAACCTATTTTTATGTAGACTAACTCAATAATTCTGTGAGCAATACGCACCAGAAGGCTGCAGCCGTCAGAAGTGTTATAGCGCCAGTGATTACCATGAGCCTGCAATAGAATAAGAATAGGTCTTTCCTAGCCTTCAGTAACCTTTTACCATTGCCAAGGCTCAAAGGATGACGTGTGAATGTGAAGGGTCCCAAAGCTAATGAAACCAGATATAATTTGAGCTGGTTGGACGACAAGCAATGAGAGTAGTTTCTCTAAGGCATTCTTGAATACATACCAATTCCATTTGTCAAAACTTGGGGGAAGGGGGAAATTAAGCATCAAGTAATTGAATATATACCCATTACTCACACCACCATCCCACTCGAATAGTTTGTTCATTCCTTGTATAAAACATGGACGTAACGATAAGAAACCCTGCGGTTATTGAGCCTTCACAGGCACCCAAGACCAATCTGACTACGAAAAGATCTGCGAAATTCTTGCAGGCAGCGTGAGCGCCAAGTGCGACAGCCCAAACGGTGATATTGCAACTAATGATCTGTGAGGAACAACTAACAATTGTTGGAGTGAAACGCACCTCATCCATTTGGCGACCGGGAATCTTTGTAGGCACAAGTTTTGAGGAAACTCGAATGCTAGATAACCCAAGTAGAAGATAGTCCCAAGCCTATTAAAATCAACGAGTTTTGGCTGTCAGATGATAAAAATCTCAGGTAAATTGCAGCACCAATTATATCTACCGATAGATAAATCGACAGATCGCAACATATGAAAGATCACGCACTGGTTTGCAGTCAGATGAGCTGCTTCCCTAGGGATCAAAATCAGGATGGGGCTGCATGAATTCTAGAAGGAGTAACCTGATCCCTAGTATCGCGGCACTCCCTAGAGTGGTCTTGTCCATGAATTGAACCCTGGAAATCCCCTAAGACTAACATCACCAAACTAAAGCAAAATAACCTACCAGTAGAGAGCTATGTACTCATAAACGAGCACGTAACAATTTCATTGATATCAAAAACGCACTGCACATGAGAGGTATGATATGTCTATCAATTTTCCGGCTTCACAGAGGGTCAATTAAATGCCATTGGAACAGAAGGGCTCTACGCGCCGTATTCTGAGAGCCTCCGCCGCGTCCAGCTCGCCAACATAACCCGTTACCAGTTCGGCACCAGCGTCAATTTCCTTCGTAAAAACAAATGCATTTGAATTATCTTCTAAGTTGGCAGACTTGGCTTCGTTTTCTGAAATGGGGGGCAGTTTAGGAGACATCATAGTAAGGGACGCAACACGAGCGCCAAATGTTTTTATATCATGCGAGCCGGATTATTTTTAGTCCTGGATTTTTTTTGAGTTGCTATCTATCTGGCAAGCCATAGATAGTCAAGATAAGAGTGGGGTAGATAAACGGCCCAGGGATCATGTGTCTCGAGAAGTGATAGGCCGTATCATTTGTTCGAGTCAGAGCCCGCAATTGATTAATGATATACCAGATCCAGATCATTTGACCGGCCGCGTAAAGACTTATGAGGCATCGTCAGAAGTGAACAAGTACAAGTCAGTGGCAATAATGCTTTGAAGAAAAGCGCAGGGGCTCAAAATCAGAGCCTGACCTTTGTCTCTGCATGGAATTAATCATGATTCAGCCTGAGATTTCCTCTCAGCGGAACAGCAGTGGGCAACTTCCCTAGATACTAATTTTCCTTTTTTAGTTAGAAATATCAGAGTACTATACCATATATAGATATGATCTCCATTACAGATCAAGGTCACACACTATATTACAGATAAAGCTAGATTAAACACACTAATTTTATTTCTCTTCTATGAGCTACCAAAGGTCCAAGGAGCCAAACTGTCATGATTCCCCTCTTTTCATTTCTATTTTTAAATCATCAAAAACCTCATGTGCCTGCTTCCATCCCTTCTTCTCCACATGTTTTATTAGATACACATAGGGGTCTTAGACACCACATGCAAAGGTGATCTAACCTCTTTTGTCATTGTCTCTCTGTTATCCACCTTCCTCTTTATAGTCTTTAATTGCTTACTGAACATTCTTCTCTAACAACTTCTTTTGTCAATTGTGAACAGTCTGAAGGAAGTACAGTAGAATATATAAACTCTCAAAGATGTACAGTGTTAGTGCAGGTCTTGATGACTTAAGGCTCTACCAAGTAGATGATGGTTTAGGAAGAACTCAATAGAGTCCTTTATTGTATTCAGGCTACTATATATACAAATATTATATGGTCTATGCACCAATGTCTTGTGGTTATGTCACAGTCTCCTATGATACCCTCACAGTAGCTACTCATCAACTGCTTACCTCAGTCAGATTGTTTGCAAATGCCTTCCTAGTATTTGCATAAGTTTACCTTCTCCTTAGTTTATAAACTAGCAAGTTGTACTTAGTATTTTAGCTTTGTTCATAACATAGTAGTGCCTATCTGAATTCAGGCTCCCCCCTTGACATATCCAGAGCACCATCTGGGCAAGACTTCATCAGCAGAGTTTCCTTTTCTTTCAATTTCTATAATTCCATCTGTACTTAAGGCAATACTTGACAGGTTACATGACCTTCTAGAACCCTCTATCTATTTATATCTTTCCCACACTATTTATAGTTCAACCCTGTTATAGTTCTTGAGGTTTGCAACCAAGTTGATAAATATATAAGAGAAATTTTTCTTTTCTAGAGCTGTCTTATAATATATAGTACTTTTTTTAGATCCAATTCTATTAATCCTTTCCTTCATAAATCTCTATCTATCTCTAAAGGTTTCCTCTTCAAAAGGTTGTAACCTAAGAATATAAAAAGAGGTTGTAATATAAACACAGTAGTAATCTGAGCCACTGGGCTTATCTTTTAATAGCTCTGATCAAAGCCAGAGAGCATTACAAACTTTATTTGGCTCATAACTTCATAAATACTCTACTATCTATGACAATCTCAATAGTACTAAAAAGCTTTCAAGAAGACCATTATAATAATGCTCAAAACATCTCAAAATGATCAATATTTGTTAATGTATCAGGTGATCAGTAAGATGCCAATACTAAACTACCGATATTTTGGAAACTACAAAGTATAGGCATTTCCTTCAACTCATGTCAGAAAGCACTCTTCAATACACTTCTAACAACTATAAATACAGCCTGAGGCAATACAATCCTATAGAGACACAAGATCCTCAATGTTTGCATATGACATCTGTTAATTACCCATAGATAATCATTTGTTTTTGAATAAAACAAAAAACAGTCCTAATATAGTTAAGTTATTGCTATTTTGTCACAAATAGCCACTTATTGATTTGTGATTTGCTGATTTGGTAATCAAAAGACTCAAAAAAGCAAAGTTAGACAAGTGACAAAAAATGTTGTTAAGTCTGAGGTTTATCCTCAGACATACAGTCCTTAAATACATAATTGTGGTGGTTTGTACACCAGAACAGCCTACTACATGATCACTACCTATTGTTCTACATATAGGAGTGTTATTGTTCTTTAAATAGAGACTACCTAACCATCTTAGGGCAGTCCTTTGTTCTATTCAAGGACAGATGATAATCTATAGATAAAGATCAGTGTTATATGCAAACATTGAGGACCTTGTATCTCCATGGGATTTTA
>Ga0153948_1001141_pt1 | contig 13831 bp, 14 predicted proteins | sample TSNJ032MetaG_FD_104696 | JGI IMG/M metagenome (GOLD analysis project Ga0153948, IMG submission 104696) | Attine ant fungus gardens microbial communities from New Jersey, USA - TSNJ032 MetaG | ecosystem: Host-associated > Fungi > Mycelium > Unclassified | place: USA: New Jersey, Wharton State...
CAACAAGGGCATTTTCGTAGTCTTCTTTATCGTAGAACGCACTTCCAAGGCTTATGTATATGTCAATTTCTTTTGGTGTCAAAGAGTGTGCTATTTGAAAGGAAGAAATTGCCGCTTCTATGTTTTTTGTAACATTTTGTTCTATATAGCCAAGAGTTTGCGCCACAATGCTCGTCCAGTCATGATGCGGGTTCAGGGTAATCGCAGTTTGATACCTGGCAATAGCCTTTTTCATCTCACCTTTCATGAAGTATAGGTTAGCAAGATTGCTGTGCAATGTTGCGTTGTTTGGGTGAATTTGAATAAATTTTTGATAAGTTTCAATTGCGTTTTCATAATCGCCCAACTCTTCATAAGCCTGTGCAAGACCCGCATAAGCAGGCAAACACAAAACGTCAATCCACTTGGCCATTTTGTACTCGACTATAGCTTCATCGTGGCGGCCCACCGTTCTGTATACGTCCCCCAAAAGACAGTACAGCTCAGTAAAGCCCGGCAGTTTGTCTATAATTTTCGAATAAACCTCAATAGATTTCTCGTAATCTTTAACTGCGTAATAAGCAAAACCTTCAAAGAGCTGCGGAAGCGCCGCAAAGATTTTAAGCTTGCGGCAGAAAGACCTTATTGCCTCCTTGTCAAAGGGCAGAGTAATTACCGATAAGAAAAACTCCCACCAACTCAACATTTTTGTTTTAAAAGAGGAGAAAAATATTACCCTTAAAAGCCTGTGTCTGAGATAGTGTATTCTGGAAGACCTAAAAAGAGTGTATTTGAGCGCTTCTTTTGTTTGCGCCAGAGCGTCCGAGTATCTGTCTTTTTTCTTTAAGCACTGTGCAAGCATATAATGGCACTGTGCCTTATCTGCATTGTTTTGGATTGCAAGATTAAGATAGTTAATTGCCCTGTCTAACTCGCCCTTATGATAAAATGCAAAACCTATTTTATAGTAAATATCGCCGTTATCTATAAAACCCTCAAGCGCTCTTTGATATTGAGTGATTGCTTCATCAATATAGTGCTTTGCCTGATATACATCTAAATGCCAATCCATATAAAGGTCGCCAAGACGCAGATTTAGTTTTGTATTTGTAGGGTCTTTAATCAATACAGACTGACAATACTCAATAGCCTTTTGGATATCTCCCTGCTTGGTCATTTTTGTTATTCTTTTGTTTATTTCTCTTATGTCTGTTTGCATTTAAGTTAGCGCCCTTATACAGAATCTTACAATTTTATCTTGGTCATGTTCATTTATTTCAGTGAAGTTTAGAGCGTATATGTTGCCTTCAAAGACTTTTACTACTTGTGCCAACGCGCTGAAATCTTTTGAAAAATCATCCTCCTGAAATTTTACCTCAAAAACTTCTCCCGGTGTAAATACTTCGTTTTTATCGGGAATAATTCTCAAACCCCCTCCGCTTATATCCTGAGTTGTTGCTCCGATAAGTTCCCCGTCTTTTTTGACAAATACTCTTATTTTTGCGTTTGCTCTCACAAACGACCTGTTTTGCGGGTCGGAAACAGCGGGGGCGCTCTCAATATGCAGCTCCCTTCCGGAGTTCAGCACCATAGATTTCATTTTTTTAATGCCCGCAGAAGTATGGACAGCCACAAGTACCTCATCACCTTCTTCAAGTTTGGATATTTGCCCGTCATAAACCTTAGACCACAAAAGCTTTATTCTGTCAGGTTCCGCTTTGTCGATTATAGCTTCAGCCTCACCTATTTTGGGAGACTTAAGTATAACTATCTGTCCTTTTGCTGCTTCTTTCATATATTACTGATTCTAAAGGATAATTCCTTATTGTGCAAATGTATTAAGAATAGAAAGCCAAAATACTAAAATTCCATAAACTCTTTGGGCGCAAGTATTGTTGCAACAGAAGGTCTTGTGAAATATTTCCTTGCCATATCCATAACGTCTTGTGCCGTAACGGAATTAACTTCTTTCTTGTACTTTTCCTCATACTCTGTCCCAAGGCCGAGTATGTAGTCGTATCCCTTTGTGCTTGCTATATGCATATTTGTTTGCGAAAAATACTCAAGTCTTCCCAGTACATTTTCTTTAGCACCCTGAAGCTCTTCTTCGGATATAAGTGTTTCCTGAAGTTTTTTAATTTCTGCCATAAAGCCGTCCAGAGACTGTTTTATATTTTTCGGACTTGTGGCAATGTATATATTCCAAATTGCTCCGCGCTCAAGAACTTCATAACTGCTTCTAACCGTATAAGCTAATCCCTGCTTGTCTCTCAGCTCGTAAAACAACCTTGAACTCAGACCGGATGCACCCAGTAGATTGTTTGTAACTATAATTTTAGCGTAATCTTCACTATATAAGCTTTCTACTACCCAACCCTGTATTATTTGCGCCTGTTGGGCATCATTTTTAACCATTTTCACCACAACATCTTTGTCAAGGGCTTGTACTTCGGGTATGCCATAAGAATAATTTTCCGGATTTTGCATTATACTTAATTTCTCTGCAATTTTTTGTGCTGTTTGCTCCATGTCCTCAAAATCTCCGACAATTGAAACAACTTTCTTGGAACTTCTTAGTTGTTCCAAAATTTCAAGCATGTCTTCTTTCTTGATTCTATCTAATTCATTAAGTGTTTTTGTAGGACCGTTTTCATAGTAGTGGCCTTTAAAAATTTCTCCTATAAAAGCGTCTGAAGCTTTGGTTTTTGGCATATCAAGCTCGGAAGTTATCTCCCCACGAATTTTATGAACCTCTTTTTCAAAATCGTCAAAGGTTGAATTTTCGAGTAAATCTGCCAATATATCTAAGGCTAAATCAAAATCTTCATTCAAAAATAACGATGTAACGCGTATATAGTCTTGTTTGGCTTTAGTTGTTGTCTCAATAGCATTATTTTCCAGCTCTAATGCCAAGTCTTTTGCAGAACGCTTTTTTGTTCCCTGCAAAAGTAGTTTTGCAAAAAGAGAATAAGCCCCTGCGTACTTTTCGGGCTTGTTAATCGAAAAATAACAACAGACAGCAGTTCTTGGAGTGAGTTTATTGTTTTGAATTATCACATCTACATTATTGCTTTGTATTAATTTCATTAATTCACCTCCAAATGTGCTGTTTTTGGTATCAATACGCTAACGGAACACAAGTCGGGTGACAGATATTTTACAGCAATCTCTTCCAAATACCTTGTGTCAATTTCTTCAAGAAGTCTCTGATAGTCGTTTATCATATTCAAATCTTCGCAAACTGTCATGTAAAATCCTATTGAGTCTGCAATGTCCGAAACTGTTTCGGCGTCTTGGGCGAACTGAGCCTTTGTGCGCTTTTTTGCTTTTTTAAGTTCCTCTTCGCTTATCTCATTAAGTCTTGAAAGTTCTTCTTTAATCTCACGCAGAACCTCCTCTTTTTTTGAAGGTTCAAAGTTTGCATTAACAAAGAAATTCTCTCCGTCTTTAAACTGGTAATGCGCTGTATCAAGTGCGTAATAGTGAGGCTTTTCGGCTTCTTCTATAAATCTGACATTAAGCCTCGAGCTTTTACCGTCTCCTAAAATTATGGAAAGCAAATCAAGGGCAATGCTTTCCTTGAGATTTTTTGCACTGTCGGCTAAAAACCCGAACATAGCATAAGCGGTATTTACTTCGGAAGCTTGCTCAATGTACGTAGGTTCTTCTATTCTTATCTCTTTTTTATGGATTTCATTCTCTGTCTTTTTTGCGCGCTTAAAAGTAAACTCTTTTGAAACTTTTTCAAGCACATCTTTCTCATTGAAGTCTCCCACAACTATTGTGGAGATATTTTCAGGCGTGTAATGTGTTTCGTAATACTCCATAATAGAATCTCTGGGAATGGTTGAGATAATTTCCGCGGTACCAATGACGTCACGTTTATACGGGTGTTCTTTGTACATAGCATTGTTGAGTTTATTGTATACCTTGCTCCAACTTTGGTCTTGGCGCATTTTTATTTCTTCAATTACCACATAACGCTCCCTCTTGTCTTCGGGAGGCTCGCCGTTTATATCAAAAGCAGGGCCTATCTCATCATCGGGGATGGTCGGGTCTGTCATCATATCGGCATGCATCTTGATTGCAAGATTGAGGTGTTCTTTTGTAATGGTCACATAATAAAATGTATAGTCTTTCCAGGTTGCGGCATTAATTATACCACCCTTGGATTCCAGTATTTTGTCAAACTCACCCGCTTTATACTTGGTTGTTCCCTTGAACATTAAGTGTTCCAAAAAGTGCGAAACACCGTTATTGCAGGAGTTTTCATTAATAGAGCCGGTTTTAACCCAGCTTGAAATGTTGACCATACCGCTTTCTTTTTTTGCAAGTATTACCGTATGACCGTTTTCAAGGGTATACACTTTAACCGGTTCTTCCAGATACGGATATTTGACTTGATTTTCTTCTCTAATTTTAACCATCAATCTACCTTTATTCTGCTCTATTATAAGTCGGGTCTGAGCACCTTGGCTCCGCCTAAATATTGGTGCACAATTTCGTCTTGTTTTTTATCTGTATTAACTACTAACATAACTCTTATGCATTTTTCTATTGCACCTTCGACATTCATTTCTTCATAGCACATCATCGGTACATTTTTAAAGCCACATTCGGTACGTGCAAAAGCCGCAGGAAATGCTGCATTTATATCTTTCGTAACAGTAAAAATCGTAAAAGCAATGTCTTCAAGGGATATTTGATTTACATCTAAAGTGGCATCCAAAAGTTCTTTCACTGCTTTTTTAATCTCTTCTTTAGTATTGGAAGTAATGGTAATTGCCCCTCTTATTCCTCTCGTCTTACTCAAACTTGTCCCCCTTTTTTATGCCGCTTCCGAGACTCCAACTGTAAGCGCTCATCGTCCCCTTGCCTTCAGGTTTGATTTCTTTCAATACAATCGCTCCGTCGCCACATTTTACTTTTATGCCCTCTTTTGAAATATCTATTATTTCGCCGCAACAGGCACTACATCCTTCATGTGGAACTGTGGCAGACTTTATAAATTTAATTATTTTTCCGTTGTAAAGTCCCTGAGTAGTGTAGTTATCCATAAGAGCCCTTATTTTATTGTGGATTTCTATGGCATTTTTCGTCCAGTCAATAATTTTATCCGCTTTGGTAATTTTCTTTGTAAACGTTGCCTCTTCGTGTTTTTGCGCAGTCGGTTTAAGTTCGCCCTTAAGTATTTGCTCAATTGTTTTTTCGATTAATTTTGGAGAACGTTCAGCTATTATACTTGAGAGCTCTTCTGAGTTTATATCTTCTGAAAGCTCTATCTCTTCGCAGAGGCAAATATCTCCCGCGTCCATTTCAAGAACGGTAAGCATAGTTGTAATACCCGTTTTTTCTTCACCATTTAAAAGCGCTGTGCGTATAGGGTCTGCACCCCTGTGCTTCGGTAAAAGTGAAGCGTGTAAATTTATAGTTCCGTATTTTGGAATGTCCAAAACTTCCTGACTTAAGATTTGACCGAATGCAAAAGTTACAAAAAAATCGGGCTTCATTTCCCTGAGCTCTTTTATGGTTTCAGTATTTTTTGAAATCTTTTCTGGTTCATACACTCTTACCTTATGCTCAACAGCAAATTTTTTTATGTCGGAATCAGCTACTTTTTTTCCCCTGTTCGCCGCTCTCGGCGGTTGTGTGACAAGAGCCAAAATGTCATACTTGTCTGACATTACAAGAGCTTCAAAAGATTCAAGCGCAATTTTAGGAGTAGCAAAAAAGACTATTTTTGTCATTTATTCACTCTCCGATTCAATACCCATATCTTTTAAAATCTCTTCTTCCAACTCTGCCTCTTCGATGAGTTTTTCATTCTCAACCGGAGGTAAATTGTATTGTACCAGTATAGTATTCGCTTCTAATACATTTCTGGCATGGTCTATAAAGAGAATGCCGTCCAGGTGATCAAACTCGTGCTGAATTGCCTTGGAAAGCAGCTCGGAGTCTGACTCCAATATAAATGGTCTGCCATCTATATCTAACGCTTTAACTGTTACGTTTTTATATCTTCTTACATCAGTATACACTTCCGGAAAGCTTAAACATCCTTCTTTTGTACACATAGCACCTGACTTTTTAATAATTTTGGGGTTGATAAATACCTTGGGGTTCAAAGCTTCATCGGGTTCGGAGATGTCTATAACAAATATCCTGAGGCTTTCGCCTACTTGCGGTGCAGCAAGACCTACGCCGTTTGCCAAATACATGGCTTCTAGCATATTGTCAACTAACGCCCTGACTTTTTTGGATATTTTTGAAACTTCTTTTGCCTTAGCCCTCAAAAGAGGGTCTCCGTACTTTAGTATTTTTAACTTGGCCATAGAAAGAGTGTAGCATATTTTAAAAAATTTGTATATTTCACTTGACCGTTGTTTATGCGGGTGCTATTTTAGTAGGGTAGTCGGTCTTTGCGACATTGTGTCAACCAATAAACAGCATTTTCCGACATATTAAAGTCGTCACGGGCCTGTGGCACTCTGCCGAACAAAAGTTGACTAAACGTCAAGTTTTGTGAGAGGTAGGTAGCGCAAGCTACCGCCAGCCCGTTGAAAATCGAATATTAAAGTCGTCACGGGCCTGTGGCGCAGCGGTAGCGCAGGGGACTCATAATCCCTTGGTCGTGGGTTCGAATCCCTCCGGGCCCATATTTATTTAACTTTAAATTGTATACATATTTTAAATATAGTAATTTGTTGCTCGATTCTATTATACTTTTGCAATTACTTTGAGACTACGCAACCACTTTGAGACTTTCGCCGAAAACGCCCGTCAATTAGGCATCTTACTGTCCAATTTTTGCAAAATTTGCTTGGTCTCAAACTAATCCAAAATATAGATTTGCTTATGCAAAATATATTCAAAATAAATTTGTTTTAAACCCAATACCCGCTTGTGCTTAGAGTGTCTTAAACCTTTAAGCAATTAGTTTGAGACTTTTATAGTAAATTGAATAAAAAAGTCGGTAGTATTTTCTGTAAAAAAGTCGGAAAAAAATTAACACCAAGTTTGAGAAAAAATTTCTGTTTTCAAACAGAATTCATAATTTAAACATTCCAACCGACAGTTTCAATGTAGTCAAGAGGTTCTATTTTTTCAATATCAGGCGGTAAGACTTTCATACCGCTGATAATAGCGTCAATCATATCATATATTCTAGGCTTTGCTTCTGATTTCCAGTTTTCAATATATATAGCTGCAATACCTGTTCTGGATTTAGATTTTAGCCTTTTTAGCATATCTGGGCTTAGTTCTGGTTTTCTTAATTCTTCAATATCTTTATAATTGTCATTAGGAAATTTTTTATCAAAGTTTCTAACTATTTCTTCTTTTGCCCTAAGAGGATCTTTAAAAGATTTAATAAAACTTATTCTATAAGCAGGTCTTTTTATAGCTTCTGACCTGTAAACATCAACATCAATCATAATATTATCTGTTTGTGGATCTTCAAAAGCGGTTTCCATTTCTTCCATTATTGGGCGAATTATATCGGCGTGTTCTTTTGGAAACGAATCTATTTTAGGATAATTAACTCTTACATCCGCTTTAAATGCCGGAGCATAGCCAAAATTAATGGGATTTACTTTCATGGCAATAACCTCTCTTTGAGACCTCTTTAATTATATGTTTTTGCTTTAAGTTCGTAAATATATTTTTTTGCTACTGTAACAAAAGTATTGATTAAAAACTTTACAATTTTGGTTTATTAAATATATCAAAGGCTGGCGAGGGTGTTCCATAGTATGAACAGGGAACTTTAACGGGAACTGGTTTCATTGTATTTTCTTTGGCAAGAGCTTTTTTCTGGAAATGATTTGCAACGGCATTTCTAACGATAGGGGTTATTATGCTGCAAGCAATTACAGAGCCGATAACGGTAGTAAGAACCCCCAAGCCTGTTTTAAATTTAGTAAAGTCTTTTTCCACTTCTTTTATTGTATCCAACAGTTTATCTCTGGCAGCCGGTGTATTAAATTTTTCAAAGCTGTCTTTTAGGGGGCCTTCATATTTCCCTTCTCTTGCAACTTTTTCATAATTAATTTTTCCAAGAACTTTTTTTGTTCCTTTGAAAAACCCACTCATAGGTTTGCACATATATTTTTCATTTAAAGCTTCTACTGCTACAAATTCCTCTGTTACTCCTTTAATATAGTCTCCAAAAGAATTATTAGTAGTTTTAAAATCTTTAACAATAAACTCAAACGGCTTACGAGTAGATATTGCACCTTTCTCTAAAAGACTGTCTCCCATTTTTCTTATGCCCGATGTTATTGTGTAGTAAAGACCAAGGTTAATCGCGCCGTCTGCTATTTCTTGGGGGATAAGAAATTTTTTGTTTTTTCTGTCAATTTCTTTGTCTGTACTGCTGACAATCATAAATAATTGGGCAAGGCAGCTTAACCCTAAACCTACCGCCCCCAAATGCATAAGCGCCTTACCCGGATTAGTTGCAAAGTTTTTAAATGAATATGTAGATATTGATTCAACAGCTTTATTTAGCGGCATTATTCACCTGCTTTTCTGAATCAAGTTTTGCTTTTACTTTGGGTTCTAATTTTTTGGTTATCCATTTTGTTAGAGGCACATCAACTAAAAAGTTAGTAAACACCATTGCGGCTGTGCCTAAAAGTGTTCCGACAATTTTTATATTATTGTCATACTGACTTGCAAATTTATCTATCGGCATTCCCTGAACAACATCTGAAACCTTAGGAGCAAAGAAGCTTTTGCCTTTTATTTTTTCATACGATTTAACAACGGTATCGCTAATCTGTTCTGTTACAGGTTTCCACAGATTTATTTCCTTGCCGTTTAATTTGAATTTAGATAAAGATTTAACAGCCCCGATACTCGCATATCGGACAGCAACTCCTACAAGAGTTCCTGCTACTATTCTTCCTATCGTTCTCGCAACAGAAACAGCCCTTGTACTATCGTCCGTACCTTTATTTTTATAGTCAATTACAGGCTGTATTCCGAGCGCCACCACGCCTTGCAACAGTCTTTGTTCAGGGGAGTTAATATGTTTCGTGACGAAATCCGAAACTACTTTCGTAGTGCGATTTCCGACTAGCAAAGTCATTACTTACTTACTGTACCTTGACTTCCTTTAATTGTGCATATTACTACAACGCATTTTAAAGAAAATTATTGCTAGATTTCATATATTTTTTTACGAAATTGTTACTTTATGTAATAACTAAATAAACAATACCTTTTAGTTAAATTTTAGTTGATTATAAATTTATTTTCTCTTCCCTGTAATCGGCTAGATTTATTACTTTGGTTAACTCTTTATAAGAAGGTTCTTGCTTTACTATTTTTCTATGCAAAAAAGCCATAAATTTTACCATTGTACGTTCTTCTTCTAAGTTCAAATTTATTCTTTTGTCTTGGTAAAATTCAACTATATATTTTCTTATTTCCGCAAATTTCTTAAAACGCGTACTTTCTCTTTCCACTAGAAATATACTCCCCATGTCTTTTATAGCTGAAATAATTATATCATATAATTATGTTTCATCTCAGACACAAAAGTCGGAAGAGGAGTTCCAATGCTTAAGACTCCGAGCTAATGTGTGTGCATGGACGAATACATTGATATACAGACATTGGCTCAGATAAGAGGGTTAAAGAATACCCGGTCTTTGCGAATTGAAATAAACAAAGGCGCAAAGAGTAAATACATTGCCCGTGAGACAACAATTCAGGGCGGCAAGTCATATGAAATACTTATTGCGACGTTAGAGCCGAAAGTTCAGGAGGCTATTGAGAATTTAAAAGTAAAAGAAAATCAGCTTGTTCCAATAAATAACGATAATAACCAATTAACATTCATCGCCGAAAATGCAAGACTAAGGGGGCTTGCCAAGATTGATTTAATCCACCATTTATTAGATTTTAGAAAAAAATACAAGACTCAAAAAGAAGCAGACAGAATGTTTCTTGATTTATACAACTCAGGCGAATATTTAAAGCAGATATTTAAACTCTTGGGAACAACTTCACGAGGAACTCTCTGCCGTTGGCTCGCTGCATATAAAAATGGTGAGGATCTGTGTTCAAAGTATAAATATACTAAAATTGATGAATATAACTCGTCTTTAACCCCTGAGATGATAAATGCTTTTCTTAAATTTCTTCTGCACCCGAATAAATTCAAAGTAGGAAAGGCAATAAATTTAGCAATACACGTTTTAGAAAAGGAAGGATTGGAGTATATTCCTGCTCCCGTTACATTTCGAAGATATGCGAATAATTTTAGAAAAATTCATTATGATAAGTGGGTTTTAATGCGAGAGGGTGAAAAAGCGTTTGATGATAAAGTTATGCCATATATTGAAAGAGATTTATCTCAATTAGAAGTTGGTGACGTATTAGTTGCCGATGGTCACAGACTCAATTTTCAAGTTATTAACCCATTCACGGGCAAACCGACCAGAGCAACATTGGTCGGTTTTTTAGATTGGAAATCAGGCGCTTTAGTCGGGTATGAAATAATGATGGAAGAAAATACTCAGTGCATTGCTTCAGCTCTTCGCAATGCTATTTTAAACTTGGGCTTGATTCCCAAAGTTGTTTACCAAGATAACGGCAGAGCGTTTAAGTCAAAGTTCTTTCAGGACACTAATTTTGATGAGGAAGGCTTTGCGGGAGTTTACCAGAAGTTAGGAATAAAATCTGTCTTTGCAAAACCATTAAATGCTAAAGCTAAAGTTATTGAAAGGTTCTTCTTGGAATTTCAGGAAGAGTTTGAAAAAATGATGCCCTCATACACAGGCACCTCAATTCAAGATAAACCCCCACGTCTGCTGCGTGGTGAAAAATTCCATAAAAAACTCCATGAGCAAATGACTAAAAATAAAGTTCCGACAGTTCAGGAGGCAATAAAATTAATTGATTATTGGTTGGAATACCACAACTCTAAACCTTGTATAAACATACCTAAAATGACCGTTAAACAGGTGTTAAACAGCGTTGAAAAACAAAAAATCGATGTCCGTTCCCTTGATTATCTGATGATGAAAACAGAAATTAAAACAATTCACAGGAACGGGGTTCGATTCTTAGGATTTAATTATTACAGCGATGCCCTGTTTGGTTTAAGAGACAGGGTTTTAATACGCTACAGCCTCTTTGACCTAACTAAGATAAATGTTTATTCAATAAAAGGTGAATTTTTATGTGTAGCGAAAAGAGTTACCGGAACTCATCCTATGGCTCATCACCTCGGTACCGTCAAAGATATGGAAGATTTGAAACAAAAAATCCATAAGAAAAAATGTTTTAAAAATAAAGTGATTAAAGATGTCAAAAAACTTCTGCCTGATTTTGATGTTGAACTATTAAAAATTGAAACAGAAGAAGCACCTATTATCGATATTACCCCTGAACTTCCAAGCAATGTTATTAAATTTGAAAAGCAGAGGAAGCAGACACCTCGCCAAATTCAGATGAACAAGCCTCTCTTTACTTCTGATTATGAAAAATACGAGTGGCTCAGGACTAACGGTTGCACGAATTCTGAAGACAGGGCTTGGCTTGAAAACTTCCTTAAAAGCGATGACTACCAAAATATATATGGAGACGAATAATGAAAAAAGAATTTGTTAAGACTAAAAACGTCAAGCGGTTCATAGGTTTGATGGAAAATTTAAAGAAAATACCCCCGAATATTCCAAAGTTAGCGTTGGTTTGCGGTGAACACGGGCTCGGTAAAACTCAGACTATCCTGTGGTGGGCAAATAAAAACGATGCTGTCTACGTTCGAGCAAATCAGGGAATGTCGAGCAGATGGCTTCTGTCAGAGATTGCGGAAGAACTTGGTGAAGTTCCGTTTTGGCATACACAGGAAACTTTTATATTGATTGAAAACCACCTGAAACAGAACCCTAAAACGATTATTGTCGATGAAGTTGATTATTTAATCGACAAAAACATTATTGAAACCTTGCGGGACTTGCATGATAGAACAGGCGTACCGATTGTTTTAGTCGGAATGGGAGCAATCGATAGAAAACTCTCAAGATACAAACACCTTACAGATAGGCTTTATGAAACAATGCGGTTCGAACATTTTAACAAAGACGACATTAAAGAAATAATCGAACAGCTCTCGGAGGTTGAATTTACAGACGATGCAATATTACACCTCGCCTTAAAAACAAATCAATTCAGACAGATAATTAAACTGCTGAATAAAATCGAAAAACTATCAAAAACCAACGGCATTAAAAAATTGGACGAATATACTTTAAAGGAGCTATTGAATGAGCGAACAACTAATCAAACTGTGCAAACGCCTAAACAAATTCACGTTGGATGAAATATCTTTAATCTCTGAAATTGAAGAAAAAGAACTTCGCCCCGTTTTGGATGAATTTGTATCAAATAATCAGCTGATATTCAAAGACGGCATTTATTTTTATAACAAGCCTGTAGTTTTTTCAAAACGTACCTCTAAACTTCCTCCGATGTTTCAATTCTATTCACCTGAAACGATTGATATGATTGTAAAATGCTTTTGTGCAGATATTTCGGTATGCAAAACCACACTTATTTTAGCTCCTAACCTTGATTGCTTGTGCAATTTCAATAAATTTTTCAGAAAACTTATTTATGAAAAGCAAGAAACAGAACTTCTTGAATATTTTAAGAACAATCCTCAAACAGGGCGTAGCCGAATATTTTTTAATATTCCGATGTATTTTTATTTTTACAATGACAAACTATATATCAGTAAAAAACTTCTTGAAGCTCCAAATTCAACTATTTTCACTAAAAAACAAATAACAGAATTCAAAAAAACTTACAGTTATTTAGCCAGAGTCACAAGCCATAACTCTAACAAAATCAATCTGCCCCACCATCTTGCTGAGATGATTTGGAGAAGAAATAAAAGTTATAATGAACAATTCAAAGAATTAATCAATTTTCTTGCGTCATAAAATGAGCAATAACAGAATAATATTTATAAATTGTTAAGCAAAATGTTACAAAATAGTTGTCAATTTCAAAGGTGCATTTAAAATAAGTCCTCGTATTTAAAACAAATTTTTTACCATTTTTTTATGTATTGATATTATACACAATATTTGTGAGCCGCGAGGCTCAACTTTTACTGATGGCTTGGTTTTTGGGGTTATGACTTATTTCAAGTCTTTTGAAATTTTCTCATTAATCTCATTTTTAATTTTTACATCGGCTGCGATTACATCATCCATAAACTTGCCATATGCATTTAGCCCGAAATCGGCTATTTCTTTTACTTTTTTAAGTTTGTTTGCTTGTTTTGCATATTTTATTTCAAAGGCTTCTTTACCTTGATTTAAGATCCACTCTTCATTTGCTTTCTCTATGTCTGTTTTTAAAATTTCAGGCAAATGAACAAATGAAAGAGTTGCCCTGACATAATCATTGAAATCCATTTTATTTATATCTGCGCCATCTTTAAGAATATTTTCCAGTTCACTTGGAATTCTTATGCTTAGTCGGCTAGAATTTCCGCCCATGGCTTCTTTTATATAGTTTTTTATTATTTCAAACATAGTTTTCTCCTATTGTTTTTATAATAATATCATGAATTTGTCCGCTTGTCAACACAAAAATATGTCCGCTAGCGGACATATTGATTTTATTTATTTTATACTGTTAATATTTATTTCACAGGTAAATTTTTTACTGCCTCTCCCAATTCGTTTAATTTTTGCAGTAATTCAGGCAATTTGTAACAAAGTGTTAACCATTATAGCCCTGGTGGCGTACTCTTATTCATGTGTTTTGTAGGCAGGTCTTTTACAGCATCCTTAAACTCGTCCAATTTTTGCAGTAATTCAGGCAGTTC
>Ga0153948_1001144_pt1 | contig 13793 bp, 11 predicted proteins | sample TSNJ032MetaG_FD_104696 | JGI IMG/M metagenome (GOLD analysis project Ga0153948, IMG submission 104696) | Attine ant fungus gardens microbial communities from New Jersey, USA - TSNJ032 MetaG | ecosystem: Host-associated > Fungi > Mycelium > Unclassified | place: USA: New Jersey, Wharton State...
GTACATCGAAGAAAACTTCACCCTCGTGCTGCGCGACAAACGGCGCAACGGCGAGCTCGACGCCATCATCATCGCCCTGCCGTTCAACGAAGCCGACGTGCTGACCCTGCCGCTGTACGACGAGCCGTTCTACGTGCTGATGCCGGCCCAGCACCCGTGGACGCAAAAAGAATCCATCGACCCGGGCCTGCTCAACGACAAGAGCCTGCTGCTGCTCGGCGAAGGCCACTGCTTTCGCGATCAGGTGCTCGAAGCCTGCCCGACCCTGACCAAGGGCAACGATGGCGCCAAGCACACCACCGTGGAATCCAGCTCGCTGGAAACCATCCGCCACATGGTCGCGTCCGGTCTGGGCATCTCGATCCTGCCGCTGTCAGCGGTGGACAGCCACCACTACGCCCCGGGCGTGATCGAAGTACGGCCGCTGTCGGCGCCGGTGCCATTCCGCACCGTGGCGATTGCCTGGCGCGCCAGCTTCCCGCGGCCGAAAGCCATCGAGATCCTCGCCGACTCCGTTCGCCTGTGCTCGGTGGCCAAGCCCGCCGCGCCGGTTACGGCCGGTTAAGCCAGGGTCATGACTGAGCTGTCGCAAGTGTCGGTGACGGCACTCAAGGGTGTCGGCGAAGCCATGGCCGAGAAACTGGCCAAGGTCGGCCTGGAAAACCTCCAGGACGTGCTGTTTCACTTGCCGTTGCGTTATCAGGATCGCACCCGCGTGGTGCCGATCGGCCACTTGCGCCCGGGCCAGGATGCGGTGGTCGAAGGTACCGTCAGCGGCGCCGACGTGGTCATGGGCCGACGCCGCAGCCTCGTCGTGCGCATGCAGGACGGCACCGGCGGCCTGAGCCTGCGCTTCTACCATTTCAGCAACGCGCAGAAAGAAGGCCTCAAGCGCGGCACGCGGATTCGCTGCTACGGCGAAGTGCGCCCCGGCGCCTCGGGGCTGGAAATCTACCACCCGGAATACCGCGCCATTACCGGTGACGAACCGCCGCCGGTGGACGAAACCCTGACCCCGGTCTACCCGCTCACCGAGGGCCTGACCCAACAGCGCCTGCGCCAGCTGTGCATGCAGACCCTGACCCTGCTCAAGCCGAACACCCTGCCTGACTGGTTGCCGACCGAACTGGCCCGCGACTACCAACTGGCGCCGCTGGCCGACGCGATCCGCTACCTGCACAACCCGCCCGCCGACGCCGACGTCGATGAACTCGCCCTCGGTCATCACTGGGCCCAGCATCGCCTGGCCTTCGAAGAACTGCTGACCCATCAACTGTCGCAGCAGCGTCTGCGCGAGAGCCTGCGTTCGTTGCGCGCACCAGCGATGCCGAAAGCGACGAAGCTGCCGGCGAAGTATCTGGCCAACCTCGGTTTCAACCCGACCGGCGCCCAGCAACGGGTAGGCAACGAAATCGCCTACGACCTCAGCCAGCACGAACCGATGCTGCGGCTGATTCAGGGCGACGTTGGCGCGGGCAAAACCGTGGTCGCCGCCCTCGCGGCGCTGCAAGCGCTGGAGGCCGGTTATCAGGTCGCACTGATGGCGCCGACCGAGATTCTTGCCGAGCAACACTTCATCACCTTCAAGCGCTGGCTCGAACCGCTGGGCATCGACGTCGCATGGCTGGCAGGCAAGCTCAAGGGCAAGAATCGCGTCGCCGCGCTGGAACAGATCGCCAGCGGCACACCGATGGTGGTCGGCACCCACGCGTTGTTTCAGGACGAAGTGCAGTTCAAGAACCTCGCATTGGTGATCATCGACGAACAACACCGCTTCGGTGTGCAACAACGCTTGGCGCTGCGGCAGAAAGGCGTCGGCGGGCGCATGTGCCCGCATCAACTGATCATGACCGCCACGCCGATCCCACGCACGCTGGCGATGAGCGCCTACGCCGACCTCGACACCTCGATCCTCGACGAACTGCCGCCCGGTCGAACGCCGGACAACAACGTGCTGGTCACCGACACCCGCCGCGTCGAAGTCATCGAACGGGTGCGCAGCGCCTGCGCCGAAGGGCGTCAGGCGTATTGGGTGTGCACGCTGATCGAAGAGTCGGAAGAGCTGACCTGTCAGGCCGCCGAAACCACGTTCGAAGACCTCACCGCCGCCCTCGGCGAGCTGAAAGTCGGGCTGATTCACGGGCGCATGAAGCCTGCGGAAAAAGCGGCAGTCATGGCTGAATTCAAGGCCGGCAACCTGCAACTGCTGGTCGCCACCACCGTGATCGAGGTCGGCGTCGATGTGCCCAACGCCAGCCTGATGATCATCGAAAACCCCGAGCGCCTCGGCCTCGCACAGTTGCACCAGTTGCGCGGTCGCGTCGGCCGGGGCAGCGCGGTCAGCCATTGCGTGCTGCTCTACCATCCGCCGCTGTCGCAGATCGGCCGTCAGCGCCTGGGCATCATGCGCGAGACCAACGACGGTTTCGTCATCGCCGAAAAAGACCTCGAGCTGCGCGGCCCCGGCGAAATGCTCGGCACGCGTCAGACCGGTCTGCTGCAATTCAAAGTCGCCGACCTGATGCGCGACGCCGATCTGCTACCCGCCGTGCGCGATGCTGCGCAAGCGCTGCTGGAACGCTGGCCGACTCACGTCAGCCCATTGCTCGACCGCTGGCTGCGCCATGGGCAGCAATACGGCCAAGTGTGAGCACCGTCGCAGTTTGTGCAGGATCGTTCCGACAGAGCTGGTTATACTCCTGCCATTGTTTCAAAAACGGATACAGACCATGACTGACGCAGCTCTCGCCCCTGAACTTCCGCACGCGCCGTCTGTAATTCGGCTGCTGCTCGGCAAGCTGGGTATCGCCTACGAAGAAGTGCTCGATCACCACGGCCTCAATGCTTCGCGCAAGGTACAAGCCGTGTTGCTGGACGACGCCGTGGGCGCGCTGATGGTGCTGTTTCCGCAGAGCCAGTTGCTCGACCTCAACCGTCTCGCCGAACTGACGGGCCGGCGTCTGACCGCCGTCTCGACCGAGCGCCTGGAAAAGATGCTCGGCAAACACAGCCTGAGCCTGCTGCCGGGCCTGCCGGCACTGACCAGCTCGCCGTGCCTCTACGAAGAAAGCCTGCTGCGCGAGCCGAAGCTGCTGATCAACTCCGGCGAGCCGGGCGTGCTGCTGGAAATCACCAGCGAAGCCTTCAAGACCATGCTGACCAAGGCCAGCGCCGCCAATTTCGGCGAAGCCCTGAGCAGCATCCGTCCGAACCTCGACCGCCCGGACGATGACCGCGAGGAAATCACCCAGGCCGTGCAAGCATTCACCGCACGCCGGATTCAGCAGCGTCTGGAAGCGACCATCGAGATTCCACCGCTGGCCGAGACCGCGCAAAAAATCATCAAGCTGCGCGTCGACCCCAACGCCACCATCGACGACATCACCGGCGTGGTCGAAACCGACCCGGCGCTGGCTGCACAGGTTGTGAGCTGGGCGGCGTCACCGTACTACGCTTCGCCGGGCAAGATCCGTTCGGTGGAAGACGCGATCGTTCGCGTGCTCGGTTTCGATCTGGTGATCAACCTCGCGCTGGGCCTGGCCCTCGGCAAGACCCTGAGCCTGCCGAAAGACCACCCGCAACACACCACGCCGTACTGGCAGCAATCGATCTACACCGCCGCCGTCATCGAAGGCCTGACCCGCGCCATGCCGCGCGCCCAGCGCCCGGAAGCCGGCCTGACGTATCTGGCCGGTCTGCTGCACAACTTCGGCTACCTGCTGCTGGCTCACGTGTTCCCGCCGCACTTCTCGCTGATCTGCCGCCACCTGGAGGTCAACCCGCACCTGTGCCACAGCTACATCGAGCAGCACCTGCTGGGCATCAGCCGCGAACAGATCGGCTCGTGGCTGATGCGCTACTGGGACATGCCCGATGAACTGGCCACCGCCCTGCGCTTCCAGCACGACCCAAGCTACGACGGCGCCTACGCCGAATACCCGAACCTCGTCTGCCTGGCCGTGCGCCTGCTGCGCAGCCGCGGCATCGGCTCCGGCCCCGACGAAGACATCCCCGACGCCCTGCTCGACCGCGTCGGCCTGACCCGCGACAAAGCCAACGACGTCGTCAGCAAAGTGCTTGAGGCTGAAGTCCTGCTGCGCGAACTGGCCTCGCAGTTCAGCCAGGCCTGAAAACTTCGCGAGCAAGCTCGCTCCCACAAGGTTTCGGTGACCTCCTGTGGGAGCGAGCTTGCTCGCGAAGAATCCACCTCGGTTTCCTGGATGTACTGAACCCTGTGGCGAGGGAGCTTGCTCCCGCTCGACTGCGCAGCAGTCGCAAAACCAGCCAACAAAATATGCCTGACACAACAAGGCCTCAGGGTTTAGGGCCGCTCCGCAGCCCAGCGGGAGCAAGCTCCCTCGCCACAAAAGCTCTTCTCATCAAGACTCGGCTCAAGCCTTCGGCTTGGCCTTCCTCGGCTTCAAATACTTCATCAACCCCTGAAACCACATCACCAGCGCCGGATTACCCTTGAGCTGGATCGACTTGTCCTGAATCCCCTGCATAAACGCCAGCTGCTTGTTCTTCGCCTGCATCGTGGCAAAGGCATAACCCGCATCCTTGAACGCAATCGCAAACGCCGGCTCCGCCACCACCCCAGACTTGCTGGTAACGCGCTGATTCTTCACCACGAAATGCCGTGCCACTTTCCCGTCCAGCGTCTGCAGCTGAAACACCAGATCCTTGTCACCCAACTGCTGCTGGAACGCAGGATTTGTCCGGCTGGCCTTACCCATCAACAAACCCATCATCCACAGAAGAAAACGAAATTTCATGCGCACAGCCTCAAAAGGAAAATGAACGGCCGGGGCAGTGTAAGGGATTCAGACGAGAACGCCACTATCGACCGCCATTGGAAGATGATGCAACCCATTTCCCGCACGATGACCACCAAGTCACACTTCTGCACCCACCGTCCTACACCTGTTGAAACACATCCCTGTAGGAGCTGCCGAAGGCTGCGATCTTTTGATCTTCCAGCCTGCAAACCTATGGGAAATTTCCTGCAAAGTGCCGCGATACCTATGAACTAGGCAGGTTGGCAGTTCGTCGTTAGCCTCTGTGTGTCGCCGCAAAATCGGTGACTCGGACGTGCAAGTCCGGTTCAGGTGCACAATCGCAATGGCATTTCGCCGAGCCTTTTCCTATGCTCGCGGATCGTTATGGCGGCTGTGCGTCGGAGACCTTCGGGTCTGCCGGCCACCTGGACCGGTCTTGCACACCAACGCACAGCTGCCACCTCTTTCGAAGTGCAAAGCGAATAGGTGTCGGCCTCACAACTCCAGGAAGCTGCACCATGATCAAACCAACACCCAATCCCCCCGAAACACCAGACATATCGCCCTACGAATCGCTGGAATCCAAGAAATTCCACGAAGCCGCCGAACGCGCCCTCGACCACCATTTCAAACCGCGCACCGAATCCCAACCCAAACGCGAAACCGGCCTCTTCAGCCTCACCCCCGGCACCGACGCCGAAGCCCTCATGGCCAACGCCTCCGAGGACCTCCTGTCCATCAGCGCCATCGCCTGCGACCTCGCCGACGACCTCCACGGCTCCCGCCGCTCAGTAGCACTGGCCCTGAGCAGAATGGCGGATGGGGTGCGATTGATGGTGGAAGGGACGCTCGACCATATTGAATTACGGGAGTGTCGAACGCGGGGTTGATAGCCAAAAGATGACGAAGGGCGGTATTAACGCCCTTCTTCAATTGATCGCACTAATAGCATTTACTCGGAGCGATTGGCTCAGCCACTTCAGACTGAAGTCGCTTGGCAGCACTGAGACCTGACTCGTAGCCCTTGTCGGCGGCAAGCTGATAACAAGCCAAGGCACGAGGGATATCCTTCTCGCCGAGATCACCACTCTTCCAATAGTCGCCAAGCGAAACGAATGCATGCGCAGATCCCATGGAGCCCGCGCGAATAAGCTCTTTCTCCACATCAGCTGGCCGCTGGCACGGCCCTCTCCCAGCAGTTTCGTTGCCGAAACAATAAAAGCCTGCAAGAGACTCGACCCCACCTGGTGAGTTAACAGCGGCAGCTTTGAAAAGAGCTTCAACCTTGCTGTATTCCAACTGCGGAGCCATACCCGACAGACTCAGTCCCGCGGCGGACTCACTGGAAATTGGATCGCCGGAAGCAGCCGCACACAGATAATTTTCCAATGCAGCCTCAAAAAGTTCTCCTGTCAGACGGTATTGCTCAAGACCACCCAAGCCAACAAATCCTTGCGCACGCTGTGAGCAGAAATTTTCCTCGCGACTCAATGAGCGCGTATTGGCTACAGAAAGCTCCTTTTCGGGAATCGACCAATCCTCAACCCCCTCAAGCGTCCAGCAGGCCTTGCGCGAAAAGTTGAAGATCTTGATATTGCTGTTTCCGGCACGTTTATCCACGACGTCAACGTGACGATCATCCACCCTCTCGATTTCTATCCCTTCGACTTTCCCATCAGGCACCACAGCCATTAAGGGAAACGCCATGTCGCGTCCCACCTCTGCAGTGACGTGAGTCACTATCCGTCCTATATCCGACGTTCCCTTCAACACCAATAGCTTCACCGCTTGCGCAGTCAGTCGCTTTTGCGATTCGGCATTAGCGGAGAAGTATGGAAGAAACTGGGCGAAGTCTTGCGTTGGGCACGAGCCACGCCCAAATGCAGAGCCACTACCGCTATCGGACGCGATATTGTCCAGAAACACCGACCGATCACGGCTCATGCTTGCGATGCAATTGTTCACGGCTGCCACACGCGCCGAAGAGCCCGGCTCCGTCTCCAACGCATCGATCTGGCAATCGGTATCGCGCAGTTTGATCCACGCGCGCTGAGCCTCCTGAACCGTCGCCTTTTGGCTTGCGGCAAGAACTGGATCGGTCTGATATCCACCCTCAAGCCGAACCATCAATTCTTGATAACTGGTATTCAACTGCGCATCTGCAGCAGCCTTGGCACTCACAGAACATCTTTCACTCTGGGAGTTCGTTGTGATATCGACACAGGCATCCTGTGCGAATGCATGTCCCCCGAACAGTGATAACCCCCCAAGCAACACGACGCGCAACACTGGAATAAAAAAGTTATTCACTGGAAATTCCAACAACAGATTTCTAAGTATTTTTAAGCCGAACTTATTCATCTAACGATATAGCCATCTTCATAATATATCCGTTCAGATAAACGACTGCTTCGCGCCCGTTTATATCGACCGGCGTAGGGTTGTTAATCATTCCGCCATCACTGGCCGTCGCGATTTTCGTCAGTGTCTTATCCGCAACATTGGCACGCCAAATAGTTTCGTTACCGTTTTTGAAATAAAACGTCGGTCGTGACTTGCTCCAAATCGGACTATAAATATTCCAACCCGCCCCCGACCGTTCAACCGGAGCAATTGTTTCATATCCTGAGGTATGTGAATAATACGCTTGCAACTTCCCATAATCACCACCCCAACCGAATGTCAATCCACTGACAGCGTTTTCATCAGTATTTGGCCACTGCTGGAACAATAAACTACTTTCAACTGGCGGCAGCTTGGAGCCGAGTTTATAAACCATTCCCCGCAACTGATTTTTCGAGAGCTGTTGTCGATAGTAAAACGCCCCATCCAAGATGCCAGCAAACCTCTTCCCTTCGTCGTTTGAACCCAAATTCAAAGCACCATCAAAGCCGATATCTTTTGCAATCGTGTACAGAATTGGCCTGTCGTTGCGATCAACGTACTCATATAGATTACCCCGGTACGCAATCATCGATTGATCAAAATGCCCTTCAAATACGATGACATGCAACATGCCTGAGATTGTTTCGGCGGAGATTACAAATTGTTCAACAGTGCCTTTCTCATTGGGAAGCCATGCTAAATCAACGACCTTCCACGAACGCTCAAACTGCGTATACGCTTTATCGCCCAACATCAACTTAATATCTTTCTGAGTCGGCCTGGGCGCAATAGTAACCGGCGACAGAAACTGTATCTGATGAACATAGGCATCCTCTAAACACTCAACGGACTCACAAGAATTGCGCCCTGACTCAAGCCAATCGCTCTCGATTATCTGAAAAGCCCGTCGATTCTTTAACGGCTTGAAAAATTCACTCAGCTTTTCATCCATTATGGACAATGAGGGAGAGTTACAGATTTTCTTTTCTACGTCCGTTGAAGCCTTGCCGCAATCGAAACTCGCAGAATGCGAAACCGTACTAAAAAGCAAAAAGGCTAACGATAAAATCCCAGAAACTGGAAATATTTTTCTCATTGATTCAGCCATTAATTAACTCTCAACGAGTGATACAAATTTCAAATATTAAACCCTTCAGAGCGCGACAATTAAGCCCTTCCCATCGCATTTTGTCGGGCGACGCTAACATTGACCTTAAAGAATCAAGGCGTGGAATATAGCCAGACAAGGGGTCGGATTGAGCCAAACAAAATCCGCTCCATTTTATTGCCAAGGTTATCTTTAATTATTTAGAACCAATCACTTTATCAATATAGGTCTTTATCAACCCTGCATTAACATAAGGAAAATGTTGTTCCTCACCTTCTTGATACCCTTCCATCCCACTCAAGTTTTTATCAAACCTGACAAGTTTATTCACAACCAATTCATTACCCGCACTTTTTTCATACCCATAAACTTGATAAAGGGTTCCGTACGTTCCAATTCCTCTACTCGTAATTTCCCAAGAAACCAAAACAAGTACATTTTTCTTGCCTTTTACTGGATAAAAGAAAATCGACTCGATTTTTGGATCCGAGCCTGCCACATCATATTTATCGACAAGGCTTCTATTTTTTTTATTATCGGCACCAACAACAACCAAAACCAAAGAAACCGGAAATTCTGCGTTCCCTGTCTGCAAGAAGGAGAGTTCCCCTCCCTTTACAACATTAGTTTTAAACGGGCCCTGTAGCACGCGCCCCTGAAGGTAATCTACATCTTGCGCACTGCTGAAGTTTGCCATAAGAAGAACGAAAGCAAACATAAAAAAACGGAGCATAACAAATTACCTCTTAGTTGATATTCATTAGTGCAGCAAGGAATTGGAATCTGTTATTCCTGCAAGCATGCCAAACTAATAAATCCGTACCGTTACCCCCGCTACGCCACTTCCCACGCCTATCAAGCCGAATGCACCAGAAATATTACGCTCTAGGGCTAGCGCTGCGCTCGCAACAACTTCGAGGCATAAACAACTGCGGCTCATTCGTGCAGTCGCCTCCCAGATTTCCAGATAGTTCGCATGGAGACCCAGACAAAGTGCAAAAAATGGGTAACATCTATTAGAAATCTCTCGTCGAGCAAAAAAACAGCCTCCTTTTCTTGAACCCCTTTCATTATCCCTCTTACTCAAAAAACAAGGGGGGGACAGATAAAATATAGCCCCCCCTCTTTACTACAAATCAGGCAAAGTTTTATCTAAATAAACAGAGCGATCCAGACTCATTCGCGCGACGCAGTTATTCACAGTAGTTACATAAGCTGGCTGCCCAACTTCTACTTCAAATGCCTCAAGAGCACAATTCGTATCACGTAGTTTCAGCCACGCACGCTGAGACTCTTTCAGCTTTTTCATGAATTCGTCGTGAAGATTAGCGTCAGCTTGATATTGAGATCCAACCCTTTTTATTAAATCCTTATAACTGCTATTAAGCTTCGCATCTGCAGATTCTTTCGCATGCTTTGCGCAGACATCTACTTGTTGACTGGTAGAAATATTAGCACAGTCCGGTTGTGCCGCAGCAACTGACAAGGGGATCAAGAGAGCAGAAAAAATGAATAGATTTCTCATATATTTTCCTAACGATTTTTTCTCAGATAAGCAGCACGTTTTCGACCTTCTTCGTACTGTCTAATTGTAGGATTGTTCTCGATATAGCTTATTAACTGATCAACATCATCCTTCATCCCTGCCTTCATTGGATTTGCCCCTTTTGTGAACCCCTGGTATACGAAATCCACCAGAATATCTTTAACGATCTGGCTTAATGCATCCCACTCCAGACGCTCTGAGAAAGGAGTTGTCCAGTGATTATAGTTTGCAATTGCCTTAGCAACATACCCCGGATAAATCAAATCAAATAGAGCTTCTTGCTGCTCAAGCGTTATCGTTCCTATATCGGCGCGATTCTGAGCCACGAAGTTTCTTGCATTAGTCCCCTTATACTGCCGAGCTTTAGATATCTTCGTAGCTTGAGCATCATCTACCCCAGCAGCGATCATATGATTGTATATTTCCGTTTCGGATCTAAACCCCATATCATATCCACGCCCTAAGGTAACCCCTGACAAGTCATTTCCCGGCCAGTGAATATGGCGGCTGAAAAACGGTGAACCCGGGATGTCATTGCCTTCAGCATCATAGGTAATTTGACCAGCCTTTGACGCTTCCTTTGCTAAGAAATTTCCGATCATTGCGATCGGATGAAAATGCCAAATAACTCCATCACCAAGGCCCTTTTCTTGAATAACTGGGTCATCCCAAAAAACCAGCTTATCAATGCGTTCCTTTTCTAACTTAAGAATCGCCGGAGATCCTTCGAGCAGCTGGTTTAGACGACTCCATTTTGCAGATTCTGATTTTTCCTTCCATTCAGTGGGATGGTATGCGACCAACTTAGACCAGTGTTCTCGAAACTCTGCATTTTTCATTGCTTCAGGAAAATCTTCTGGCGTCACCTTGTCATCGTGATTGCCAAATTTATCCAGATCATCATATAGCTCTTGGAAAAAAGGTGGCATTTCATCAGGATCCAAAAAACCGTCAGAATTCGAATTGCTTTCCTTTACAACACGAAAGCCCAGCTTTTCCCAGTCATGTTGAGTTACGAGCTTTGCTTCTGCCTTCTTTATTAACCCTTTAATATCTTGACCGTTTTCCTTAACAGATATTTCGTACCATTCAGTAGGGTCTTTAAATATCGGAGACTTGCTCAACTCAACACAATGATCCACTTCCAGCGTCACACTTCCTACCTCGGGAGATTTTTTGGGCAAAACAGTACCAGAGGGTAGGTGAATATATCGTTTTCCCTTTTTTATTCCAGCCGTATTTTTCAGAAAATCGTCGACTTTTGGATCAAGTGTAAAAATCTCTAAATGAACTTGATGCTTACGGGCTACCCCCCCATTAGGCCCAGCCAAGACCTCATTCAAGCCAAGGTATCCAATCGTGTCTCCCGCTTTAATTTTCATATCCATTGGTACAACTGCATCAAAACTCGCCGGCGTTAACTCCTGCCATTCGACAACACGATTTGGACTTACATCCTCTACGCACGCCCAAAAGCTTGACGGCACAGCTGTACTTTGATTTTTTAGTCCGGTGGGTGGATTCGAGGAGCTCGGAATAAATACACACTCGGCCATCCTAAGCAGTTTTCCATTAAGCTTAAGATTGAGGATTTTCGAACTATCGAATTCGATAATACTATTAGTGCTCAAAACCATGGAGCTGCCTTTTTTCGCTCCGGCGTTGGCTCCATCAGTCAATGTAGCAGGTGCATTCCGTAAGACTAGACCACTACCAGTGACTTTTGCACGAACTTTACCTTGCCAATACCCAGGTTTCGAACGAGCAATAGTTCCTCCACCCTGTTCTAGCGGGTAATGCTGAAATGGCAGCAAATGCATGTACAAGCTGTAGAACGTCAGCGTGTTATTCGTACTAGGTGTAACCTCAGTATTTGGCGGAGATTTGTAATCATGCCGCACTAAACAAAAAGAGCTTGAGTACTTAAGCTCACCCTCACCCTCGAATTCTGATTTCTCGTAATCTTTATTCAGGCGGTACGCGACGACCACTCCATCAGCCATACAGCGAATAGGCTCATCACTAATGCATTGAGGAGCGCTGGAACTACTTATATGAATCCCCCCGTGCCAGAATTTGTGACTACCTAGAAGGTAATTGCCTGAAGTTTCACCTTGGATTGCAGAAAAAATCTCTTCCGCATCTTTATACCGTCCGCCACCGGGTTTTCGGAACGGAAACTGAAAATTAAGAAGGCTAAACACAGTTGATTCAGGTGTTGCTGAGCTCGGAGCAACAGTCTGTTGCCCCCACCAGACCTCTGGACTAATAAGGTTGCCGTTCGGATCCTTCATTTGATAGTGAACATGGCGTGGATACTGAGTTACGCCATTCGGCCCTTTCCCCCCCATAGTGCCAATTTCATCACCCGCCGCAACGGTAGATCCCTGACTTACAACGTGGCTGCTCGTATGCAGAATCTCGTGGCTATTGCCATCCGCATCTTTGATTTTTATTGTCCCGTAATTCCCACCGGTAAATGTTACGGTACCGGCTATTGGCGCATAGACTTTGGGGTTCTCCAGATTTATCCCGTTTTGGCCACCAATATAATTAAAATCGGTCCCTCCGTGAGGGCCACTCGCACGCTGCTCGCCATAAACTCCTGTAATATGAGGTTGGTGACCATCAACTGGCGGCAGAACACGGAGCATCACTTCATTGAAAGACATATAATTTCCTTATTAAACTTCTATCAAAGTGAATAGTCTTGAATTTCGTCCAAAAACCAACACCCTTCCAACTTAAACACATAAAAAACCTGGTAATCGGTATCCGGCTTCTCTATTTTTATTTTAGCAACACCGTTGAAATCCTCTAAGACTGTCACTTCAACGCCGGCGGCAACTCGTTTCTCTTTTCCGAAAATTACTGGAAACACTACCTGATTCTTATCCAGCAGGACTGTTTTTTGCTCAGGTTCAGGCTCAGCATCTACAGTAATTATTTTTTTTAACGGAATATGGGTAAATTTCTGTTGAACGGAAGGATTTTCCAGATAAACAGAGAGAAACTCTGAGAACGTCGTCGATGGACAAGATTTTAAATCAGCTCCGCTTGCCATTGCGCAGTTTGAAAGAAATGCAAACATTGACATTATCAATGCAATAAAAAATTTACGTTGGCAGTTCATGTATCAACCCCTTTAGACAAATGAGTGATCACTCAGAAAACACAAAAAAAGCCTTCGGCTTAACCTTCTCAGGCGGCGCATTCAACAACGCCTGATCCATCAAACTCCCCGCCTTATCCTTATCCGCCGCCCCCGGCAGCACCGGCGGCTTAATCCCGATGCCAGTCCCACTCCCCGGCGAGCCGCCGGCATTAATCTTCACCACCGGCCCAACCACGGTCACACCACCGCCATCAAGCTTGATAAAGCTCCCACCCCCAAGAATGGTCAGCTCCGTCCCCGCCTCAATAACAATCTTGTCCCCAGCCTTGAGGTGAATCTCTTTCCCCACGCTGGTGAGCTGCGCAGTCCCCAGCTTCACATGCTGGTTCTGCCCAACCGTCAGGTGATCATCCAGCTTCGCTTCAACCTTGCGGTCGGAAATCGTGGTGCGGTGTTCTTCAGCCTTGAGCTCGGTATAAGTGTTCTTCAACACGGTGTCGTGACGTTCATTCCCGACGCGAATCTTCTGGTCGTGCTCGATGTTTTCATCCCAGTCGCGCTGGGCGTGGATGTAGATCTGCTCCGCACCTTTCTTGTCTTCAATGCGCAGTTCGTTGTAACCGCCGCCGCCCGGGGAGCTGAGGGTTTTGAACACGCTGCGGGTTTTGTTCGCCGGCAGGGCGTACGGCACCGGGTTTTCCTTGTGGTACAGGCAGCCGGTCACGAGGGGTTGGTCGGGGTCGCCTTCGAGGAAGGTGACGAGGACTTCCATGCCGATGCGCGGGATGCTGATGGCGCCGTAGCGGTCACCGGCCCAGGAGCTGGAGACGCGTAGCCAGCAGCTGGTTTTGTCGTCGGCCA
>Ga0153948_1001150_pt1 | contig 13751 bp, 10 predicted proteins | sample TSNJ032MetaG_FD_104696 | JGI IMG/M metagenome (GOLD analysis project Ga0153948, IMG submission 104696) | Attine ant fungus gardens microbial communities from New Jersey, USA - TSNJ032 MetaG | ecosystem: Host-associated > Fungi > Mycelium > Unclassified | place: USA: New Jersey, Wharton State...
CTGAAAACAAGAGTTCTCTGAGGTGAAAGTCCTCACCCATGAGCACTGGTGCAAATTGGGAAGTCTAAAACTGTACCAAAATCTTTTGTCCATCCCCATATAGGTCATATTAATGGCTATATGAAGATGGGATTGATATTATTTTTCGAATACTGGTTGTGGATATAAACGCTTTAACTTGATTCTTGCATCAGCTGTTGTAAACTGCCAATTTACTCCTTTTTGTTTTTGGTTACGGCTTATCTCCCACGCTGACAAGACTTCATCTAAGCAATCTATATCTTTTATCCGTTGCTTACCTAAGCACTGAATACTCAAGGAACTCAGTTCTGTCTCTTCAAACGGTTTAGAAGGATTATGTTTTGTTGTAGTTTCTCCAAAAGACACAGCCATTCATTTGTAATAAATGAATGGGCTGTGTTTTTTAGTTTCCATTCGCGTGGTCTAAATCCATTAACATGCCAACACTAAAAATAACTTGTTGAAAACTTTTAGGTCATACAGTAGATAGGCTGTCGAACCCTTGCGGGTAAGCTAACACTAACGCTATCATCTGCGGGTGCCTGTCTTTTACATTAAAAGCCGGAATATATCCTCCAAAAGGGCATGAATTTCCAAAAGTATTGAAAACTTGTAATATATAGGATACACTCAAAGGAAAAACAGGAGGAATCCGGAAATTTGTGCCCGTTCGCAGTGTAACAAAGTTTTGATTCTTTACAACATCGATAATCGAATATTTATTCCCGTCTAAATCTATTTTTTCGCCAATGATATCAATATTTCCAAAAAGTTCTTCAACCAATACCTCACTGACGATACAAGAATGCTCTGCGATCAAAAAAACACCTTTCTGCACGCTGTTAATCATTTTCAATCCCTGCTTAGCCTTTCCCGTAACATAAATTTGGGCAATATATGCTATCTGCACGTTTTTTCACTAATATTCAAGAATTTAGCAATTTCGTCATCGAAATAATTATTTATATATTTGAGTTCAAAAACTAATATAAAGTCACATGATCTAAAATTATCATATTCAGCATCTGTTCATCTTTTGAACTGCACTTTGGTAGTTCTACCAATAATAACCTAAAACAGTTAAACATACCGACGATGTAAGATCTGAACAATTCATGTAGTTCTTTATTAACACCATTGGCAGTTAATCTATCGCCTGTCTAAAATCAACTACTGCGGCATAAGTCTCTTCACCCGCAATGTCATCAATTGTTCCGGAATAATATTGAATCTACAGACTCAATAGATATATGAGTATTAATAAATTTTCGCTGTGTGAGTCATCTAAAGAAGTGAGATATAGATGATCGAATGTATGAAGATTTATTGTAGACATAATAGATTTTAGTACAGCCACAGTTTATGAAAGGAGACTGTGGCTTGTCTTTTATCCTTAGTGTTTGGATGCCTCTTAAGGATTTACTGTATTTTATGTTTTGTCGTGGTCCTCCGTTCCTGGTTTGATTTCCAAGAAATTAAACCAGGAGGAAAGGATATTGAAGAATTATAAAGACAGTGATTATGCGCTCAATAAATTTAGCGAAGGTATTGTATACAAATTTGCGGATGGAATTATAGAGGTTACTCTTGCAGATTATCTGAAGGATAATCCGGGCAAGACAGAGGATGATTTTATTATGCTGAAGGCTTTGTCGGATGAGATTTACCATGAGCAAGTTGTACATGAACAACGGACAAGCCGACTGAACATTAGTATGAATGGTTTGGAGGAGTCAGAGCTACTCGCTGCTCCGGCTATTGATACAGGCCTGATACATAAGATTGAGGAAGAGAAGGCACTGAAAGCGGCAAGACGATTATTACATAGTGGCAAGCTGACAGAAGTTCAGCGGCGCCGGTTCCTTCTCCACTTTTTTCAGGGCTTATCTACCAGACAGATTGCCGAACGTGAAGGCGTGCATCAGCGGGCAGTTTGGGATAGTCTGCAATGGGCAGGAAAAAAATTAAAAAAATTATATCTTGAATAACTCGTCACCCCCCACTGAATTTGACATTGGGTGAGAGGACTTGTTTCAAAGTGTCCTTTCACCTGATCCTTGATAACTGAATATAGGTGTGTGGTGGGTACAAGAATAGCAAGGCGGCAAAACCGAAAGCGACATGCTGAAACGCGCCAGGACGACAGCCAAGGGCTGATCCGAGCGACAGAGTTTGCAGCATTTACCTCCTGTAGTGGGAGCGATTGCAATGATCCTTGTTATTTGTGATACTTCTGCCTAAGGGCAGCCCGGATGTCAAACGGGAAAAGGAATCACCCCTATTTGAGAAAGAATAGGGGGCGGCTTTTATGGAGTCTGTTTAACTGACAGAACACCCTCCACACTTTTTCGAATAAAAATCTATCGGAGCGATAGAAACCATGTGGCGGAAATTTATGTCAGTTCCTTGTCAACAGATATGCAAAAGATAACAGTTTCCGCCGTATGCTTGTGTCGCTCCTTTAGGTCACGAAGGAGGCATAAAAGCTATGGAACCAATACGTGTCCGTATTGCAGATATTAAGAATCAGATTTATGAAGCCGGAATCTGCCGGTCGGATGAGAATGTAATTCTGACTGTAGGGAACGGTGCACTGTTAGAACGTAATACTGGAAAGTCTTATAGTTATCGGATGGTAGACTTGACAACTTTGGAGGTGAAGCCGTTATTTGTGCGGCAAAAGCCACTTGCAGAAACCGGATACCGGCAGGCAATTGAAAAAATGTTGACGTTGATTTCCGGGCAGGAGGATGATCAGCCGTCAAGTGAATGGGAACGGGCTTTCAATTTACTGACTTATATCTTTACTGACATATTGCCAAGGCATGGAATGAGTTTTCGCGAGAATCAGGTTTCTCTTGCACTGGCAATGTTGACGGCCATGAAAGACAGAAAGATCGCATTGTGCGAAGCGGAGGTGGGGACGGGAAAGACTCATGCCTACATTCTGGCAGCAATGATATATAAACTGTTTAACAGAAGTGTTTCACCAATCATCATCTCTACTTCTACGATCGCGTTGCAAAAAGCGATAACAGAGGAGTATATACCGCAAATTTCCAATATTCTGTTGGAACATCATGTAATCGATCAGCCACTTACCTTTGAGGTTCGTAAGGGCAAATCTCATTATGTCTGTGACAGCAAGGTAAAAACATACCGTTCTTCCATTACATATAACAACCGGGCGGAAGATGAAGAGCTGCTGGCAATCTTAAATGATCTTTATATGGGAGCTGGTACCATAGATTTGGACAAGCTGCCACTGACAAATTATGTAAAAAACAGAATCTGTGTGGAAAACTGCCGCCGCAATTGTGAGATGGTGGAAAACTGCCGCTACAGGAATTTCATCCACCGGGCTCAAACTGCCGGATATGATTTTCAGATTGCCAATCATAATCTGGTGCTGGCGGATGTATTAAGGCGAAAAGACGGTGGCAAGGGATTGATTCCGGAATATGGCCTGTTAATATTAGATGAAGCACATAAAATTATGGAAACAGCGAAGCAGATGTATGGGATGAGCCTGGAGAGTATGGAACTGGAGCGTCTGGCAGCTATGATTTATAAGGCAATGGGAGAACACAATCCAAACAAAAAGGAAATCATCCGATTGTGTGAAACTATGTTAAGACAGAATTCTTTATTATTTGAAAAGATAAGAGGATTAGGAGCGAGGAGCCATGATAAAGACTGTATGACAGTTGATTTTGCTCTGGTCGGTATATATGAATTGAAAGCACTGACAACCATTTTGGGACGATTGTCAGTGCTTTTCTTTCGCTTTGATAAGGATAGGAGCATTTTCTTTGAAAAACTTGTAAGACAAATAGAGCAGAAGCAAGCAAAAATTACTATTTTGCTGGAATATTCACAATCGGTGTGTTGGTTGGAAGTTGTGAGTGTGTCCGCATATAGAATTTGCAGCTTGCCGAAACAGCTTGATTTCTTACTGTATGAAGACATTTGGAAGCGTGATGTTCCCTGCGTTCTTACGTCCGGGACTTTATCTGTAAGCGGTGATTTCAGTCGATTTAAGAAACAAACGGGCATTGGATTTTTAAGATTAAGACGTATTCTGGAAGTCAGTAAAGCTTCACCCTTTTGTTATCAGGACTGTGCTCTTTTGTATCTCCCAAAGAATATGCCATTTCCGGGTGTAAAAGATGAAATATATTTGAATGCAGTAGTAGCGCAGTTGATAGAACTGATTCGGCAGACAAATGGGCATACGCTGGTTTTGTTTACCTCATATCGTATGATGGAGATTGTGTATCAGCGGCTGCAGGAGTATATCGTGGAATATCCCTTGCTATTGATGGGCAGAGGGAAGTTGAATGCGTTGGAAGATTTTAGAAAGAGTGGAAATGGTGTGCTGCTTGCCAGCGACAGTGCTGGTGAAGGGATTGATCTGCCGGGAGATATTTTGTCATCATTGATCGTAGTACGGTTGCCTTTTCCGACACCTGACCCGGTTTTGGATTATGAGCGTACTCTTTATGAACATTTTCAAGATTATTTGGCGGATATTATTCTGCCGACGATGTTGATTAAGCTGCGGCAGTGGATTGGCCGGGGGATACGACGAGAAACAGATACATGCGTGTTTTCGATTCTCGACAGCCGGGCGGAGAAGAGGTATCGGGAGGATATTCTGGCGGCTTTGCCGGACATTCCGGTGACGGATTGTATCGGTGATGTAGGACGATTTATTAGAGAGAAGAAAAGTGAGACGTATTTTAAACAGAAGAGCCATGTTTCGGAATAGGACAAACAGGAGTTTGTATATATTGAAATAAGAGCAAGAAGGAGAAGATTTTCTGTGGATATTACATATGATTTGAAATCACTGAAACGGATAGATATACGAACTGTTTCAGGTGAGTCATTAAAAGATATAAACGATGTTGTTATTGATACGAAATTACCTGCAGAGAAGCGAGCTGCTGAATTTGTAAAACAGATTGGAAATCCATATTGCTTTCGGGTTGGAAAAATGATTGTTCAGATGGAATACAATAGTACGGGTCAATCAATTAATGACTGTTTAAAAGAGTATTTGGAATGCCAGGCATAAATTTGCCTGGACTTTCCCTAATGAATCTGATAAAATAATTTCAGGGATAAAATCAAAAACTCAAATCTGACAATCAGTTTTCTGACTTTAATATATAGGTCAGGAGAGTGATTTTCTTTGGATAATATCAAAAATGTTATATTTCAAGCTTACACCTACTATCGTATATCCAATGATGATGGGGATCTTGCCGTTCAAGGTAAAGTGGAAAGCAATAGTATCACCAATCAACGAAGATTAATAACAGATTTCTTAGCGGATAAACCTGAAATAATTCTTTTGGGAGAAAAGATCGATGATGGTTATTCCGGTGTGAACTTTGACAGACCGGCATTCCAACAGATGATTGAAGAGGTAAAGTGTGGTAATGCCAACTGCATTATTGTAAAGGACTTATCACGTTTTGGCAGAAATTATATTGAAGTAGGGAGGTTTATTCAGAAAATCTTTCCTTATTTTGGTGTCCGTTTTATATCCATAAATGATAATTATGACAGCTTAACAGCCAATAGCACTGAAAGTCATATTATGCTTCCATTTAAGAATCTTCTAAATGATTCCTATAGCAGGGATTTATCAGTCAAAGTGAGAAGCCATTTACAGATAAAAATGAAAAATGGTGAGTTTGTAGGTTCTTTTGCGGTCTATGGATATAGGAAGGATTTAAAAAATAAAAATAAATTAATGATTGATGATTATGCTGCTATGGTTGTCCGTGATATATTTTTGTGGAGGTTACACGGGCAAAGTGATGAGAGGATAGCAGAGAGGCTAAATAAGACAGGGGTTTCATCGCCAGCAGAATATAAGAAGTCTTTAGGGATGAGGTATAACACAGGATTTAAAACAAATGAAAAAGCACTTTGGAGTGCGACTGCTGTTCGACGTATACTTACCAATGAAACATATCTGGGCAGCGTAATACAGGGAAAAAAAACCACGCCGAATCATAAGATTAAGAAAATAATCGAGAAAAAACCTGATGATTGGATTATTGTAGAGTCCGCGCATGAACCGATTATTTCGGCCAACATATTCAATCTTACTAAAAAGGTTATGGGTATGGATACCAGGATTTCACCAGAAAACAACGAGGTATACCTTTTTTCTGGAATGGTTTTTTGTGGTGATTGCAAAGGCAGCATGATACGAAGATTGGTAGGGAAAAAGTATGCTTATCAGATCTGCGCGACTAATAAAAAAGATGTCGGATGTTGCAGCAGTCATCGTATTAGTGAAGTGAAATTAAAGGAAGCGGTTCTGGCAGCACTGAAAGCACATATATGTAATGTGGTTGAGATAAAGGAGCTTTTGGAGGAATTAAATAATCGGTCTGCATTTAACATCTATGCAAAACGTTTAGAGATTCAATTAAAAGAAGTACAAGATAATTTGATAAAATGTCAAAATCTTAAAATAGGATTATATGAGGATTTATCAGATGGAATTATTACTAAAGATGAATTTATTGAGTTGAAGCAATATTATAACGAACAGATCATTAGTTGCGAAAATCAGATAGAAGAGTTGAAAAAAGAACAGAATAATAAGATAGACAGCAATACGGGAAAGGAATGGATTGAATTTTTCATACAATATGAAAACATTAGTGACTTGGATCGGATGATATTGATTTTGCTAATTGATAAAATTGAAGTATTTGAAGGGAATCGTGTCAAGATAATGCCTAATTTCCAATATGATTATGAAACGACACTGAAAGCTATTACTATGTTTATGGAAAGTGGAGGATGCCTGAATGAGAATAAATAATGAAATTGTCATCAATTTTGCTGCTGAAAATCAGGAGGCAGAAATCCTTAGCTATATAGATGGTAAGGACAATCTGAATCTTGTGGCAAAATACAGTGATGTTGGTGAAAGCGATCTTAGTTTTGAGCGCCCAGGTATTAAAGCATTGATGAAAGCAATTGAAAGTCAGGAGATTAACTGTATTATAGTAAAGGATTTGGCAAGGTTTAGTAGAGACACAACTGATGCATTGAAATATAATAATGAGATTTTTCCATTACTTAAAGTTCGATTTATCAGTGTTATGGATAATATAGACACCGAAAAATCATCTGACGGAAATGCATTTCCGCATCTGGACATATTAAGGTATAACCTTGGGAGGGCGACAGATGGCAAGAAAAAGCAGAAAAAATAAGGCTGTTTTTCAGGAAAACGAGATAGCGCAGGGTGTCACAGCAAAGTATGTGAGAATATCGTCCAAGAGTGAAATTGAAAAGGCAACAGAATCCGTAGAGAATCAGAAATCCTTACTTGATGAATATATCAGGCAAAATCAAGATGAATTTAGCCAGGTTAATACATATGTTGATATTGGATTGACGGGGACGAATTTTGAACGTCCCGGATTTGAGGAAATGATGAATGCTGTTAAAGCGGGGATAATAAAATGTATTATTGTTAAAGACCTGTCCCGCTTTGGGCGAAACTTTATTGAGACTTGTGATTACATAGAAAATATACTTCCCTTTTTCAATATTCGTTTTATCAGTGTCACAGACGGTTTTGATACGGCTAAATCATCCTTGACAGATTATCAGTTTTTAATGCCGATAAAGAATATGATTAATGAATATTATGCCAGAGATATATCCGTTAAAGAACGTTCTGCTAAAAAAACATTAAGGAAAAGGGGGTGTTTTATCGGTGCACACCCTATCTATGGGTATATAAAAGATCCGGCAGATAATCACAAACTTCTGATTGATTCAGAGGCCGCTCAAAATGTCAAAAAGATATTTGATTTGGCAGAAGAAGAACTAAGTGATATAGCAATTGCAAAATACTTAAATACGTCAGGAATTGTAAGTCCGGCAAAATATAAGTTTGATAAGGGAATCTGGCATAGTGAAAAATACGCTAAATCTCTGTGGTACCCTCAAACGGTTGCTGCCATCCTTAAGAGTCGGACATATATTGGCTATATGGTTCAGGGGGTATGGCTTAGTGACGAAATGAAAGGGAAAAAGAGGCTTATACCAGAGGAAGAACAGGACACAGTACCTAATATGCATGAACCTATTATTTCTGATGAACAGTTTTACAGGGTTCGTACAATACGGAGTAGGAGGCATGAAAAATATCTATCGGATATGGGTGTATGGGCTTTGAACAGGAAAGCGGATGACAGAACCGATAATATATTAAAAGGTAAAGTATTTTGTTCTGATTGTAAAACCGCAATGGAAAGAACGTTTGTCGGAGATTGTACAGATAAATATCGTTTTTTCTGTTCGGTGTATGAAAAAACAGGGGAATGCTCAAGAAAATATCTTGCCGAGAAGGAGCTCCATTCGATATTGTTTGTATTAATTGAAAAAAGAATTGAGTTGATTTTAGGAATTAAGAAGTTGCTGCAAGGAAAACAGCCGGAACAACGACGCGAAATAGAGCATTTGAACGATGAAATATCAGTGTTAAGTGAGAACATTCAGCATTTAGGCAGAATGAAAAAAGCTTTGTATGGTGACTGGAAAGCAGGTGTTTTGGATAAAAAAGAATTTTTATTTATGAAACAGCATTATGGAGATAAGGTTATATCTGCTCAGCAGCAATTGGAAACTCTGGAAAATAAGAAAAAAGAATGTCTTGAAAGAAGTATCAGCAAAAATTCTGTTATTGAATCGGTAGCGGCTATAGCGGATACGGAGGTTTTGACAAAAGACATTGTAGATTTGCTTATTGACAGAATAGAGGTGTATGGCTATCGACAGATAAAAGTTTATTTTAAATTTGAGGATGAATTGGACGGATTGTTGGAATCGCTGCAGCAATTAGATGAGATGAAGAGTTCTCAGATTGCGTAAAGGATACTATTATGATAAAAGTAGATGAGAGGTATTTGATAAAATATTTGCGGCTTTCTTTGGAAGATGACAATATAAATGAAAGTGGCAGTATTTCTAATCAGCGTAGCTTGCTTGATGATTTTATATTAAAAGATGAGAGTTTGCAAGGGATGAAGTGCCTGGAAATGGCAGATGATGGTTATACTGGAAGCAATGCAAACAGACCAGGACTTAAGCAGATTGAGGAATTACTGCGGAAAAATATGGTGGGATGCATAATCGTGAAGGATTTTTCAAGATTTACAAGAGATTATATTTTTCTGGGGAATTATCTGGAACAAATATTGCCGTTTCTGGAAGTCCGGTTTATAGCTGTTAATGACAACTATGACAGCCTTTACCAAAAGACGGTCGATATGGATGTGCAATTTAAGAGCCTGCTAAACAATATGTATAGTGCAGATATATCTGCAAAAGTCAGATCTGGGAAAAGACAGCTGATAAAAATGGGGAAAAAGTGCAGTGGTACCTGCCCATATGGATATATTAAGGATGTAACGGGGAAATACATATACTCAATTGATGAACCGGCAGCTGATATAGTCAGAAAGATTTTTTCTTTGACACTTACCGGGTGGCAAAATATTGAGATAGCGAGATATCTCAATAATAATGAAATTCCAACTCCTTATGTGTATAAGCGAATGAGTTCTGGAAAATGGCCTAAAGATAAAGATTTCGCTTCTTTTTGTTGGAACTCGGAAAAAATAATGCTTATCCTACGAAATGAGCTTTATAAGGGAACGCTGATACTGGGACGGTTTATGAGTGCCGGGATTGGTTCAGGAAAAACAATAGAGGTTCCGGAAGAAGAGTGGTTTCGTAAGGAGAATGCCTTTCCGGCGATTGTATCTTGCGAGGATTTTGATAAAGTACAATTACTGAAACCGTATCGGAAGAGAGGAAAATATAATGCACATTACATGCTTTATGGAAAAGTGAAATGCGGGTGTTGTCAGCGGTATATGTACCATAAACCGTCGGATTCCGGTGCAGAGTATCATTCATTTTTCTGTAAGCAGCCGCGTTTGAGGAAGTGTGACTGTTTTGCCGGTTATATAAAGGAAAAAAGTATTATGGAGAGTTTGACGAGTCTGTTAAATCATCAGATGGAAGTATACGGAACAGCCAAGGCATCAAGGAAAAGGAACCGTCAAAGTCAGAGGAAGCAGTTGTCGATGCTTCAAAAGAAATTGAGCCTTATGAAAGGACAGAAAATTGATGATTATGAGGAATATCGAAAGCAAAAGATTAGTAAGGAATTATATCTGGAGAGAAAGGAGCGGCGTGAATCGGAAGAGCAGGGGTTTAGTATGCAGGTACAGGAATTACAGCTTGCAGGTACAGCGAGTTCCGCTGAAAATTATTTTGATGATATTTGTGATGGGGATCTGATGGAGCTTAATCGGGAGGTTATTGATAGGCTTGTGGATACGATATGGGTGTATGATTCGGAGCGGATAAAGATAAAATTGCGATATAGTGAAGAAATAATGTAATGTGAGGGAAGCTTTGCAGATAACTGGTGGTTGTCTGTGGAGCTTTTTTCATATAAAATATACTTAGTAAAAGTGATTTGAAAGAAAAAAGAGAAATACAGGATATATTAGTTTGGGAAGGGGCGTATATGCAAATGATAAGGGATATTGTATACCATTGGAATTCTAACATAGAATTGGATAACGATAATGAGGGTGTAGTGCTTAGTGGGAAATATATAATAAAATACATCAGAAAGAATAACAATTTAAGTATTCAATATAATGACGATTATATGGAGGGATTCTGGGAAGAGAACAAGAAAATACATGACTGCTTTGCTATAGTTGGAGATAATGGGGCTGGAAAAACTATGTTGGTGAATCGTATTATGGAAGATGTACAGAACATAAAAAGTTCCAATTTGCCGACAGATACATTTATTATTGTAGCTGAAGGTCAGCAGTACGGTGATTTGCTTGTAGGATATACAGAACAACTTAAAGGAATAAAGATAGTTTTTGATAATGGGATTAAGTGTAAGAAGGTAATCATTGGTAAAAATTCATTACCTGAACTGGATGGATTTGAAATTGCATATTTTCATAATTCATTAAGTTATAAGGATTATTTTTGTGAGTCTCGTTGTAACTATGATTTTTCTCTAGGACAGATGATAAATCGGCATCGTAAAACTACTTATGAAATGCATTATGATGATTTGAATAAAGATAATATAAAAAACTATTATGACAATGAGGCATTTCGTATTATTAGTTTTCTATACAATTATGCATTGCATAATGACTTGGAAATCGAATTTCCAGTCCCTAAAGTGATTCTTGTTGGTATTGCTGATATTCATTATAATGAAGATTACATTTTGAATAAGACAAAGCAAATACGTGTAGACCCCAAAAAAGAAGAGGCACTAAGTGAGGCATCATATAATTTTGCAAAAGCAATTAATAAATTTGTGGATACCCAAAGAACATGGATTAGTTGTACAATAAAGAATTTGATTTTTAATTGTTTTATAACTCTATGTATTCCATCAATAATTCCAAATAATATTTCGGGTGAAGATAAGCGGTTTTTTGAGGCATGTGCTTTTTTGAATAATGAAAGTGAAATTAACGGACAAAATATTTATATACATGCGATTAAAGTCATCGAGAATATTAAAAAAAGTTTCGAGGATGCTAGAAATAAACAATTTTTGAAAGCTATAGAAAATTTTATTGAGTGGCTTAAAAGAAGGGATTTGGAAATAAAACAATTTGAAACTATAGATTCGCAACTTTATATAGTGCCTTGTAAAAATACAGAGAATTTCATGAGAGAATTGCTTGAATTATATTCTGAAATAAATTTTGCTTCTCCTTTTTTTGACTTTTCGTTTGGAGTAAGTACAGGTGAGTACTATTTTTTATCTGTTTTTTCAAACTTATACTCAATGGTTGAGAGTAATAGTGCAAAATATGCTTATGATTATTCTAAACTAAATGATAAAACAAGCGGTATTTTGTTGATTTTTGACGAAGCTGATTTATCAATGCATCCAAGATGGCAACGGATGTACATGAAATGGGTCATAGATTTTTGTAAGCAAGTATTTCGTGACATATATGTAAAAATAGTAATCACGACACATTCGCCAATTTTGTTGTCAGATTTTCCGGCTCATGATGTACTTTATTTGCAGAAAGATAGAGAAGGTAAAATTTTTGCGTATACTGGAAAATCAAATACTTTTGGCAGTAATATTCACACGCTTTTTTTAAATTCTTTTTTCTTGGAAGATCATGGTATTATGGGCGCTTTTGCAGAAGAGAAGATTAATTTTATAGCAAAAACGATTTTTGAAGATAAAGGCGAATTGGAGAATCTTGAAGAAAATAGAAAAGTCATTAATTATATTGGAGAAGGAATTATACGAGAAAAACTTGAAAATGCAATCAATAAATACGAAAAAAATGAATTTATTAGTATTGATTTAAATGGTAGGAAGGTGATTAGAGAAACATTATTGGGCTTAAATGATCAGAAAAAATATTTAGATCAATTAATTAAAGAGCTTGAGGGGAAGATTCAATGATAAGAATTACTATTGACAGATTAAAAAGAAATGAAATAGAGAAAACATATTATAAAGACGCGGGTGGATACGACACAAGCATACTTAAGCTGCTTCAAACCTCAGAAGCTAAAGATATACTAAAGGATAATCACAAAAAAATCTATCATAAGCTTTATGATGGCAGTACAGGGGACTTGCTGGAAGCAGAAGTGAAAAAAATATTATTGGCAAATCGAAAAGAATTAAAACAATATATTGATATGTTTGGAGATTATGAATCTAAGAAGAAACTTTCAGATGAGTTACTGGAAAATATTTTTAGATACGACCGATTTTCAAAAAGAAAAATTGTCCATACCTTAATGCAAATAATGGATGTCTCGACTTGCCCATATTGCAATAGGCAATATGTTTTTACAATCACGAGCAGGAAAGCACGCCCCCAACTAGACCATTATTATCCTAAAAGTAGGTATCCATATTTGGCGTTGTCATTATATAATTTAATTCCTAGTTGCAGTATATGTAATATGGCAAAATCTTCTTTAGATACAGTAAAAGAACCGATTTTGTATCCATTTGATGAGGAGTTTGGGTATGATGCAAAATTTGAGATTTCGATAAAAAATAGTGCAAATTATGTAAAAGTTTTACAGGGTTTATCAAGTGAGTTTATTATCGGTTTAAATACGATAAATGCATCAAAACCAGTAATTATTAAAAGACAGATGGAAAAGCTGCATTTGGATGAGCTATATAATAAGCATTCAGATTATGTTAAGGATATTATAAAGACAAAATTTGTCAATACACCAGAGAGAGTTGAAGAAATTTATAAAATGTTTCCAATGTTGTTTCATTCACGTGAAGAAGTCAAAAAAATGATCTATATGACCGATACTAAAAGAGAATCTGGGGAAAGCGGCCTTTATCAAAACTTACATACGACATAGACAAACAGTTAGAACTTGGAGAGATTTCACTAGAAACAGATTAAGTTAAGTGCTTACATTGTAAAAATGAACAATTAGAGTGAGTATTATAAGCATATTGATTAGAATTTTTTATCCCTACCTTGACACCAGCCGGAAGGGCCATACCGGTAAGCACACCATAACTGGAAAATGCTTCCGAATTGCTTAGCCCGAACATCTGCAGCCGGCTGGGAATCCAGATCGCTTCGGCGCTGGCCAGAATATTTAATACCAGC
>Ga0153948_1001152_pt1 | contig 13748 bp, 10 predicted proteins | sample TSNJ032MetaG_FD_104696 | JGI IMG/M metagenome (GOLD analysis project Ga0153948, IMG submission 104696) | Attine ant fungus gardens microbial communities from New Jersey, USA - TSNJ032 MetaG | ecosystem: Host-associated > Fungi > Mycelium > Unclassified | place: USA: New Jersey, Wharton State...
AAAAAGTCACCGACATCCTGAAAGAAGGCCAGGAAGTGGAAGTGCTGGTACTGGACGTGGACAACCGCGGCCGTATCAAGCTGTCCATCAAAGACGTGGCAGCAGCCAAGGCTTCGGGCGTTTAATCACCCCACCGCTTTAGCGCAATGAAAATGCCCCGCCGTGAAAACGGCGGGGCATTTTTTTGTCTGCCATAAACGCATTTGTGGCGAGGGAGCTTGCTCCCGCTCGGCTGCGCAGCAGCCGTAAAAAACATCAGCCTCAGAAAGCTTGGGGCCGCTGCGCAACCCAGCGGGAGCAAGCTCACTCGCCACAAGTTATGATCAGTAGAAACACGCTCAAAATTTGCCGCCGCCCGAGACCGGTGCTAGGTTTAGCCCACCGCCCGTGTAGCTCAGCCGGTAGAGCAGCGCACTCGTAACGCGAAGGTCGCAGGTTCGATTCCTGTCTCGGGCACCACTTCCCTTATTTCACCTTGCGGCTCAGATCCTCGACGGTACGTTTGAGCTGATCCATGGCGCGATCCTGATCATTGATTTTCTGCTTCAGGCTGGAAATCTCGCTGCTGGCGGAATTCGAGCTCGAGCCGCTGTTGCGCTTGAGGTCTTCGACCTGGCGTCCGAGGGTGTCCAGTTGCCGTTCCTGATCCTTGACCTTGCTCTTCAGGTCATCGATTTCCTTGCTGCTGGAGTTCGAACTCGAACCGCTGCTGCGTTTGAGTTCTTCAATCTGGCGTGACTGATCGCGGACGGTATCGCGGATCTTTTGCAGTTCGTCGATGCTGATATCGCTTTCGATCACAACATTCTTGCCGTAGTCATTGTGAATCAGCGAAACCTTGTCGCCATAGGATGAGCTGCTGTTGCTCAATTCAAGCGCCATGGCGCTGGCCGGCAACAGCATGGCGGCGAGCAGGGTACTGGCAGACACAACGGTACAAATCTTCGAAAAGCTGCGCATCACGGGTTTTCCTTGTGGACAGCGAGGGTGAGTGCCGTTATGGCACATCGCTATGACTCGAAAACCGTATTTATGTTCCGCAGGTCAACTTTTTGTGCGAGAGATGTAAAGAGCCGTGTAATTCGTCATGCAAACGTCCTATATTCGGTGCCTGCATGAGCATCGCTTAGCAGTTTTCAGATGATCCCGAATGGTTCCGAAGGCCGGACAATCCGCGTCAGAGAGATCCTTGATGATCCAGATCCATCCTCCATTCTTACGATCAGCGAGAACGCCATGACCGAATTAACTCAAGAGCAACGACACGAACAAGCGCTGGCAAAGTACATTCTGGACGTACCGGACTTGAAAGAAGAGATCAAGGACCTGAGCCCTGATGATCAGAAAGACCAGATCCAGTGGGCGTTCGAGGACGAAGCCGAAGCCCAGGGCTTGCAGCCGTGGGAGCTGACGCTCAAGTACACCAGCACCCCGGAGGAGTTCGAGGCCAAGCGTCTGGAGCTGCACAAAGAGGCGGCCGAAGTATTGGGTGTCGACTGGGAAGAGTACTGCGAGATGAACAATCTGGTGGTCTGAAACAAAAACGCCAGCCTCAACCGGGCTGGCGTTTTTTATTGTGTGACGGTTTCAGAGGCTCAGGCGCATCGACAGATCCACTGCCTTCACATCCTTGGTCATCGCACCGATCGAGATGTAATCCACCCCGGTCTCGGCGATCGGCAACAGCGTGCTTTCGTTGATGCCGCCGCTGGCTTCCAGCTTCGCCTTGCCGCCGTTCAGACGCACGGCTTCGCGCATGTCGTCCAGGCTCAGTTCATCAAGCATGATGATGTCGGCGCCGGCTGCCAGCGCCTCCTTCAGCTCCTCCAGGCTCTCCACTTCGATTTCCACCGGTTTGCCCGGCGCGATCTTGTGCGCGGCGGCGATGGCCTGCGCGATGCCACCGCTGGCGGCGATGTGGTTTTCCTTGATCAGGAACGCGTCGTAGAGGCCGATGCGGTGGTTGTGGCAGCCGCCGCAGGTCACCGCATATTTCTGCGCCAGACGCAGTCCCGGCAGGGTCTTGCGGGTATCCAGCAGCTTGACCTGAGTCTGAGCCACGAAGTCCGCCAGATACTGCGCACGCGTTGCCACGCCGGACAGCAGTTGCAGGAAGTTCAGCGCGCTGCGTTCGCCAGTCAGCAACGAACGGGCCGGGCCTTCCAGATGAAACAGCGGCTGATTGGGTTTGACCCGTTCGCCGTCCCGCACCTGCCAATGCACCGCGACCCGCGGATCGAGCTGGCGAAACACCGTGTCGACCCATGCCGTGCCGCAGATAACTGCCTCGTCGCGGGTGATGATGGTGGCTTTGGCCAGACGTTCGGCCGGGATCAGTTGTGCGGTGATGTCGCCGCTGCCGACATCTTCGAGCAACGCACGGCGCACGTTGGCTTCGATTTCGGCGGTCAAATCGGCGAGACGTAAATTCGGCATAACGGGCTCCACAAACTAAGTGCGCCGATTATAGGGGCATGGCAGGAGCCAACCCAAGGCGAGAACGCGCGTGCCAGACTGCAACTGGTCGATTTTCTGTGAGCAAAGCGCGGTTTTTCGTGGTCACTGGAAGGTGTCGCGTGCATAGGGGAAACCCTGACGGCTATAGCATCGGGGACAAGTTTTGCAAGATAATCCGCCTTGCATTTGACGTCATGGCTTTGACGCCGATGTGGGAGCGGGCTTGCTCGCTCCCACAGGGAATTGCGCGGTAAATGCCCAGTGGAATCACCGTTTCAGGAGGCTTGGATGCACAACGACGGGAATGTAGTGCCTTTGCACAAGGCCGCTACCGATCAGGCGAATCATTCGCCGCTCGCCCGCCTGCCTGTGATTCTGCTTCAGGTCCGCGACAAGGCCGCCCAGCAACTGCGCCATGGCTTGCAGGAATTGTTCGATAACGCCGACGACACCCTGTTCGAAATGGCCGACCGGGCGCGCAATGACGTCGAACAGAACATCTTTTTCGAAGCCATGCGTGACCTGCGCCTCAAGCGCAAAAACATCGAACGGGGTTTTCTCGAGCAATTCTTCGAAGCCTTTGTCGCGCTGATTCAATACGAAGCTGTACAACCCGCATTGCCCGGCACGCTGATATTCGAGGATTCGGCACCGCGTACCGATGACATGGAGCGCAGCGTGGCGGTCGAAACCATGGTCGGTCGGGTGCTCAAGCGTGATGGCTTTGCCCTCGATCAACTGACCGCGCGGCTCAACGTATTGCTGGGCAAGGATTTCGATAACCAACACAACCCGCTCGGCCCGGCGATGCTCTGCGAGTTCTTTCTGCAGGCCGGACGTAACCTGGGCGTGGAGATCAAGGTCAAGCTGATCCTGCTCAAACTGTTCGAACGCTATGTGCTGGCCGATACCGAGCAGTTGTATGCCGAAGCCAATCAATTGCTGGTCGCCACCGGCGTGTTGCCTGAGTTGAAACCGGCCCCCGCACGCCGCGCAATCGAGCGTGCGGCAGCAAGCATCAGCAGCGAAGAAAGTGACGAACCCGCGCCCGCCGACGAAGGCGTGCAGGAAGTCTTCGCCGCGTTGCAGGAACTGCTGCTGCACGTGCGCGGCAGCGTCGCGCCGACCCTGGAGCCGAGTGCGGCGGCGCAACCGATCAGCACCCGCGATCTATTGCGCCTGCTTTCACACTTGCAGCAATACGTCCCGGCACTGGCGGCGCAGGACGATTTCGATCTGCGCAATCAGCTCGAGCAACTGCTGACGCGGGTCAGCGTCAGGAGCGGCAAATCACGCATCGTCGACGGCGCGGATGAAGACGTGATCAACCTGATCGCCATGGTCTTCGATTGCATCCTCGAAGACCGTAATCTGCCGGATTCGCTCAAGGCGTTGATCGCCCGTTTGCAGATTCCGATGCTCAAGGTGGCAGTACTCGACAAGAGCTTCTTCAGCCGCAGCAGCCACCCGGCGCGGCGCCTGCTCAATGAAATCGCCGATGCCGCCATGGGCTGGGGCGATTGCAATGGCGAGGCGCGTGACAGCCTGTATCTGCGCATCGAACAAGTGGTGCAGCGCCTGTTGAGTGATTTCGTCGACGACCCGGCAATTTTCTCCGAGTTGCTCGCCGATTTCCTGGCCTTCACCAGCGATGAGCGGCGGCGCAGCGAATTGCTCGAGCAGCGTCTGCGCGATGCCGAAGAGGGGCGGGCGAAAACCGAACTGGCCCGCCAGCGCGTCGAGCAAGCGTTGAATCAGGCGCTGTTGGGCAAAGTCCTGCCGCCGTCGGTAGTGACCTTTGTGCGTGATGCGTGGAGCAAAGTGCTGCTGCTGACCTGCCTCAAACATGGCGACCACTGCGCTGAGTGGCAGGCCGATGTGCAGACCATGGAACAATTGATCTGGAGCGTGCAGCGTCACGACGAGGCGGACGCCGGTCTGCAGTTGCTGGCGCTGGTGCCCGGTTTGCTCAAATCATTGCGTGACGGACTGAGCAGTTCGGCGTTTGATCCGTTCGCCACCAGCGAATTTTTCAGCGAGCTGGAAGCCCTGCATGTGCGGGTGCTTGAACCTCCCACCGAGCAGCCGCCGGCCGATGCGCCGGCGTTGGTGGAGGTGTCGCAGCACATCACCCTGCGCAGCGCCGATGAGGGCGCGATCGGCTTGAATGCCAGCGGCCTGGCGCATGACGACCCGGGGCTGCGTCAGTTGGAGCAACTGCGTCTTGGCAGTTGGGTGGCGTTCCAGGAAGACGACGAACACAGCCTGCGCTGCAAGCTCGCAGCAATCATCGAAGCCACCGGCAAATACGTGTTTGTCGACCGTACCGGGATGAAAGTGCTGGAGCGCAGCCGCGTCGAGCTGGCCCTTGAGTTTCGCCGTGGCGCGGTGCGGGCACTGGATGACACCTTGCTGTTCGATCGGGCGCTGGAGTCGGTGCTTGGCAATCTGCGGCGACTCAATCGCGGCAAGTGATCGCGCGCCGGGGGCCGATCACGGCATACTGGGCGCCAACACAGTCGGCGTTGAAGGAATCGGTATGCAGTTGGATCCCGCTAGCGGGTGGTGTCACGGGGTACAGGTCTGCCCATCGCCCAACTTCAATGAACGCCCTGCGGGCGAAATCTCCCTGTTGGTGATCCACAACATCAGCCTGCCGCCGGCGCAGTTCGCCACCGGCAAGGTGCAGGAATTTTTCCAGAATCGTCTGGATGTCACCGAGCATCCCTATTTTGCAGGGATTGCCGACCTGCGCGTCTCGGCGCATTTTCTGATCGAACGTGACGGCAGCGTCACCCAGTTTGTCTCCTGTCTTGAGCGGGCGTGGCATGCTGGCGTGTCGATGTTCGAAGGCCGGGAAACCTGTAACGATTTTTCCGTGGGCATCGAGCTCGAAGGCACTGATGATCTGCCCTTTACCGATGCGCAGTATCAGGCGCTGATTACGTTGACGCGTCAGCTGCAAACAGCATTTCCGGCTATCACCGGCGCCCGTATCTGCGGGCACAGCGACATCGCACCCGGGCGCAAGACCGATCCTGGCCCGGCATTCGACTGGGCGCGTTACCGCGCAGCCCTGGCAAAAGAGGAAGGACAATGAGTTTTCTGGTGTTACTGCTGGCGGTCTGGATCGAGAAATTCTCGGCCCTGCGCCATCGGGTTCAACGCGATGGCGGATGGATCCGCGAATTGCACAAACTCGAAACCAGCGATCGCCTGGCCCAGCGGCCGTGGCTGGTGCTGACGATTCTGGTGTTGCTGCCGGTGGCGCTGCTCGCCTTGTTGCTGGTGGTACTGGAACCCGTCGCTTACGGCTTGCTGGCGCTGCCGGTGCATTTGCTGGTGGTAATTTATGCGCTGGGGCGCGGTGATTTGCTCGGTGGCCTCGGGCCGTTTCGTGACGCCTGGCGCCGTGAAGACCTGCAAGCGGCCGCGCATGTGGCCAAGCGTGATCTGGATATCTGCGCCGACAGTGGTGAGCAATTGCTGGATCGGGTCCAAGGGCACCTGTTGTGGCAGGCCTATCAAAGTTTCTTCGCGGTAATCTTCTGGTACTTCGTGCTCGGTCCGGTCGCGGCGCTGGCTTATCGCTTGCTCGCATTGGCGGAAGAACACAGCCAGAACCCGGCGCTCGCCGAACGTGCCGGCCAGTTACGTCACGCCTTTGACTGGTTGCCGGTGCGCCTGCTGGCTGCCAGCCTTGCACTGGTCGGCAACTTCGTTGCGGTCAGCCGGGTGATGTTGCACGAACTGCTGAACTGGAACATCAGCGCCGCGCAGCTGATCAACAAGGTCGGGCTGGCAGCGGGTGAGATCCCGCCGCCGGTGGTCGGGCCTGAAGGCATCAACACTCTCGACTGCCTGTGGGAACTGCTGCTGCGCGCGGCGGTGTTGTGGTATGCCGGGTTTGCCTTGTGGACAGTGCTGATCCATTGAACCCTCGGTAAAATTCATTGTGGCGAGGGAGCTTGCTCCCGCTGGGTGGCGAAGCCGCCCTCGCTGTTCATCATAAACAACGCGTCCAAGCGATTTGCGTCTGCTGCGCAGCCGAGCGGGAGCAAGCTCCCTCGCCACAGGGTGAGCGATTTGCCCCAGATAGTCGTTAACCTTAAGTTACAAAACCTCTCCCCGATTTGAGCTATACAGAGACAGCGCCCGATAGTGGCTATCTGCTGTCGCCCCGCGCCTGCCAATAAAAACAAGAAAAACCAAGGGAGACCTCCAGTGAAGAGCTTGCTCTATCCCGCCGTCTCGCTGATGAACCGTCTGAGCTTCGGCATGAAGTTCAGCCTGATCAGCGTGCTGTTCCTGGTGCCGATGCTGGTGACCAATTTCTATCTGGTGCGCGATTCCTATCGCGAATTCCAGGGCACCCGGGTCGAATTGCAGAGCCTCGATCTGCTGGGCAGCAGCCTGAGCCTGCGCCGGGATCTGGAAACGCTGAACAATCTGGTGCAGATCAACGTCGTCATCGGGCAGTCCGGCAAGGCCGACAACCTCGAAGCGCAGATCAGCGGTCTGGAACAAACCGTGCTGGCGCGTCTGCAAGGTCTGCAGGCAATGACTGACGATCCCGAGCAGATCAAGTTGTTCGACGGTAAACGCGATGAAATGCTCAGCGCGTTCAAGGCTCAACAGGTGGAAAGCTCCCTGCAAAGCAAAAGCGGGATGATCGGCAAACTGCTCGGCAACGCGCAGATTTTCAGTCAGATTATCGCCAGTCAGGCCGGCCTGAGCCGCGACAACCAGAGCGACATCCGCCAGCTCAGCGAACTGCTCACCAACATCACCCCTGCGGTAACCCAGACCCTCGGCGAGGGCCGGGCCATTGGTGCTTATTCACTGGGCCAAGGTTTTCTGAACAGCTCGTCGAGTACCCGGTTTGACGAGTTGCTGGCGCAGATCGAAAAACTCCAGGCCGAATACGCGCTGAAACTGACCGACGCCCTCGACTCCAGCCAGGCCGCGCGCGCCGGCCTCAGTGCCCAGGCCGACAGCAGCAAAACCTCGCTCAAACAGGCCAGCGAGCTGTTCGAAGAGAAAGTCGTGGTGGCCGAGACTCTCGATACGCCGTGGCAAGCGTTCTACGACCAGGTCACCGGGCTGATGGACAAGACTTACCAGCTCAACGACGCGACGCTGAAATTCCTCGATACCCAATTGCAACAGCGCCTGACGCAAAACCGCACGCACATGGTGTTGCAGGCTGTGGCGCTGTCGGTGGTGTTCGTGCTGATTTTCTATCTCTACGGTGGTTTCTACGCCTCGACCCGCACCACGCTCAAGCGTCTGGGCGCGATGATGGACAAGGTCGCAGCCGGTGACATGACGGTCAATTTCAAGGCCAACAGCCGCGATGAGCTGGGCGAGTTGGGCGAAGTGTTCAACGGCACCGTGAGGAAAATCCACGACCTGATCGAACGAGTCGGGCAGACCGTGGCTGAGGTCGAGCGCCAGGCAGGGCAGGTGGAAACTGTCTCGGCGCAAAGCAATCAGGCAGTGGCCGGGCAGCGTACGCAGATCGAGCAAGTGGCGACCGCGATGAACCAGATGTCGGCGACCTCGCTGGAAGTTGCACGCAGCGCGGCGGCAGCGGTGAGCAGCGCGCACAGCGTCAACGATGAAACCGTCAGCGGCCGCACGCTGGTGGAGTCGCAGCAGGGCAGCATTGCCGCGCTGGCCAGCGAGATCGATCAATCGGTGCTGGTGATCAACCAGTTGGCCAGCGACAGCCAGTCGATCAGCCGCGTGCTGGAAGTGATCAAAAGCATTGCCGAGCAGACCAACCTGCTGGCGCTCAATGCCGCCATCGAAGCGGCCCGGGCCGGTGAGCAGGGCCGGGGATTTGCGGTGGTGGCGGACGAAGTGCGAACGTTGGCCAAGCGCACCCAGCAATCGACCGAAGAAATCGAGCAGATGATCGCCAAGCTGCATGGCGGCGTCGGCGCGGCGGTGAAAGCCATGGGCGTCAGCCATCAGATGGCCAACGGCACGGTCGGGCAGTCGGAAAAGGTCCAGCAGGCGCTGGAAAACATCCTCGGCGCGGTCGGCATGATCGTCGATCAGAACCAGCAGATCGCCGCCGCCGTGGAGCAGCAGACCGCCGTGGCCCATGACATCGACCAGAACATCGTCGAGATCAACCGCGCTGGCGAGCGCACGGCCCAAGGGGCGCACCAGACGGAGGACGCCAGCCGGGCACTGTCAGCGCAGGTGGTGGAACTCAAGCAACTGATCAGCGCGTTCCGCGTCTGAAGCCGGCCGCGCCACCCCTTTTCAGAAACCTGTGGCGAGGGGATTTATCCCCGATGGGACGCGAAGCGTCCCCAATACCCAGTCAGTGATGAGGGACTGCTGCGCAGCCCATCGGGGATAAATCCCCTCACCACAGGCTTCGATCCTACAGAGGGGCGTGGAAATATCAGAACATTTTGTAATGCATTGATACTTACGCTTGTAAGCCAATTCCTGTTTTCTTCCGGCGGCTGGCTTTTCGTCATTAATGAGCCAGTATCCGAGTTCCGCTGATTGCGTCGAGGAGGCCGCTCATGTCCGTTGCAACCCTGGGAATCCAGGGCCGTTGTGCTCATTGCCAGACCCTACAGGTACTCAAACCCTGGCAACTCAACGCCATCGCAATCAACGAACCGTTCACCTGCGCACACTGCCAGAAAGCGCTGGAGTTGCGCTGCCCCAGACAGATCAAACGCTTAAAATCCCTCGATTCACTGGGATTGTTGCGCTTCAGCGCATCGGTCACCGTGTGCACTGCGCTGCTGGTGGCGTTGGTCATGGAATGGATCGGCCTGCTCAGCGTGACTGAACAGTTGAATGCGTCGTTGATCGTGATTTTTATCTACTTCGCACTGGCACGCTTTGTCCGTCAACGTCAGCACATGACTCTGATCCTCGAGGCGGCCAAGGCCCACGGCGAATGATTAACAACCGAACACTTCGCAGCTGTTGGCGGTGCTGGCGGCGGCCAGTCGTTCTGCACTGATATTCATCAACTCGGCGAGCGCCGCACAGATCGCCGGCAAGTGCGCCGGGGTATTGCGTACTCCGGGAAACATCGCCGGCGCCATGTCCGGGGAGTCGGTTTCCAGCACGATCGACTCCAGTGGCAACTCCGCCAGCACCCGATGCATGCGCAACGCCTGCGGCCAGGTCGGCGCGCCGCCCAGACCTAATTTGAAACCGAGCTTGATGTATTCGCGGGCCTCTTCGCGGCTGCCAGCGAAGGCGTGGATGATGCCGGCGCGTTTGAGCTTGAAGCGCTTGAGTGTGGCGATCACCGCCGCGTGGCTGCGGCGCACGTGGATCAGCGCCGGCAGTTCGAAATCTGCCGCCAGTTGCAGTTGGGCCTCGAACAGCGCCTGCTGGCGTTCGCGGTCGAGGGTTTCGATGAAGTAATCCAGACCGATCTCGCCCACCGCACACAGTTGCCGATGGCCGCGCAGCCGCGTCAGCCAGTCGCCGAGTGCGCGCAGGTCTTCGGGTTGATGCTGATCGAGGTACACCGGGTGCAGACCAAATGCTGCGTACAGATCCGCATCGCTCTGCACCAGATCCCACACCCGCTGCCAATTACCTTCATACACTCCCAGCACCACCATCCGCCGCACCCCGAGGGCGCGGCTTTCGGCGAGCAACGCTGAGCGATCGGCGTCGAAGTCGGGGAAGTCGAGGTGGGTGTGGCTGTCGATCAACTCCACGGCTCAGTCCCGGTGAATACGCTGCTTGAAGGTCCGCGCGATGGCCTGCACGCCAGGCTTGTATTCGGATTGCTCAACCGCAGCCAGCGCCAGCTCCAGGGCCTTGTCGGCGATCAACTGGTGCTGCTGGGCCATGGCGTTGACCGGCAGCGGCAGAAAGTCCAGCAACTGCGTGTCACCAAAGGTGCCCAGGCGCAGCGGACGGGATTTGAGCGGGAAGTCATGCAGCGCATCGAACACGCCCTGCAACAGCACGTAGGACGTGGTCACCAGCGCATCCGGCAAATGCCCCAGTCGTTGCAGGAGTTCTTCCATCAGTTGCTTGCCGCATTCACGGCTGAAGGACTCGGCGTGCTCGATCAGCACTTCGCCTTTGAAGTCGGCCAGTGCCTGCTTGAAGCCGGCAGCACGTTCCTGACTGATGCTCAGCTCCGGACGCGCGCCGAGCAGCACGATCTGTTTCGGCTGCGGGTCGAGCAGGCTCTGGGTCAGGTGCAGGCTGGCCTCGCGGTCGTCACTGATCACCGAGCAGAAGTGCTCCGGCTCCATGACCCGGTCGATGGCGATGATCGGCAAGCCCTTGGCCTGCAACTGGCGATAGCTGTCGTCAGCGGCCGGCAGGCAACTGGCGACGATCAGCGCATCGCAGCGGCGCGCCTTGAACAGTTGCAGCAACTGGCGCTCGCTGTCCGGCGCATCGTCGGAGCTGGCGATCAGCAACTGATAGCCCCGCGCCCGCGCACCTTGCTCCAGCAGTTTGGCGATCCGCGCGTAACTGGGGTTTTCCAGATCCGGCAGAATAAAGCCCAACGTGCGTGTGTGCCGACTGCGCAACCCGGCCGCCTGCGGGTTGGGCGTGAAGCCGTGTTGTTCGACGACCGCACGCACCCGCTCGACCGTGGCGTTGCTGATGCGTTGCTGTTCGGCCTTGCCGTTGATGACGTAGCTGGCGGTGGTCACGGACACTCCGGCCAACCGCGCGATATCACTGAGTTTCAACCCGGGATTTCCTTGTTTTTTCGAGCTCGCCGCGACATTTTCGCCAATCCTACCCGATTCGGGCAGACGACTATTGTCGCAGCGCATCCGACAAGTTGGACTTCAAGGATGAGACATTATCGAGTAACGTGCCGATCAATCTAGATTAAACGTTTCAGCAAGCGTATTTTCTACGTTTTAGACGCCTTTGGCCGGTTCTGCCGTGAAACCGCCAAAACTGCCGCTGAAAAGCAGGCTGACCAGCGCCTAAGCTGTGACCATTCAAAACAATATCCTGGCGCATCCATGTGCCAAAAAGGAGATCGCATGCTCGAGCTCACTATAGAGCAGATATCCATGGGCCAATCGGCTGTGGATAAACCCGCCGCCCTGCAATTGCTCGCCAATCATCTGGTGGCCGACGGTCTGGTTGCCGATGGCTACCTCGCCGGTTTGCAGGCCCGGGAAGCCCAGGGCTCGACCTTTCTCGGCCAGGGTATCGCCATCCCCCACGGCACCCCGGAAACCCGCGATCAGGTGTTCGCCACTGGCGTGCGGCTGATGCAGTTTCCTGAGGGCGTGGATTGGGGCGACGGCCAGATCGTTTATCTGGCGATCGGCATCGCCGCCAAATCCGACGAACACCTGCGTCTGCTGCAACTGCTGACCCGCGCCCTCGGCGAGACCGATCTGGGTCAGGCCCTGCGCCGGGCCAGCTCACCGGAAGCGCTGTTGAAACTGCTGCAAGGCGCGCCACAGGAACTGGCGCTGGATGCGCAGATGATCGGCCTCGGCGTGTCGGCTGACGATTTTGAAGAGCTGGTCTGGCGTGGTGCGCGTCTGTTGCGCCAGGCCGATTGTGTGAGCAACGGTTTTGCCGGCGTGTTGCAGCAAGTCGAAGCGCTGCCGCTGGGCGATGGCCTTTGGTGGCTGCACAGCGAGCAGACCGTGAAACGCCCGGGCCTGGCGTTCGTCACCCCGGACAAACCGATGCGTTACCTCGGCCAGCCACTGAGTGGTCTGTTTTGTCTGGCCAGTTTGGGTGAGGCGCATCAGGCGCTGCTTGAGCGTCTGTGTGCGTTGCTCATCGAAGGGCGCGGCCATGAACTGGGCCGCGCCACCAGCAGCCGCAAAGTCCTCGAAGTGCTCGGCGGCGAACTGCCCGCCGACTGGCCGAGCGCCCGCATTGCCCTGGCCAACGCCCACGGTCTGCACGCACGTCCGGCGAAGATCCTTGCGCAACTGGCGAAGAGTTTTGACGGCGAAATCCGCGTGCGCATCGTCGACAGCGCGGACAGCGCCGTGTCGGTGAAAAGCCTGAGCAAACTGCTGAGCCTCGGCGCGCGTCGTGGTCAGGTGCTGGAGTTGATCGCCGAACCGAGCATCGCTGCCGATGCTTTACCGGCGCTGCTGGCGGCCATCGAAGAAGGCCTCGGCGAAGAAGTCGAACCGCTGCCGGCCGTGAGTCAGCAACGCGAAGTCATCACCGATATTGCAGAGGTGCTGATCGCGCCGGCGTCCGGCGCGCAGTTGCAGGCGATCCCTGCCGCGCCGGGCATCGCCATCGGCCCGGCGCACATTCAGGTGCAGCAGGCTATCGATTACCCGTTGCGCGGTGAGTCCGCCGCCATCGAGCGCGATCGTCTCAAGCAAGCGCTGAGCGATGTGCGCAGTGACATTCAGGGCCTGATCGAACGCAGCAAGGCCAAGGCCATCCGCGAGATCTTTATCACCCACCAGGAAATGCTCGACGACCCGGAACTCACCGACGAAGTCGACACCCGCCTCAAGCAAGGCGAAAGCGCCGAAGCGGCGTGGATGGCGGTGATCGAAGCGGCAGCCAGACAACAGGAATCGCTGCAGGACGCGTTGCTCGCCGAGCGGGCGGCGGACCTGCGTGACATCGGGCGCCGGGTGCTGGCGCAACTTTGCGGCGTACAAACGCCGAACGAGCCGGAGCAACCGTACATTCTGGTGATGGACGAAGTGGGTCCGTCGGACGTCGCACGCCTGGATCCGGCGCGGGTAGCGGGGATTCTAACCGCTCGCGGCGGCGCCACCGCGCACAGTGCAATCGTCGCCCGTGCTCTCGGAATTCCGGCGCTGGTCGGTGCGGGTGCAGCGGTGTTGCTGCTGGAACCGGGCACGCCGTTGCTGATCGACGGCCAGCGCGGTCGCCTGCACGTCGACGCCGATGCCGCGACCCTGCAACGCGCCGCCGAAGAACGCGACACCCGCGAGCAGCGCCTCAAGGCTGCCGCCGAACAACGCCACCAACCGGCGCACACCACCGACGGTCACGCCGTGGAAGTGTTCGCCAACATCGGTGAAAGCGCCGGTGTCAGCGCTGCGGTGGAGCAGGGCGCCGAGGGCATCGGCCTGCTGCGCACCGAACTGATTTTCATGGCCCACCCGCAGGCGCCGGACGAAGCCACTCAGGAAGCCGAATACCGTCGCGTTCTCGATGGCCTCGCCGGGCGACCGTTGGTGGTGCGCACCCTTGATGTCGGCGGCGACAAACCGCTGCCGTATTGGCCGATCGCCAAGGAAGAAAACCCGTTCCTCGGCGTGCGCGGCATTCGCCTGACCTTGCAGCGT
>Ga0153948_1001153_pt1 | contig 13742 bp, 9 predicted proteins | sample TSNJ032MetaG_FD_104696 | JGI IMG/M metagenome (GOLD analysis project Ga0153948, IMG submission 104696) | Attine ant fungus gardens microbial communities from New Jersey, USA - TSNJ032 MetaG | ecosystem: Host-associated > Fungi > Mycelium > Unclassified | place: USA: New Jersey, Wharton State...
CCGAGATACATCACCGCCACGCGATGACTGATCCGCTCCACCACGGCCATGTCGTGGCTGATGAAGAGATAGGCAAGATCGTGCTCCTCCTGCAAATCGAGCAGAAGATTGGCGACTTGCGCCTTGACCGAAACATCGAGCGCCGACACCGCCTCATCCGCAACGATCAGCTTTGGCTTCAGCGCCAAGGCGCGTGCGATAGAAATTCTCTGTCTTTGGCCGCCTGAGAACTCATGCGGAAAGCGCTCTGCAACCGAAGCGGAAAGTCCGACCTGCTCCAGCAGTTCCGCAACGCGCTGGTTCGCCTCGCGCTTTCCCATCATCTTGTGGGCCAGAATTGGCTCTGCAATCGCCGCGCCAATGCGAATACGGGGATTAAGCGAAGCAAATGGATCCTGAAAAATCATCTGTGCGCTGCGCCGCATTTCGCGCAACTGCGAAGCACCCAGTTTGGTCACATCCTGACCGTCAATGACGATATTCCCGGATGTCGGCTGGAGCAGACGCATGATGGTTCGGCCGGTTGTCGATTTTCCGCAACCGGATTCTCCAACCAATGCAAGCGTCTCGCCGGGACGAAGATCGAACGAAACATCTTCAACAGCATGAATGCGACCGTTCGGGAGATCAAAACGCACGACAATATTGGACGCCTGAAGAAGCGGCTTTCGCTCTTCAGACACTGGTTTTGTCTGCACGCCCTCCGTGGCTTTTCCGGTTTGCGGATCAACGGATGGAAACCGCTTTGGCGCTGTCGCAGCGCCCATGGTCCCCAGACGCGGAATGGAAGCAAGAAGGGATTTGGTATAGATTTCTTTCGGCGCAGCGAAGAGGTCTTCCGTTCGTCCCGTCTCGACCATATCACCACGGAACATAACCACAGTTCGGTCCGCAACCTCCGCGACCACACCCATGTCATGCGTGATGAAGAGAACAGCCATGTTCTCTTCCTGCTGCAACTCGCGAATGAGGTGAAGGATCTCGGCCTGAATTGTCACATCCAGTGCAGTCGTTGGCTCGTCGGCGATCAGAAGCCTCGGGCGACAGGCGAGCGCCATTGCGATCATCACACGCTGGCGCATGCCGCCGGAGAACTTGTGTGGATATTCTTTCAGACGGGAGCGAGCCGCAGGAATGCGGACGCGCTCCATAAGACGAACGGCTTCGTCTTCGGCCTGCTTCCAGCTCAATTTTTGATGAAGCACCAAAGCTTCGGCCAATTGATTGCCAATCGTGAAAACCGGATTGAGCGAAGTCATCGGCTCCTGAAAAATCATCCCGATGGACCCACCGCGTACCGAGCGCATTTCGGCTTCGGACACTTGCAGAAGATCGCGACCATCGAGCAAAATCTGGCCTTCCGACTTCGATTTTGCAGGCGGCAGCAACCGCATGGTGGAAAGCGCGGTGACGCTCTTGCCCGAGCCGCTCTCGCCGACAATTGCAACTGTCTCGCCGGCGTTCACATGGAAATTGATGTCGCGGATAACGGGCCGCCAACCCTCTGCCGTTTTGAACGAAGTGGTCAGGTTTTCAACCGACAGAACGGGGCGAGTGTCATTGCTACGCTCTTCAAACATGATCAGCTTTCCTTCGCGAGACGCGGATCGACCAGATCACGCAGGCCGTCGCCGACAAGTTGCAGCGAAAGGACGGAAAAGACGATGGCAAGGCCGGGAAAAAGCATAAGCCAGGGCGCGTTGTTCATATATTCGCGTCCCGATGCCAACATGGTGCCCCAAGTCGGCATGTCGGCCGAAACGCCAACCCCCAGGAACGACAGGCTTGCCTCTGCCAGCATTGCCGAAGCGAAGACGAACGTCGCCTGCACCAGAATGGGAGAGGCCAGATTGAGCAGCACGTGACGCAACAATATCTGCCAGGTCGGAAGTCCCAGCGAAATTGCAGCCTCGATGTAAGGCATCTCGCGGATCACCAGTGTAGAGCCGCGCACGATACGCGCCAGACGCGGCGCATAGGTGATCCCAAGCGCGATGATAACGGTCATCAACGAAGGACCAAGTGCTGCAACAAGCGCAATCGCCAGCAGAATATCCGGAAAGGACATCATTGCGTCGAGCAGTCTGGAGATAGGCGTATCCAGCTTGCGGAAATATCCGGCTGTGACACCCAGTATGACACCCAGCACGGTTGAGATCACAACCACACCGAGGCTGACGAGCAACGAAATGCGCCCTGCATAAATGGCACGCGAGAAGATATCGCGCCCGAATTCGTCGGTGCCGAAGAGATGCGACCATGACGGCCCGTGCAACTTGTTGACGATCGACAGCTTATTGGGCGCGTAAGGCGCGATCCACGGCGCGAGAATGGCTGCCAACACCACGACAAGCAAAATGAGTGATCCGAGCAGAATTGCGCGGTTGCCGAACAGACGCCGCAAGCTTGATGCAAAGGGCATGGAAAGGGAAGCGAGCGTCACAGGCGTACCCTCGGATCTACGAGAATATAAAGCATGTCGACCACAAAATTGATCAAGACATAAATGGCGGCTACAACAAGCAGGGTGCCCTGAATTACCGGATAGTCGCGGCGCAAAACCGCCGAAACCACCAGATTTCCAATGCCCGGCAGACCGAAAACGGTTTCCGTCACGACTGCGCCAGCGACCAGCATTGCAATGGAAAGGCCAATGACGGTGATGATGGGAACAAGCGCATTCTTGAAAGCATGCTTGAGGATCACCCGCCGTTCACTGGCGCCTTTTGCACGGGCTGTGCGAACATAGTCATCTCCCAGCACGTCAAGCATGGCGGCCCGTGTAAATCGGGTAATCAGAGCGGAATTGACCACACCAAGCGCCACGGCAGGCAAAATCAGGTGATGCAGTCTTTCCAGAAAGCTCGTGTCGGGACCACCATAACCAGATGCCGGGAACCAGCCATATTGCACCGCGAAAATCTGGATAAGGAGGAGGCCCAACCAGAAACTCGGCACGCTTGCTGCCACCATGGTTAGCACGACCACGGTCTGATCGAAGAAAGTGCCGCGTTTGACCGCTGAGAAAATTCCAACAGGCAAGGCGATCAGCACCGCAATGAGTATCGAGAACAGCGTAAGAAAGAATGTCGGTTCCGCACGTGACGCAAGCGCATGCGTCACAGGCTGATTAAGAAAGATGGACTGGCCAAGATCACCCTGGAATATGCCGAGCACAAACTGTCCATATTGAACCAGAAGGGGCGCATCCAGCCCCATCCGGGCTCGCAAATCTGCGATGTCCTGCGGGGTCGCGTCAGACCCCAGCATGACGGCAGCCGGATCGCCCGGTGTGACCCGGACAATGACGAATACAACTGTGACAACAAGGGCAAGCACGATGGCCATGCCTATCAAACGGTGTAACAGCGCCCGGGCGATCCTCGACATAGTCTGCCTCACTTCTTAGGGGCTACATTCCAGAAATGCGGCCAGTAAGTTGGGGTGTAACCGGACACTCCATCCGCAACGCCGGCAAGCGCATTGAAATTGCCGACCTTGTAGAGCGGCGCATCATCGTAGATGACCGTCTGGATGCCTTCCCACGCCTTCTGCTTTGCTTCATCGCTCGTCGCATCCATATAGGTCGCGACAGCCTTGGCTTTCTGGTCTGATACATACCAGCCCGGATAGGTATCCGTGATGGTGTTGATTGTCGTTGGATCACCCGGGAAATTCGAATGGGTAATGAAGATATCCCATTCTTTCGGATCGGCGCGGCGTGTCGTCAATGTAGCCCAATCGACAACCTGCATATCCACCTTGAAGCCTGCTGCCTCAAGATAGGCTTTCGCCACTTCACCAATCTTGTAATGGAACTCATATTGACGGCTGGTCAGGAGCCGGATCGGCGTGCCGTCATATCCGGCATCTTTCAAGAGCTTGGCAGCGGTTTCCGGATCACCCTCGCCATAGCGAGCGACACCGGCCTCCGTGTGCCAGAACGAACCTTCTGGGAAGATGGAACCGTCGACACTGTAGAAACGGTCATCGGAGAAGGCTGCGAGCATCATGTCGGACGCATTGAGTGCGGCCTGTACTGCCTGACGCAGTTCCTTTTTTACGAGCGCGCCTTCCTTCATGTTGATATTCATGGAGGCCCAGCCCGAGTTTTTGAAAATGACCGGCTTGGCCTTACCGCTTGCCTCAACGCGCTCATAGGCGCTGACAGGAAGTGAGTCTGCGAAATCAAACTGACCGGAGATCAGTCCCTCGACGCGCGTATTCGCATCAGGAACGGGCACAAAGCGCAGTTCCTTTGCAATAGCCTCACGCTTGCCCGCATAATTGCTCGGTTCGCCTTCCGGAGACTTATAGTCGTCGAAGCGGACAAGCTGTGTGTACTGATCGGGCTTGCGTTCCTTGAGCGCATAGGGACCAGTGCCGACGAACTTCGTCAGCGTATCGGTGATCGTCTCGGACGGAATGATGATCGACGCCTGCGAGAGCGTGGCGAGAAGCGGCGCATAACGCGACTTGAGCTTGATGATGACGGCATGGTCACCGTCTTCAGTCAGGCTTTCCACGATGCCGGCAACCTGCTTGCCCTTGGAATTGATTTCCATCCATCGCTTCAGGGATGCAACGACGTCCTTGGAGTCAAAGTCGCTGCCGTCGTGGAACTTCACCCCTTCCCTCAGCGTAATCCGGTAAGTCAGGCCATCTTCAGAGATTTCTGGCATACCGGCAGCGAGCAATGGAACCGACTTCCACTGTTCATCATAGGTATAGAGCGTCTCAAAGATATGCTGATCAATTGTCAGAACGATATCGGTTGGGGTCTGCATCGCGTCCAGTGTTGGTGGCTCGCCAATGGTTGCAATGGTCAGAATACCATCCGACGATTGCGCGAAAGCCATTGCGCTTGAACATAACAGTGCTGCGGTGGCCGCCAGCAGAAAACGTTTCTTCATTGTAACTCCCCTTTTATAATTGAACTGACTGATAGTTCGCTGTTGTTAATCCAGCCCCAGCGGATCGGCGACCCGTGGCCAGAGTTCCAGACTTGCTTTCCTGTATGGTGTAACTCCTGGATTGGTCGGATATGAAGTTGGCGCGGCGATATAGACAATCTCCGATGCGACGGGCTGAAACCCGGCCTGGAAATGGTTGGTCGACTTGACGACAAGGAAATCCTTGTTGGCAAAATCGATCCCAAGATTGGAGAAAATATCCGGCTCATAGGTCTGAGACCGGCTGGTGATCAGAATGATATCAATTTGCGTTCCAACGGGACGGATTACCGCAACGCGTCCGAGATTGACCCGACTGTTGCGGAAACTCTGCCAGCCTGCATCTGCCACCTTTTGTATGGTCACGCGCAAATCCAGCGGTTCGCCGCCCTGCCATGAAGATTTGCCACCGACACGGATTTCCAGCTCGGCTCCCTCGCCTGCCGCATGGCAAAAGGCAACGGCAACCGGATCCCATATGGTCGCAACGGCGAAATTGTCGAGCTTGCGTTCAAACATACGACGCAGAATATAGGTGGCGTCACCCGCCACGCCGCCGCCCGGATTATCCCATATGTCAGAGATCACAACAGGACGCGAGAGATCGCTGGCGCGCACTTCCAGTACGCGGTCCAGACCGGCTTCGGTATCGAACATCTCCATGGCGGTCAGTTTGCGCATACCGTAAAGTTCCTGCCCAAGCTCGCGCGCAAGCTGATCACCTTTGGCCTTGTCATTATCCGTAACGACAACAATCCGCGTCCCCATATCGGGCGCGTCACCGGCCATGAAACCATGGATCACGGAAATCGACAGGACGCCATTCTTGCCCTGCATGGCCACGAGGCGATCGACATAGGACCGCATTGGCTCGCGATTGGTGGGGTAGATGGTGATCATGCGACAATCAAACGTCGAAATGACAGGCTTGACTTCTCCGCGCAGCGTCCTGAGAGCCAGATCGACGACATGGTCTCCCCGCTCCTCAAAATCCGTATGTGGGAACTCAAGGAACGTGGCCATAATGTCGAGATTGGCCACACGCTTGGTCGTCAGGTGACTGTGCGGATCGAACTCGGCAGCGACCAGAATGTCAGGACCGACAATCGCGCGCACTTTTTCCAGAAAATCGCCTTCCGGATCATCATAGCCTTGCGCCACCATTGCACCATGCAGTCCAAGAACGACAGCATCCACAGGAAGCGCTGTTTTCAGTTCCGCCAGAATTGTATCGCGCAGCGTCTCATAGGTCTGGCGTTGGATGAGCCCGGCAGGTTCAGCCCAGCACGACGTGCCTTCAATAACGGTAAAACCCTCGGCTTTGCCGCGGCGGCGCAAGATAGGCACAACCGATGAACACAGGGTCGGCGTTTCCGGATGCTCACCCGGTCCAGCATAAAAGGCAGCCTTGAATGCATCCATGTCCGTTGGAACGGGAGAAAATGTATTTGTTTCCGTGGCCATTGAGGCTGTGAATATGCGCATGAATTGGTTCCAAGTGGACGGGGTAAGCAAGGCAATGCTTGCAAATGGTCATGCACAAGACCCGACGATCAGGTGCGCTGGCTTCAAGATTGTCTCCACGTCCTGCACGCAAGGAACAGTTCACGCAGCCCGGCGAATAAGCCGATACAACAATTGAATTTGAAGTATGAAGGTGGTCTCCGCCTTATGTTCACCCTTTGATTATTTTCTGTAATTTATTTTCTTGATAATGCGTCGAATATTGGCTGTGTCAACCGGATATCGCGGAAGACGTCGCCAACCTAACCGACCCGTGAAAATATATGAAATTCATTTTCATGAGCCAATGGGGATGGCTCGAGGGGTGACAAGTCGAAAATGCTCGTTCAATCAAGGCCTTTCAATGCTGACGCAATGCTTCAACGGGAGTAATTTTACTTATCAGATGAAAAAAGAGCCGGAAAATCCGGCTCTTTTTTCATAAATTCTACTCATTTTTTTGGCGGTACACCGTCAATTCACACGTCGGACACGACACAACTCACCAAACAGTGCCACGCGCGGCAACATCTTCAACGCGAGTCACCACACCATCACGATGAAAAACCATGTGGTCGAAAAGGTTGCTAACAACACATGTATGGTTCGGGATGACGCGCACAACGGCACCCACTGGCGGAAACTCCTGCTTGCAATCTGTCAAGTCCACCACACCGTGCTCCTCCGAAAGAGAAACAACCCGCGCGCCATCAAAGCCTTCGATGGTACCATGATCGACAAAGCCCAGAAGGTCGGATGTCAGAGCTTTGGAACCGCAATCGAGCACCGCCCTGCCCGGCGCAGGTCTGGAAACCACAGTCGCCAGAATATGCATGGCAAGATCGTCATTGGTGCAATGCCCTGCGCGAACCATGCTGCGGTCATTATAGACATAGGTGCCGGCACGGTGCTCTGTGGCAGATGGCACCAGGTGTGCGGAGTAAAGGTCCGGTGAGCCGCCATTGGAGCGGATCGGACAATCTATTCCTTTCGCGGAAAGCTTTTCCATCGTCTCGACGATGAAACTCTCAACCCGCTCCGCCCCACCCGCCGTCGGATAGGTCAAAATACCGGCAAAACGCAGCCCCGGCTGCGCAGAGATCAGCTCAGCCAACGCCACAGCGGCATCGGGCGTCTGAACGCCACACCGTTTGCCGCCCGTATCGCATTCCACCAGCACTGAGAGCGGTCGCTCGGCATCAAAAGTCTCACCAAGCCCGTTAATCGTGACGTCACTGTCGACCGTCACCTTCAAGCCGCCAATTTTCTCATTGAGCGCTTTTAACCGCGCAAGCTTCGCTGCACCCAGAATGTTATAGGTAATCAGGATGTCATCGAAACCGGCATCGGCAAAAACCTCCGCCTCTGTGATCTTCTGGCAATTGATGCCTTTGGCGCCCGCTTCCACCTGCTGTCGCGCGACAGAGGGGATTTTGTGCGTCTTGATGTGTGGGCGAAAAGCCTTCCCATGCTGATCGAAATAAGCCTGCGCGCGGGCAATGTTCGAAGCCATACGATCTTCATCGATGACCGGCATTGGCGTGGGGATGTTTTCAAGTGGCGTGCCTGCTTCTGGCCAGGGAAACGTCATGAAATGCCTCTCTCGGGTACGGAATGCGATGATTGCTAGCGGTGTATATTATTTTCTTGATAGCTCTCTTGTAAGAGATAATCATTGATCAGAACGTAGAAAATTTCCATAGCTATGTAATTACTTTTCATAATACAAACACGATAGACCGTCTGCCGAAACTAGTTTGCACCCCACCGGAGATCCCATGGACGTCATTCACGCATTGTCAGACAAGGAAGGCAAACTTTCCGGTCTCGAGAAAAAGCTCGCCGCTGTCGTGCTTGAGAATGTCGATTTCGTCGTCAATTCTTCCATTGGTGAACTGGCAGAAAAAGCGGGCGTATCTCCGCCGACCGTAACGCGGTTTTGCAGGCGGATAGGCTGTCAGGGCTACTCCGACTTCAAGGTGCAACTGGCAAAGATCACCTACGTTGGGTTGCGTTACCTGATGCCGGAAACGGAAACCAGCACGGTAGAAGAAGTGGCTGAAGACATTATCACCAAAGCGCAGAATGCGCTTTTCCAGCTCCACCGCCAACTCGATCTGGTTGCCATGGAAAAGGCTGCCCATTTGCTGCGTGGGGCTGATTTCATCCAAGCCTTCGGTGCAACCGGTAACTCGGCCATGATCGCCAATGAGCTCCACAACCGGCTGTTTCGTCTTGGGTGCCGCATCAATGCATCGACGGACCACAGCATGAACCATATGCTCTCCGCCGCCGCCCAGCCGGGAACGGTTGTGATTGGTTCATCCATCACAGGCCGCGACCGCGATCTGGTGCATTGCATGAACTTGCTGCGTGCCCGCGCTATTCCCACCATTGCGATAACCCAAAGCAATTCCGCCGTAGCACAAGCTTCTGATTTGGTGATCGCTATCGATCTCGATGAGGGCAAGAACATCTTTCGCCCCACATCCACCCGATATGCCTATCTGGCGACAATCGATATTCTGGCCAACATGGTAGCCTATGTCGACCGCAGTCGCTCCGCCCATGTGCTCCGACAGATCAAGGAGGAGCTTGTCCGGTCCCGCGACGGCGACGACAAACAGGTACTAGGGGACTGATATTTATAGCTCAGGCCGCATTTATCATGCGGCCTGAGCAGTTACTTGAGATGCGCCACCGGTGGTTAGCGTTGCGCCACCGGACGAACCAATGGCGTTACGCGGCGAATGGTAACCCGACGGTTTTCCTGTTCCGGTCCATCGGTCTTGATCTTCAGAAACCGCTCACCATAACCTTGTGTGACAAGATTTTCAGCCGGAATATCATAGACTTCCGTCAGCAGGCTCGCGACCGACTCTGCGCGCTTGTCAGAGAGAACAAGGTTCGATCGATCAGAACCGACAGCATCTGTGTGGCCTTCGATGAAGAAGGTTTCGCCGGGATCCTTGGCAAGGACCTGTTGCATGGCGTCGGCCACTTTGCGCAGTGTCTTGGCCTGCGAAAGCGAGACTTCCGCGCTGCCGGTCGCGAAGTGGATTGTGTCGAGATCGATACGACGCACCTTATCACGCAGACGTGCCGAATGACGCACTTCATCGATCGTGTAGACGCGTTCAACACGCTCGACCGGTGGCATGGCCAGGAAGTCATAGAAGTCACGATCACGGTCGTCTGTTACGTCGATGATGTAATCACTGACAGGGATCGTGAGGCGCATCGGTGGCAGATCGTAACCAACATCGGCGATGGCGGCACGCGGCGTATCTTCATAGTCGGGGGCATAGACCATCAGATACTCGTTGCCATCGCGGTCGATACGGGAGCGCTGCACAACATCACCATAACGGTCATAAACAGTGACCACACGGTAGCCACCGGGACGCACAATCGTTTCGCGCATACGGCCCCGTGGAAGCTCATCATAATAGGCTTCTTCGGAATTGCGACGCAGGCGCGGACGATCATCACCGCGCACGAACATCCGATCGCCCACATCCATAACAACGCGGTTGTCGACCTGCTCGAGCACTTTCACATTGTTGACGTTGTTCGTCACGTTGTTGACCGTCGTGTTGTTGACGACGGTGTTGTTAACAACAGTGTTGTTCACGATGTTTGTGGTTTCCGGGACAACGAAGGCGGGTGCCTCATCGACACGCTTTCCCTTTTCCTTCAGATTGGCTTCAATCTTCTTAGGAAGATCGGCCTTGATCTGCTCGGGGATCGCAACCTGAGCGGATGCGTCGTCTGCGGGGGGTGGTGCTGAAGCTTCGGCTTCACGCTGTTGACCACGTTGCTTGCGACGTTCCTCGCGGGCCTGATTGCCACCGCTATTATCGGCATCCTTGTCGCTATCGAGAATGGCAGCGCCATTTTCGACTGGTAGAACCACCGTTTCATCGGTCTTCGACGGATCTTTTGCGATGGCTTCCTTTTCGGCTGCCGAGCGCTTGTCCACGATTGCGGGCACTGACTCCTGCTTCTTTTCAGCTTCCTGCGGTTGCTCAGCTGGTTGCTGTTCTACCGGTGACGGCTCGCCATTCTTCTTTCCATGCTGTTCTTTAGCAGCTGGCTGTTCCGACGGCTGAAGGGGACTGGTTTCGCTAGTCTGCGGTTCTGTCGACTGGGCTGGAACTGGAGCAGATTCCGGCTGCGATTCAGGCTTCTGTGCCTGCGCATCGTCTGCTGGAGCGGGCTTCTTTTTGGGGCGCTCAACGGGTTCCTTGGCGGCCTCTTCCGGTACACTGTTTGCATCCGGCGTCTTCGCCGCTGGCTTCTTGTGGACGGGAGGCTGTTGTTCCGGTTCAGCCTCGCCCTTCGGCGTGCTTTCTTCTGGCACAGGCTTCTTCTCTGTGGCTTCGCGCTGTGTTTCCTGCTCTGCCGCCTTCTTTTGCTCGACAGCCTGCTTTTCAGCTTCGTCGGCAGCAGCCTTCTCCTGCTTCTGTTTCTCGGCCTGGCGTTCCGCTGCTTCCTGCTCAGCTTTGCGCTGCGCTTGTTCTGCCGCCTTCTGTTGTGCCGCAGCTTCTTCTTCGGCCTTTTTCTGTTCAGCAGCCTGACGCTGCGTTTCAGCCTCTGCCGCCTTGTCTTCTTCAGCCTGCCTTGCAGCCTCTGCTTTTTCCGCCTGCTGTTTTTCTACTTCCTGACGATGAGCTTCTTCCTGCTCGGCACGCTTGCGCTCTTCGGCCTGACGCTGGGCTTCCTCTTGCTCAGCCTGTTTCTGCTCCTCAGCTTGACGACGCCCGTGGCCCGCTTCAGAAGGATGCTCGCCCTCTGCCTGTGGCTGTTCAACGGGCTGCTCCTGAGGTGCTCGCTCTTCGCTGTTTTCCTGAGCCACCTGATAAGGCTGCGACAGCATATCCGCGAAAGATGGCTGCGCAAAAACGCAGACCGACATCACCGGTATCGCAACAGTGGCGCGAAGCTTGGAACGAATAGACATAAATCCTTCTCCTTCTGGAAGGCAGAACTGATAAGCAAAGGGCCTGCTTCCGATTCCGCGCATGCTGGAATGCGAATAGAGGCAAATTGCGGCAACTTCACAGAAGCGTTACCGGTGTGATCATGAACCGTTGCTGAATGCCGTTTTGCATGGTTTTAAAGCAAAAGAGCGCGAGCTTGACTTTAAATCCCGACGCAAGGAGCCATGGCTTATTCATGGTCGCGTAACTGTGGGAGACAGCGCCCGATTGAGACAAGCACCGACTGGCAGCTGCCCTGCGTAGGCAACTCTAGGCAGAAGTTGAGTCTGCTTTTCCCGAATAACCATTCCTCGCCATGCTTGTAGAAAAATTCTGCGCAATATCGGCAAGGGTAACGCCTTGCAATCGCGTCATAAGCAGTTGTTCTGCTTCATTGAAAACGCTTTTGAGTTTTTCGTTAACTGCTTGTTCTATAACGCAACCTGGCATGTCATAGGCCGGACCGACCGCAAAAATAGACGGCTCGCCGACAGCGCGATAAATGTCAAACAATGTCAGCTGATCGAGCGGTCGCGCCAGTGTCCAGCCACCGCCATGTCCCTTCTCCGAGAGCACATAGCCTTCCTTGCGAAGTCCCGCCATCGTGCGTCGGATCACCACTGGATTGGCATCCAGCATTGATGCGATTTCCTCTGACGTCATGGAGCCGTCGTGATGCTCCATATGGATCAAAACATGCAACATGCGCGATAGGCGGCTGTCCTGCCTCATATGTTTTCACTCTTTGTATCGACCTGAAAAGACAGGCCGGATTATCGGATATTTCTGGCCGGAAAGCAAATTGATACAAGTGAAGTTACATGACTGTTGACTCTCTCATCTCACGTAACTTATGTTGTGTCATATTCGATAAACACCGTTATGGAGGCTCGTAATGGCAGCTCAAAAAGTTGTTTCAGCATGGACACCATCAACGACTATCAAGATAACCGGATCAACAATCATGCAAAACTACGAGACCATCATCATTGGCGGCGGCCCCGCCGGGCTTTCTGCAGCCTTGATTGCAGGGCGCGCATTGTGCAAAATACGCGTCGTTGATGGCGGGGAGCCTCGGAACCGCAAGGCGCCTGCAATGCATAGCTACCTGTCGCGGGATGGTATCCTGCCGCAGGAATTCCGGAAAGCGGCGCGCGAAGAGCTATTGCGCTATGACACGGTGACCTACCGGGAAGGTCTGGTCCAAACTATCAAGCCAGCAGACGGCGGCTATTCAGTGGAGTTGGCCGATGGAGACATTGTTTTTGCGCCCAAAATTCTCCTCGCCCTTGGCGTGACTGATCAACTTCCTGCAATTGAAGGCCTTGCAGAGAACTGGGGACGCGGCGTTCATCATTGCCCCTTCTGCGATGGCTTTGAGCATCGCGGCAAGCATTGGGGCGTGCTTGCGGAAACAACAGCCATGCTGGATCACGCCGTATTCTTCAAGAATTGGGCGGGCCGTCTGACCGTTTTCACCAACGGCGCTGGCCTTCCAGCGGAGAAGTTGTCTGATCTATCGCGCGCAGAGGTCAATCTGGTCACAACACCAGTCAAAGAAGTCCTCAGTGGCGATGGTCACACCATCGGTGGAATAGTGCTCAGGGATGGACGTCGGGAGGACATCCAATCACTATGGATCAGACCACTTCAAAGCCAGACACCCATCGTCACCGGATTGCCACTCAACATACGCGATGACGGCGGCTTGTGGCGCAACGAAATGAACGAGACTTCAATGAAGGGCATCTACGCTGCAGGTGACTGCGCGGCAGGGCCGATGCAGCAGGCTATTCTTGCCGCAGCCGACGGCGCGCGCACAATGTTCTCGATCATACACAGTCTTGTAAATGCGCATTGAAGGCGCGCAGCAACTGAAGAAATAAGCCCGAAGACACCCCAAAGAGATGCCTTCGGGCTTGCAAAATGCTTAAGAACTTAGTCCAGCACGTAGCAGGCTTTTCCTTTTCCGGGTGCCGGATCACCGAATGAATAATTGCCGCAATCAACCCCATCACGGAAAGTGCGCTCTATAAAGCGGCCGTTCGCGCCATAGCGAACCCGTTTGCGACCATAGAAGTCACAATATCCGCCTTCCTTGGCGCAAGGCCTCCAATCCCGGTCCCGGCCATCGTAACGATCTGGTCGGCCCCGACGATCGGGGCGGTCGGGACGGCCGTCGCGGTAGTCACGGTCACGAACAACGAAAGAGCAGCTTTTCTTTTTGCCCGGTGCAGGATCGTCAAAAACACGGTTCGAGCATGGCACTTCCGGGCGATCGATGAAACGGGACGTGTTGCGCCCG
>Ga0153948_1001157_pt1 | contig 13709 bp, 12 predicted proteins | sample TSNJ032MetaG_FD_104696 | JGI IMG/M metagenome (GOLD analysis project Ga0153948, IMG submission 104696) | Attine ant fungus gardens microbial communities from New Jersey, USA - TSNJ032 MetaG | ecosystem: Host-associated > Fungi > Mycelium > Unclassified | place: USA: New Jersey, Wharton State...
GTTTCAGAAATTCTGGGTTTAGGAATTGATTTATGTGATGCCCTGACTCACTGTAATTTTCTGAACATTATACATAGGGATGTTAAGCCGGAGAATATCTTTATAACCAAATTTGGCAGATTCAAGCTTGGTGATTTCGGTATAGCCCGGCATATCGATAAACTAAATACCGACTTATCGGCTAAGGGTACCTATAATTATATGGCTCCCGAGGTTTTTCGCGGTGACAGCTATGGCAGGACGGTTGACATTTATTCATTAGGCACTGTAATGTTCAAGCTATTGAACGGCGGACGGCTTCCTTTTCTGCCTCCGGCTCCTTCGGCAATTACATATGGAGAACGCAATGAGGCTCTTTACAAGCGTATTTCCGGTGAGCCTTATCCGGACGCTTGTAATGGAGGCAAGGAAATTTCTGACATAATAAGAAAAGCCAGCGCCTATGACCCAAAGGACAGATTTCAAACACCGGCGGAGTTTAAAGCGGCTCTTGAAAAATGCTTGCGGGAGCTTACTGATACCGAAAGCGATGGTTCTTTTTTAGAAGAGGAAGTAATGCCCGCGGAATTTATAATACAGGAACAACGGCAAGACCATAAGATAGACGTTAAGGAATCAATGCTGCAAATAGATAAGACAGTATCTCTTTTCGAAACAGATTTAGCCAGGTCAAATGCTTTAGATAATACTCAAATGCTGGATAAAACAGTAATTATTACTCAAGAGGAAAACGACTCAATATCAAGTGTTGATACTGAAGAGCATGACATGCCGGAGCCTGAAGAAGAAAAGGAAGCTCAGGAACAGGCTCCAAGGCGTCATTACGGTCGCGCTTTAGCTGCCGCGTGCGGTGGAATATTAATAACAGCGCTTGCTTTCGCTGTTTTTTCGAATAGATTTAATTTAAATAAGAACGGCTATGTTACATCAAACGCTTCGACCGCTTTTCCCTCCGCGGAAACTGAGAGAACGCAGCCTTCGGCTAAAGAATCCGCGGAAAGTGAACAGAGCTTGTCTCCGTCTGAAACACGGGAAACAGAAGTGACCACCGATACACCTACGGAACCAACATCAGAAGAACCTCATGATATTAATTTAGTATCAGAAAAAAAGGAAGGCTTAAGCGCGTCACCGCCTGCGGTTCCTACGCCCGCGCAAACTCCTGCGCCGGATACTATGCCTGAGCCAACTTCTGCGACAACTCCAGAGCCAACTCCAGAGCCAGAGCCAGCAGCTGAGCCTGAGCCAACTACTGAGCCAGAGCCGACGCCAACACCAACGCCAACGTCAGAACCAACGCCAACTCCGGATTTAAAGGTGTCCCCCCCTGCACTGATTTTAAACGAAGGCGAGGGATCGCAGTTAATTGCTTCGGTTCCGGGTGTTACATGGTCATCATCTAATTCGGCTATAGCCAGCGTTTCCTCATCAGGATATATAACGGCGCTTCTTACCGGAACGGCTGATATTACGGCCACAGTTAACGGTATATCAAGTGTTTGTACTGTAACAGTAAATTGAAATGTGACCCGTCATTGCGGGCTTGACCCGCAATCCCCCCGTCATCTGCCCACCGCCCGCGATCTGCATGCGGGCGTTACGCGGGCGACAGAATGCCGCCCCTACACCGGTTTATCCGTGGGATGGGATTGCGGGTCAAGCCCGCAATGACATGGAGGGGGGGTGGGAGATTGCGGGTACGCCCGCAATGACGAAAGGATTAGGCAGGTGGTATTATTGCAAAAATTAACAATATTATTTTTGATATATACAGTTATATTTTTGAACATACCCTTCATTGTCAACGCGGTAAATTTACAAGAGCCGGAGGACATAAGCGGGACACACAAAATCAGTGATGATATTGGAGAAAAGTCATTTCAGGAAATTGATTCAAAGATGGAAGACCAGTTTTTTGCAAACTACACCAATAATATTAATCGCGCCCAATTCTGTTATCTTGTTGTAACGCAGCTTGCGGAAATAAAAAATACTACTACCCATGATATGTATGACAAACTGACTGATCAACAGAAAAAGGCTTTTATAGATATAAAGGATGACGATGTTTACATAGCTCTCGCGAAGAAATTTGAAATAATTATTGGCGTAGGCGACGATCAATTTAACGCTAATTCTAATTTGACTCGCGAAGAAGCGGCGACAATATCAGCAAATCTTATTCGGCTTGTAGCCGAGGACCATTGGGAAGCCGCTGAAGATTATTATTCGGATAAAATAGTAGGGGATCGCCCGGAAATTTCTGATTGGGCTATAGACGATGTAATGTATATTTTGGACATTGAGCTCATGACTACTGATAAAAATGACAATTTTGATCCGCTGGGAAATATTACGGTAGAAAGTGCGGTATTGCTTATATCCAAGCTTCGTTCGTATGTAGAGACTCCTATTGAACCTAAAGAAGAAAACCTGTTTTTAAGAATAATTAAAAACAAAATATTTATTGCAGTATCCATAATTGTAATAGCGGTGCCGACAATTGTTGCTTTAGTTAGACACAGAAACCGCCGGAGGGAACTATTGGTTGCGGCCGGCGACCGGATCAAGGAAGACGAATTGAATCAAGCCTTGAGCAACATCAGTATTTCAATTGATAAACGGGAGGAAAATGATCAAGCGGCTTACTCGGCAACTTTGGAAGAGGCAGAAGCCCAAAAAGCCTTTAATGAGGACAAGACGGTTTCTATTTTAAGCTATAAAAAGAAGCGGGAAAAAAAGAAAATGATAAAGCTGGCGGAAAAGAATGAGCTTAATACGCCTCCATATGTGTTTAACGCGGAAAATGTCATAAAGATAGGGCGGCACAAGAGAGGGAATGACTTAACTGTTAGGGACACGACGGTTTCCGGTTATCACTGTGAGGTTTACGCAATGGGTGACAACATCTATGTGCGGGATCTGGATTCAAGCAACAAGACTATAATCATTCGAAAAAGAAAGCGGTTAGTAGCCGATAAATCAGGAGAACAGCTGCTTTCCAACGATGTCTTATGCTTGGGATCGGCACAGTTTGACGTTACGCTTTTTGAAAGCTGACTGGTATTATTAGAATACATTTTAAGGTTGTGGTAATTGAAATGGGTTATATACTTTCATTTTACACCGAGGATACTTATACGGAATTTTTTTTGCCGGCCATTAACAACTCTAATTACATCATATCTCTGGATAAAAAGCAGTTTATTCTGGATGAAACCGCAGTGCTTATTTTGGAGGTTGTGGAAGGTGAATGGCGGGTTTTGTCCAGTGATAAATTTAGTCTTACTCAAAATGGGGAAAGCTTCTTTGGGAGAAATTTAAAGAGTGGATATATTTTAAAGCTAGGCATATTTAAAAAGGAAATTTCAGTTCTGGTTGAGGAAGAACGTTCAAGTCTTGTTCCTTTCGGCAAGTATGATATTTCTTATATAGATAAGATTTATATCGGCAAGGACGCGGGCAATACCATTTGCTTTAATGCCAACGGGGTAATCATTTCCAAACGGCATTCATGTATTTGCAGACGAAATGGCAGCTTCTATGTTGAAGACGTTAGTAAAAACGGGACATATCTTAACAATGTCCGCGTAAGAGGAGAACAGGAGCTGCGTCTTGGTGATTGCGTTAATATTTTCGGATTAAAAATTATTTTTTGGGGAAAGCTTTTGGCCGTCTATGCAAGCAGCGGCGAGGTAAAGGTTAACGCTTCGGTATTGCGTTTGTTTAGCATACCGGCCGATAAGTCTATAGTCCCGAATAAGGAAGGGCAAAAAAAGCACTATTATCATAGGTCACCAAGAAATATTATACCTTTACATATGGAGCCCATAGAAATTGAAGGGCCGCCATCTCCGCAAAAAGTGAAAAAGCAGCCGCTGCTGCTGACCTTAGGACCGTCATTTACTATGGTTATTCCCATGCTGATGGGGAGCCTGCTTTCAATATACAGCCGAGTCAGTACCGGCTCAAATACCGGCTTATATATGTATGTCGGCCTTGTTACCGCCGGCTCGGCGGCTTTAATAGGGGTTATGTGGGCAATTATAAGGCTTAGGGCATCTAAAAAGATGGAACGGCAGGAGGAGATGCTTAGATTTGAGCTGTATTCAGACTATTTGCTTAGAGTGACCGACAGCATCAAGGATGAGTATGATTATAACAGATCCGTTTTACATGAGATGTATCCTGATGCCGAAAAATGCTGTGAATACAGTGAAAAAAGCACAGCCTTGTGGGGCAGGAACAGGAATCATGAGGATTTTCTTGGCGCCAGGCTGGGCCTTGGGGACGTACCCTTCCAAGTGCCGATAGTTATCCCTGAAAAAAAGTTTTCTCTGATCAATGATTCTCTGGCTGAAAAGCCCAGACTCATTTACGAGAATTATAGAATGTTGAAAAATGTTCCCCTATGTATAGACCTGCTTCAACACTCTTTGGTTGGGCTGGTAGGCGGAGACGGAAAGTCGGGAGCGATTGAGCTTGTCCGGTTATTTGCCGTTCAGATTGCGGCAAATGTATGTTATACGGATGTAAAGCTGGTTTTTATTTACAACGATCTTGATGATTCAGCCAAGGAATGGAATGGTTTTCGCTGGCTGCCTCATGTTTGGACAGAAGATAAAGGCATGCGGTTTATCGCGGCCAACAAAAATGAAGCGAGCGATGTATTCTATGAGCTTACGAAGGTTTTGAGAATGCGCTCGGAGAACGAGGATTTGGGCAAAAAAGGCAAAATACCGACGCCTCACTATGTTTTGTTTATTTCTGATTTAGAACTGCTGGAGGGTGAGGTTATATGTAAATACATATTTGAGCCAAAGCAGGAACACGGCTTTTCAGTTGTGCTTATGGCCGAAAACAGTGAAGCTTTGCCAAATGAATGTGAATTTATACTGAAAAACGATAAGGACTTAAAAGAGATATACAACCTTAAGGAAGGCGGAGAAAGAAAGGAGATATCCTTTGACCGTGTTGATACGCTTAAGACCGAAACATTTTTCCGCAGGATTTCAAACGTTGAAGTAAGCACCTTGCAGGCCGGCGGAGATGTTCCCACTACCTTAGATTTTTTTGAAATGTACGGAGTCACGTCTCTTGAAGATTTTAATGTGCTTTCACGTTGGCGTAAAAACCGTACATATGAGAATATGCGGTCGCTAATCGGGCAGAAGGCCGGCGGAGCCAATTGTTATCTTGATATACATGAAAAATATCATGGCCCTCATGGGCTCATCGCCGGCACTACAGGGTCGGGGAAAAGCGAAACGCTGCAAACTTATATATTATCGCTTGCGATAAATTTCAGCCCTGATGATATAGGTTTTTTTATAATTGATTTTAAGGGCGGCGGAATGGCGAATTTATTTTCCAGCCTTCCGCATGTTATAGGGCAAATATCAAATCTTTCAGGTAATCAGGTGCATCGCGCTATGGTATCTATTAAAAGTGAAAATATGCGAAGACAGCGCATTTTCGGTGAATACGGCGTTAACCACATAGACGCGTATACCAGGCTTTATAAAAATAAAGAAGCGTTAATGCCTGTCCCGCATGTTTTCATCATCATCGATGAATTTGCCGAGCTTAAAAAGGAAGAGCCGGATTTTATGCGGGAGCTCATAAGTGTGGCTCAAGTAGGGCGCAGCCTTGGCGTGCATTTGATCCTGGCTACTCAAAAGCCAAGCGGTACTGTCGATGATAATATTTGGAGCAATACTAAATTTCGCGTTTGCTTGCGGGTTCAGGACAAGCAGGATAGCAATGATATGCTGCATAAGCCTGATGCCGCATATATTACTAATGCCGGCCGGGGATATCTCCAGGTTGGAAATGATGAGATATTTGAATTGTTTCAGTCAGGCTGGAGCGGGGCGGTATATGAAGATGATATGGCAGACGCGAAAGCTGAAATCGCGAAAATGTTAGACAACACAGGCAGGGCTGCTTTAATTGGCAACCGAAATAAGTTTAAAAGAAAAGAGAAGCGAAATCTTAACTGGCTTATGGCTCTGGGAGATTGTGTTATGAGGGCGGCTGACGATATGGGTTGGGATATGGAGACATATTATCTTACGGAGGATTTGACCGTATTGATTGAGAACGTTTATGAGAACCTGTATAAGGCTGGATTAAATTATCCTGTGTCAAGCTACAATGTGAGCCGTTTGAAGAAATTTATACAGATGATGGCGGAAGAACGCGCGGGTTCATTGGATGAAACAATAAACGCGGTTATATCCAAAGCGTCAAGGATAGGAGAAAAGCTTCCTGAGGTGAAAGAAAAAACACAGCTTGACGCTGTAATTGACTATCTGCGCGCTTTAGCTAATAACAACGGGTATGATCACATTCTTCAGCTGTGGATGCCTGTATTGCCTGAAGACTTATATTTAAAGGACTTGGGCGGATATGAGCAGCAATGCTTTAACGGAGAAAAGTGGGCGGAATTTGAGCAAGGCTGGACGCTAAAGGCTTATATAGGACTATGCGATGATCCGGTTAATCAGTCTCAGATGCCCCTTATCATAGATTTTGCCGAAAATGGTCATTATGTCTGCTGCGGCACGGTGGTGAGCGGTAAGAGTACCTTCTTACAGAGCCTGATATATTCTCTGACAAGCCGCTACGCTCCAAGCCATTTAAATATCTACGCGTTGGATTTCAGCAGTAAGATGCTCTCGGCGTTTGAAGACCTTGCCCATGTAGGCGGTATCATGTATGAAAATGACCTTGAAAAAATCGGAAAGTTTTTCAAAATGGCCGACAGGATTTTGGAACAGCGGAAAACCTTGCTTAAGGGTGGGAATTACAGTCAGTATGTGCGGGTAAACGGCGTAACCTTACCATCCATATTAATAGTGATCGATAATTTTGCTAATTTTAAAGAGAAGACTGAAAATATTTATGAGGAAAACTTGATAAAAATTTCCCGCGATGGAGTTGGATACGGTATTTTCCTGATTATTACGTCGGCCGGCTTTGGTATGGCTGAAATACAAAGCAGAATCGGAAATAATATACGTAACGCGGTATGCCTGGAAATGGGAGATAAATTTAAATATGCCGATATCCTTAAAACCTTGAGGATAGATGTTTTGCCGGAATCAAATGTAAAAGGCCGGGGGCTGGCAATTGTTAACGGCAGTATTCTCGAATTTCAAACGGCTCTTGCCCTTGAAGCTGATGACGATTTTCAAAGAATAAAATATTTACAGGATAGCTGTAAAGTGATGAATAACGCGTGGCATGGGGAATGGGCCCAGCCAATCCCTGAAATTCCCAATCCGTCTTTCTGGTCCGATCTGTGCAAGCTGGCGGATTTCGAAATGCTTATTTCGGACGACAGGCATTTGCCCATTGGGTATAACATAGAGGACGCCTCTGTATACTCTGTCGATTTAAAGGACACCTATTGCTATACTATTTCAGGAAGAGCGAGAACCGGTAAGACTAACATGTTAAGGATCATGCTGCTCTCTGCTTATAAAAAAGGCGGGCGACATATTGTGGTAGACATGGGAAGCGGTGATTTTAAATCGCAAGCGGAGAATATGGACGTTGAGTATATTGAGAGTAAAAAAGAATTGTTTGATTTTTTATCCTCCATGATTGATATTTTTAAAAACAGGAATCTTAAAAAGAGGGAATTACTCCAAAAAGGTTTGGATGACGAAGAGGTTTACACAATAATGAGGCAAGAGGAACGTATTTTTATTTATATCTCAGATTTAAGGCATTTTATTGAAGCCGCTTACACTCCTGATAAACAAGTAGGAGATATGCATGGCTTCCTGGAAAATATTGTTGAAAAGGGGAGTCTGCATAATATATTTTTTATAGGCGCTTTAAATACCGATGAGGCTCTGATGCTAACCTCCAGAAAGTTGTTTTCCACCTTTATTGGTTACCGTATTGGAATACACTTAGGCGGAAATATCTCCGGTCAAAAAATATTCAGCTACTCAAATATATCGTATCAGGAGCAGGCTCGTGTTCTTAAGCCAGGAACAGGAATCGCGCCAATGCCGTCTGATAACAGCAGGGCGGTTATGGTTGCAATTCCACAAGCGAGAGGTAAAGCAGATGCCGTTAATGCTAATGTATGACAGTACCGAAGAGGAACTGAATATAATTAAAAGTATAGCGGCAGAGTCATTTAACGGCGAAAGTGGTGAGCTAAGGTTAATTACATACAATAATTTAGAAAAATTTATTCAATATGTTCGAGTGTGGATGGACGTAGCTCCGGACATCACTTGCATGGACATAACACAGAAAGGCGCTATAGAGGCATTAGAGGAGCTGCGTCCGAAATTTCCTGACACATTGCTGTTAATTATCGCCGACACGACTATTTCGCCCTTAAGGTACATGAAGCCTAATATAATGGCGGCGTCATTATTGCTTCGTCCAATAGACAATGGACATATTTCTGAAGCTATGGATGAGCTTTTTAAAGCGCTGAACCAACAAAAGGAAGCTTTAGATGAGGAATGCTTTATTATCAAAAGGCGCGATAACATACAAAGATTGCCATTTTCACAAATAGACTACTTCGAGAGCCGGTCTAAGAGAATATTTGTGCGTACCGGCAACAGAGAATTGAGCATTTATGATACTATGGATGGGCTGATGGCTCAGCTGCCGAAGCAATTTTTGAGATGCCATAAGGGCTTCATAGTAAACAAATATAAAATAAAGCAAGCGGATTTTTCGCGGAATATCTTATATTTAGATGACGGCCTTGAGATTCCCATGTCAAGAAGTTATAAAGCTCAGATTAAAGAGAGGTTAATGTAATGGAAATGTCAAATGAAGCATTTTTTTACACTTTTGATGAGCTTCAGGTGTTGGCCGCCGTCTCAGGCGCGAAACGCTTGTATGGCTTTGTATCAGCTTCCAAAGGAAAAAAAGAGTTACTGCGGGCTGTTTACAGCTTGGTCAGGCGCGGAGTCTTGGCCGGCAAGGAAACGGGCTATTTCTTTATAAGTGAAGCTGACGAGGGCTTGATTTCTGACATGATAAATGCCTCAGGGATAATAAAAATATATCCGAAAAGTGAATCCTTGCCGGTTAAATGCTGTTATGTCAGGGATGAGCGGCTTGTATGCTGTGAAGTATATCCGTTGCAAAAAGATACGTTAAAAGTATATTCAATAAAAACGGAGGAGCTTTTCGATATGTTAATGGATGAAAGCTATTTGCCGCCGGTTAAGGATAATGTGACCGGACCACCGTTGCCTGACGCTCCTCTTTATGATTGCGGACTGCTGAAAACCGCGGAAGAATTGTTGCGGGAAATTCCGGCTTATATGATTGCGGACAGGCTTTCCGCCGATACGGGAGAGGTTGTCGCAAGGCTTATGATATGTGATGGAATGTTTGGGGAAATATGTATCGTTAATAAGGATCAGTCTTTGCATCAGAGCTACTACACCATGGACAGCGTTATAAAAGACTTGTTCCGCTTATAGACGAGGAGGGTTAAGGTGATCGTGGTTGAGGTGCATATACCGGCATTGGATAAGTATTATGATTTCAGTATAGACGAGAAATCCAAAATTTCAATAATCGTGGATGAAGTAGTTGAAATGATTGGTAAAAAGGAGCAGAAAACTGTAGATTACAGCGGAAGCTTTTTGCTCTGTTGCCTTGATACGGGAAAGGTGCTTTCTCCCGAGAAAACGGCTGAGGAGAATTGTATCAGGGCCGGTTTTAAATTGCAGTTAATATGACAATCTGCTGTCATCCCGGGCGTACCCGTCATTGCGGGCTCCGACCCGCAATCCCCTTGATATTGGCGAAGCATTGGGGATCCCGGGTCAAGCCCGGGATGACGGGTCAAGCCCGGGATTGCGGGTCGGAGCCCGCAATGACGAATCGGATACTGGTTGTTTGTCTGTTAAAAGATACCATTTGTCTATTTTTGCCCACATAAATTTTATTGTATGTTATAGTAATTTTCGGAGGCCAAAACAATGTTATATGTTGCTCTGAGTCAACTAACACAAGCCTATCAGGAGCTGCAAAGGCAAGACAATATTTTTCGAAGAAATATCGAATATATTGAAGAAGTTATTAATGAGCTTGGCAAGCTCTCAGGCTTGCAAGGGCCTATGCGTGATTTGCGGATAGTGATGGCCGGTCTTTATGATGATAGGCAGAGGTTTTATCAGTTAGCGCAGGTATTGAGCAAAGCTATTGCCTGCTACAGTTGTTGCGAGGAGAGGATATGCGAGGAATATGATCACTCAAGCTTATCATATCCAAGATCTTCAACAGGTTTTTTAGACCTGGAGGAGCTTAGCGGCTGGCTGTTTTTAAAATGAATAAGTAGGAGGACGGCCCATGGTGAAGCATATAGAGATACATACGTCAGCTTTAAGCTCAGATATTGATGAGTTGACAGGTCAACTCCAGCAGGTTAGAAACAATATGCGGACTATGTATGACAGTATCGCGGAGCTTAACACAATGTGGGAAGGACCTGCAAATGACGCGTTTAAGGCGCAGTTCCAAATTGACTATGAGATGATGCGGGAGGTTTGCGGCTCGGTTGAACAGCTCATTTCTTGTATGGATTATGCCAGGATCAACTATGATGCCTGCGAGAGTGAGGTCAGCGCTGCGGTTTCAGCTATAAAAATTTAAGATGAGACAAGGGTGAGGAAATATGTCGGCAGGCGCGTTAGGCGATTTTGTTCTTAAAGTTACGCCGGAGGTATTGCGAACCAAATCGGATCAGGTGCAAACAGAAATAACCAATATGCGGCAGCATTTTGAAGTTATGACACAATCAGTTTCGCGCAGCATTTCGTACTGGGTTGGAGAAGCGGGCGATCTTCACAGGAGTATCTATGAAGCCCGAAAACCGGAGATCGAGGAAATGTTTCTAAGATTTGGCGAGCATGTGCGAGAGTTAAATTTGATGGCACAAGAATATCAGACTGCGGAAGATACTATAATTGACGCCGGAGTCGATCCTCTTCCCACTGAGGTAATATTATGAGGAAGGAGACGTATGCCTTTGCGCATAGCATAAAAAACCATGTCAATAGAATTTGATTATATTAGAGCAAAACAGCAGGCGGATCAGCTTGATACCATTGCTAAAGGTCTCAATAAGCTTGCGCAGGAACAATACGATGATACGCTGCAGGGCATTGCGGCAAACTGGCAAGGGGAAAGCGCGGAGTCTTATGTTGGAAAAGGGAATATCCTTAAAGAAAACATTGTAGGCTCATCAAAAGAGCTTCATAAAATTGCTGATGATATCAGGATAATCGCGAAACGTATTTATGACGCGGAAATGGCGGCAAGAGCCCGGGCCAGAAGGCGTAACTATTAAGTATGTATGTTAATAATTAAAATATAGGAGGAATGAACTATGGCTTTTATTCAAACAACAATTGCGCAAATGAGGTCGGCGTCAGATGACCTTAAGAGTAGTAATGAGCAATTCAAATCTAAGGTTGACGAGTTAAATACTTCCGAGGGCAAGCTTAACAGCAGCTGGGAGGGTCCGGCAAACGACGCCTTTCATAGCGCGTTTACTAAAGACTATCAGCAAATGCTCAATTTTTACCAGGCAATGCAACAATTCATTACAGTATTGGATAATTCTATTGAATTATATGTTCGGGCTGAAACAAAAAATACTGATGTAGCAACTTCCCGAAAATATTAATTTAATTTTGAAATGAATAAAAAAATAAAGGAGTGTAAAACATGGATGGCTTTACTTTAAAAGTAACACCTGAAGAACTTACAAGTACAGCGGGTGAATTTCAAAATACTGGCAGTCAGGTACGTAATCTGACATCTCAAATGCTTGAAACCGTGACAGGTTTGTTGAACAGCAGCTGGATAGGCGATGCCGCAACGGCATATATCAATAAATTCAGGCAGCTGGATACAGATATTGAAAGAATGCACAGAATGATAAATGAGCATGTTGAGGATCTTCAAGTTATTTCTCAGGAATATACCACTGCCGAATCGGGAAGCGCTCAGGAATCTTCAGGCTTGCCTACTCAGGTCATTTTATAATGTGGATATTGTAGTACATAAGTTAGTAAATATTACCCGGCCTCCGATCACCTTACGGGGTCGGGTAATTAGTATATAGGGAGGGTCATTAGGCAAACTTCCATAAAAGAGGGAAATATATGGATTATTTTATGATAAAAGGGTTGGAAGCTAATAATCAAGTGGAGGATACATACAAATGCGCTGTAAGATTAGATGAAATTCAAGATGAGATTGATTACCTGAGAAAAAATCTTAGCTTTAAAATTAAAGCAAAGGCGCAGATAAATGAAAGACTAAAAAGCTCTGTTAAAAATGTTGGAGAAGAAGCTCAAGGGATGTCAAACATGAAAGAGGCTATGGCTTCAGCCGTAGCGATGTATTCGGCGTCTGAAGCAAAAATCATGTCAAACGCTGGAGATGACGCTTTACTGCATAAATTAATAGAGACAGGCGCGGTTATTGCTTCTCCCGATTCAGAAGATGGGTGGAAGCTGAAGTTTAAGACTAAGATAAAATATGAAGGAGAAGATGGAAAATTTGGGAAGCGTCCGGATATTTCCGGAACTAAACACGGTACCTATTACGACAAAGATACTGGTAAATGGAAGCCGCTTTATGATGAAAATGGAAACAGAGTTTTAAGAGGTTGGGCTTCAGAGAAGGTTAAGTTTTTTGATTATACATACAAATACTCCGACAGCGTTGGCGGTATGGCTATTGGGTTTGCGAATGCTTCATGGATAAATACGGAAGCTAAAGCAGGTATTAGCGGCGGTCTGTACTCGGCCGATGGTAAATTTGCCCCAGGGGTAAAGGCGGAGATGGGCGCGAGTTTTTCTCTGTTAGCTCTTGAAGCGGAAGAATCATGGGGAGGTGATTTCTTCGGCTCTTACGCAAAAGGCAAGGTGGAGTTTGGAAGTGTTGGAGCGGATGCTTCAATGACAGCCGCTCTGTTCTCCGATACTGGGCCCGAGCTGCATGCTTCCGGCAAATTGGAGGCGATGGCTTTTGAGGCGGAAGGGCATACGGGGGTTACCGTGTTTGGAACTGATGTGGGTGTTGGCGCCGGATTAACTGTTGGAGTCGGAGGACATTTTGATGTTGGCTATGCCGATGGAAAGTTCAGGGCGGATGTTGGAGCGGCTGCCGGACTGGGATTTAGCTTAGCTCTCGAAGTAGATGTGACGGGAACCATTGAAGCTGTTACGGGTTTTGCGTCCAGCGCATGGGATTCATTATTCGGATGGATATAGATCGAACGGTGAAAGCATTTACCGACGATGAGCCGATTGGGCGACAGAGGAGGTTAATGTTTTCACCGTTTGGCATAGATCGTTGTATAGAGGTTAAATAGGAATATTTAACAAGGATGCCTTGGAGGAGCGTATATGGAGAGGCTTGGCAGATCCATTGAAGAATGTTTGAATTATTTGATTGAAACCTTTGGAGAGGCATTTGTAGGAAACGCGCTTCTAGGGGTTATGTCATTTGTTTTTTTTCTTTCAGGATATTTAATAATAAGGCAGCAATGGCTTGTTCGTAAAAAAGGACTGCACACTACCGGAGAAATAGTCTACTATGAAAGCAGCAGCTCCATAGCGTCAGCCATGCCTGCGGTTAAATTTTTATTGAATGGAAAGCAGGTTGTTCATGTGTGTCGGCCTGTCAGGATGAAA
>Ga0153948_1001160_pt1 | contig 13698 bp, 17 predicted proteins | sample TSNJ032MetaG_FD_104696 | JGI IMG/M metagenome (GOLD analysis project Ga0153948, IMG submission 104696) | Attine ant fungus gardens microbial communities from New Jersey, USA - TSNJ032 MetaG | ecosystem: Host-associated > Fungi > Mycelium > Unclassified | place: USA: New Jersey, Wharton State...
CCTTTAACGGATGATGAATTAATGCAGTTCGTGCCTTCGGTATTTTCCGGTGATAAACATGAGTCCCGGAGTGAACGTTATACGTATATTCCAACAATCAATATCATCAATAAGTTACGTGATGAAGGTTTCCAGCCATTCTTTGCCTGTCAGAGTCGGGTTCGTGATTTGGGACGTCGCGAATACAGTAAACATATGTTACGTCTTCGCAGGGAAGGGCATATTAACGGACAGGAAGTTCCTGAAATTATCCTGCTTAATTCACATGATGGTTCATCCAGTTATCAGATGATCCCCGGAATTTTTCGTTTTGTCTGCACAAATGGCCTGGTGTGCGGAAATAATTTTGGCGAAATCCGCGTTCCACATAAAGGTGATATTGTCGGGCAGGTTATCGAGGGAGCGTATGAAGTGCTCGGTGTCTTTGATAAGGTCACTGATAATATGGAGGCGATGAAAGAAATTCATCTTAACAGTGACGAGCAACATTTATTTGGCAGAGCTGCACTGATGGTCAGGTATGAAGATGAAAATAAAACGCCAGTGACACCTGAACAGATAATTACTCCCCGTCGTCGGGAAGACAAACAGAACGATCTCTGGACAACCTGGCAGCGGGTTCAGGAGAATATGATAAAAGGTGGATTATCGGGGCGAAGTACCTCCGGTAAAAATACCAGGACAAGAGCCATTACAGGTATTGATGGTGATATCCGAATCAACAAGGCTTTATGGATGATTGCCGAACAGTTCAGAAAGTGGATGTCGTGATAATATAAGTAAAGCCCCGAAAATTTTTCGGGGCTTTACTTATATTATCATTCTTCGGCATCGCTGTGTCGTCTGATATACCTCAATTTCATCAACTGGCTTTCCGGTTGTCTGTAAATATTGTGCCCGCGAAAAATGGTCTGGCAGGAGGCTGCGCAGTTACCGGGTATATATCAGATGGGTTCCCGCTTCGCGGGGCTTCGGCCAGTCAGTATTGTCACTCATATGATATTTTTGTGTGTGGCCTTCCATGCCGCTTTTGCGGCATAACCGGTATCTGACAATGTCTGTAAGATTAATTGTTCTGCACGCTGTTAATTTCCGGAAGTGATTTTTTCGTGGCCGGAATCCGGATACCTTTACTGCTTTTTATCCCGGTATAAATCCGGTAAACATCTGATGCGTAGGCAAGACGTCTCTGGTTCTGGCGTTCGGTTTTCCTGAATCCGGCATTGTATGCACCAACGGCCTCCCAGGTGACGCCCCATTTTTTAAACGCTATTGCCAGATAATAAGCACCGGTATAAATGTTCATGCAGGGATCTGTTGTCAGATGTTCTGGCTTAATTCCGTAGCGGGCCAGTTCGTTAAAATGCTGGGAATCTACCTGCATCAGTCCGCTGCCATATCCCGTTACCGGATTAATACCGATGGCATTAACCCGGTAACGGGATTCTTTCCATGATATTGCTCTCAGTAAATCAGGATCTATTTTGTAATCCCGGCCTGCAAGATCAAAGCAATCAGTGGCATGGCAGATCTCATTTATAAACATCAGGCAGATGGTTAACATCCATTTTTTCATTTTTCCACCTCTGGTGACTTTATCCGTAAATAATTTAACCCACTCCACAAAAAGGCTCAACAGGTTGGTGGTTCTCACCACCAAAAGCACCACACCCCACGCAAAAACAAGTTTTTGCTGATTTGTTTTTTAAATCATTGGTTTATGTTCTAAATAATGTATTTTAATTTATTTTACATTATTAAATAGGGTCGTTGACGACCCTATAGCGACCCTATGACGACCCTTGTTAGGGTCAGTGCTGACAATTTTCATGAAAAACATTTGGATATATTAGGGCCGCCCCTAGCAGCGCCGTGCGTTTTTTTATAGTATGCCCCTAGGGGCGCTGCTAGGGGTGCTCTTCTTTTTTCAGACCATACTATGAGTAGATGAAATAAAACTCTTATTTCAGAATCTAAAAGGTACTGTCTTATGGCCAGAGTAAATCTGTATATCAGTAATGAGGTTCATGAAAAAATTAACATGATTGTTGAAAAGCGTCGTCAGGAGGGAGCAAGAGATAAAGATATAAGCCTTTCAGGAACTGCTTCAATGCTTCTTGAATTAGGGCTCCGTGTATATGACGCTCAGATGGAGCGTAAAGAGTCTGCATTTAACCAGACAGAGTTTAATAAACTTCTTCTTGAATGTGTTGTAAAAACACAGTCAACGGTGGCAAAGATTTTAGGTATTGAGTCTCTCAGTCCTCATGTATCCGGAAACCCGAAGTTTGAATATGCCAGTATGGTTGACGATATCAGAGAGAAAGTGTCTGTTGAGATGGACCGGTTTTTCCAAAAAAATGATGATGAATAAATGAAAATGAAGTTTGAGTTGGTTCAAATATAAGAATTTTTATGATTCAAAAAGATGACAATACGTCAGATAATTAGTATATTAATTACGTGGTTAATACCACGTTAAAAATTGAAACTGAAAATCGCCGATGCAGGGAGCTGTAACTCCCTGCATCGACTGTCCATAGAATCCTTAGTGGAGGTTCCTATGTGTGCGCTGGATCGTAGAGAAAGGCCACTTAACAGTCAATCTGTAAATAAATACATCCTTAACGTTCAGAATATCTACAGAAATTCTCCCGTTCCGGTTTGTGTCCGTAACAAAAACCGGAAAATCCTTTATGCCAATGGGGCTTTTATTGAACTCTTTTCCAGAGAAGATAAACCTTTATCCGGAGAGAGTTATATACGTCTGCAGGTTGAAATTTTTCTTTCATCACTTGAACTGGAATGCCAGGCTCTTGGACATGGCTCTGCATTTTGTCGTCGTTTTAATTTTCATGGCGAAATCTATCAGATAAGGATGGAGAATGTTTCTTTTTATAATGACGAATCTGTTGTTTTATGGCAAATTAATCCGTTTCCTGATTATCCATTTTTTGCGTTAAATCAGAGTGTAAGTAATACAAATACTTCTGGTCAATTAACGATATGGAATGATCTTTCTCCAGGAACATTGGTTGTTTTCTCTTTTTATATGCTGGGTGTTGGTCACGCAACAATTGCCAGAGAATTGGGTATTACAGACAGAGCATCTGAGGATCGAATTAAACCAGTTAAACGGAAAATAAAAGAGTTTTTTGAACACTTTGATTTATTCAGAGTGTCATGTATCTATAAAGGAGAAATAGATTCGCTATTAAGTATAATTCGTGAATTTTATGATGTTAAATGAATGTTAAATAAGGCACGCCAATTTTGGCGTGTTTTTTTTCGACGATTTCTGTGCAATCATAATTTTATTAGTCGGGAAACAGAGGTGAATTTAGTGAGGAGGCGTAACGCGAGAGGCGGTATAAGCAGAACGGTCTCGGTGCATCTTGATGAAGATACAAATAACCGACTTATTAAGGCCAAAGATCGTAGTGGAAGAAGTAAAACGATAGAAGTCCAGATCCGTCTCAGAGATCATCTGAAACGGTTTCCTGATTTCTATAACGAAGAAATATTCAGGGAGGTGATCGAAGAGAGCGAGTCAACATTTAAAGAACTTTAGTTTTTATCTATCAATATTAAACAGAGGAATCATATGGACGCCGTTTTAAGTGTTCAGGGTGCTTCTGCGCCCGTCAAAAAGAAATCGTTTTTTTCCAAATTCACTCGTCTGAATATGCTTCGCCTGGCTCGCGCTGTGATCCCGGCTGCTGTTCTGATGATGTTCTTCCCGCAGCTGGCGATGGCCGCCGGCAGCAGTGGTCAGGACCTGATGGCAAGCGGTAACACCACGGTTAAGGCGACCTTCGGTAAGGACTCCAGTGTTGTTAAATGGGTTGTTCTGGCTGAAGTTCTGGTCGGTGCTGTCATGTACATGATGACCAAAAACGTCAAGTTCCTGGCCGGTTTTGCCATCATCTCTGTATTTATTGCTGTGGGTATGGCCGTCGTTGGCCTCTGACAGGAAATAAAACGATGTCGGGAGACGAGAATAAACTTAAGAAATATCGTTTCCCGGAAACACTGACCAACCAGAGCCGCTGGTTTGGCCTGCCACTGGATGAACTGATCCCCGCAGCAATCTGTATTGGCTGGGGTATCACAACGTCGAAATATCTGTTCGGTATTGGTGCAGCGGTTCTGGTTTATTTCGGGATTAAAAAACTGAAAAAAGGGCGGGGCAGTTCCTGGTTACGTGACCTGATTTACTGGTATATGCCAACAGCCCTGCTGCGCGGTATTTTTCATAATGTTCCCGATTCGTGTTTCCGGCAGTGGATTAAATAGAACTGATACCAGGATTGTTATATGGAACACGGTGCCCGTTTAAGTACCAGTCGTGTAATGGCCATCGCCTTTATATTTATGTCAGTGCTTATTGTTCTCAGCCTCTCTGTTAACGTCATTCAGGGGGTGAATAACTACCGTCTTCAGAATGAGCAACGCACTGCCGTGACGCCAATGGCATTTAATGCCCCCTTTGCCGTGTCACAGAACAGTGCCGACGCCTCTTATTTACAGCAGATGACGCTGTCATTTATTGCCCTCCGTCTGAATGTTTCATCAGAAACCGTCGATGCTTCACATCAGGCGCTTCTGCAATATATCCGCCCGGGCGCACAGAACCAGATGAAAGTTATTCTGGCTGAAGAAGCGAAGCGTATTAAAAACGATAACGTGAACTCAGCCTTTTTCCAGACCAGTGTTCGTGTCTGGCCTCAGTATGGCCGTGTGGAAATTCGTGGTGTGCTTAAAACCTGGATTGGTGATTCAAAACCTTTCACTGATATCAAACATTACATCCTTATTCTGAAGCGGGAAAACGGGGTGACCTGGCTGGATAATTTCGGGGAAACAGACGATGAGAAAAAATAATACAGCAATAATATTCGGCGGCCTGTTTTTTTCCTGCAACGTGATGGCCGGAGCCGGTACGCTGGCCCCCACAGTGGTGCCAATGGTGAACGGTGGTCAGGCCAGTATTGCCATCAGTAATACCAGCCCGAATCTGTTTACCGTTCCCGGTGACCGGATTATCGCCGTGAACAGTCTGGATGGTGCCCTGACCAATAATGAGCAGACTGCTTCCGGCGGTGTGGTGGTGGCCACCGTCAACAAAAAGCCCTTTACGTTCATTCTGGAAACAGAACGTGGTCTGAATCTTTCCATTCAGGCCGTTCCCCGTGAAGGCGCGGGGCGTACCATTCAGCTGGTCAGTGACCTGCGCGGAACCGGAGAAGAAGCCGGTACGTGGGAAACGTCCACGCCTTACGAATCCCTGCTTGTGACCATCAGCCAGGCTGTCCGTGGCGGAAAATTACCTGCAGGCTGGTATCAGGTTCCTGTGACAAAGGAAACCCTGAAGGCCCCTGCGGGTCTGTCTTCAGTGGCAGATGCAGTATGGATGGGGAATCACCTGAAGATGGTCCGCTTTACCGTGGAAAATAAAACGCTGTCTGCCCTGAATATCCGGGAAAGTGATTTCTGGCAGCCGGGAACCCGTGCCGTGATGTTCAGCCAGCCTGCCAGCCAGTTACTGGCAGGTGCGCGCATGGATGTGTATGTCATCCGTGACGGGGAGGGCAACTGATGGCCAGTATCAATACCATTGTGAAACGCAAGCAGTACCTGTGGCTGGGGATTGTGGTTGTCGGTGCAGCCTCCGCGATTGGCGGTGCGCTGTATCTGTCTGATGTGGACATGTCCGGTAACGGTGAAACCGTGGCTGAACAGGAGCCTGTGCCGGATATGACCGGTGTGGTGGATACGACCTTTGATGACAAGGTGCGTCAGCATGCCACCACCGAGATGCAGGTGACGGCAGCGCAGATGCAGAAGCAGTATGAGGAAATCCGTCGTGAGCTGGATGTTCTGAACAAACAGCGCGGTGATGACCAGCGTCGTATTGAAAAGTTGGGACAGGACAATGCCGCCCTGGCAGAGCAGGTAAAAGCCCTGGGTGCTAATCCCGTCACGGCGACCGGTGAGCCTGTACCGCAGATGCCTGCCTCACCGCCCGGCCCGGAAGGCGAACCACAGCCAGGAAACACCCCCGTATCCTTCCCGCCGCAGGGCAGCGTTGCTGTTCCACCGCCGACGGCGTTTTATCCCGGGAATGGTGTCACGCCACCACCACAGGTGACGTACCAGTCTGTGCCGGTGCCTAACCGGATACAGCGTGAGGTGTTTACCCGTAATGAGGGAAAACAGGGACCATCACTGCCGTACATTCCGTCAGGAAGTTTTGCGAAAGCCATGCTGATTGAAGGGGCGGATGCCAATGCCTCTGTCACCGGTAATGAATCCACGGTGCCGATGCAGCTGCGTATCACCGGCCTGGTGGAAATGCCGAACAGCAAGACGTATGACGCAACGGGATGTTTTGTGGGTCTGGAAGCCTGGGGGGATGTGTCCAGTGAGCGTGCCATTGTACGCACCCGCAATATCAGTTGCCTGAAGGACGGCAAAACTATTGATATGCCGATTAAGGGGCATGTCAGCTTCCGGGGTAAAAACGGTATCAAGGGCGAAGTGGTGATGCGTAACGGCAAAATCCTCGGCTGGGCATGGGGCGCGGGATTTGTTGACGGTATCGGTCAGGGAATGGAGCGCGCCTCCCAGCCGGCTGTCGGGCTGGGTGCCACAGCCGCTTACGGGGCTGGTGATGTCCTGAAAATGGGTATCGGTGGCGGCGCATCGAAAGCCGCACAGACGCTCAGTGACTACTACATCAAACGTGCCGAACAGTATCACCCGGTGATACCGATTGGTGCGGGCAACGAAGTGACCGTGGTGTTCCAGGACGGCTTCCAGCTGAAAACCGTGGAAGAGATGGCGCTGGAACGCACGCAGAGCAGAGCGGAAGAAGACAATCCGGAAAGTCCGGTTCCTGTTCCGCCATCGGCTGAAAGTCATCTTAACGGCTTTAATACTGACCAGATGCTGAAGCAGCTGGGCAACCTGAATCCGCAGCAGTTTATGTCCGGCAGCCAGGGAGGGGGCAACGATGGCAAATAATATGTCGTCCCGTCAGGCGTGCCATGCCGCCCGGTATGTTGTCGCCCGGGTTCTACGAGGACTGTTCTGGTGTCTGAAGTACACCGTCATTCTGCCACTGGCCACAATGGCCCTGATGGCTCTGTTTGTTTTATGGAAGGACAACACCACGCCGGGGAAATTACTGGTTAAGGAGATTAACTTCGTAAGACAAACAGCACCTGCCGGACAGTTCCCGGTCAGTGAATGCTGGTTTTCTTCCTCTGATTCTTCAGGCAGATCAGAAATACAGGATATCTGCCATTACCACGCGGCTGATGCTGCAGATTATGTCAGGGAGACTGACCGGTCACTGATGCAACTGGTCACCGCATTATGGGCAACACTGGCACTGATGTATGTCTCGCTGGCAGCGATCACCGGGAAATATCCGGTGCGACCCGGAAAAATGAAATGTATCCGGGTGGTAACCGCAGATGAACATCTGAAGGAAGTTTATACGGAAGACGCTTCCCTGCCGGGAAAAATCAGGGAATGCCATGTTTATTTCCCTGATGACAGAACAATCAGAAACAACGGAGATAAAAATGAACATGCGTAATATTAATGTTATTACTGCCCGCTCTGTACCGGATAAAAGCGTATCAGATGATTTTATGCATGCTGTTCTCAGTAACTGCACCACAAGAATCGTACTTCCTGCACCGAAGGAATTCAGTTCTGAATCATTGCCGCATAATTTTAATATGGCTGCTGTCGGTGTGATGAAGAAGGGGATGTCGATGAGCTTATTTTCTTCTCCGGGGCATATTGTGGTTGCCGGACAATCCGGTGGCGGAAAATCTGTTCCGGTGAAAGAACTAATCGACAGAATTATTCAGAAATATAAGGAACCCTTCGATGAATAAGCTGGTTTCTGATGGCAGCGTCAAAAAAATAAATTATCCGGTGCTGTATGAGTCCGGAATAACACCTCCGTTATGTGAAGTCAGTGCACCAGAACCTGATGCGGGGGGAAAACGCATTGTGGCATATGTTTATAAATCATCACGGAGTACGGTTTTTGAAAATCCTGACATTGTAAAAACCTGTACGGTCAGGGATTTGAAGAAGGATTTTGTGAACTGCGATGAGAAAGGTGAGGGACAATGAAACAGATTTCTTTATTTATTCCTCTGCTGGGGACCTTATTACTTTCCGGCTGTGCCGGAACCAGTACGGAATTTGAGTGTAACGCCACCACATCCGATACCTGTATGACGATGGAGCAGGCCAATGAGAAGGCCAAAAAACTGGAGCAGTCCTCAGAAGCAAAGCCGGTTGCGGCATCACTGCCGCGCCTGGCTGAAGGGAACTTCCGGACAATGCCGGTGCAGACCGTCACCGCGACCACTCCGTCCGGCAGCAGACCTGCGGTGACAGCACATCTGGAGCAGAAACTGCTGGCACCACGCCCGCTGTTTACCGCTGCCCGGGAAGTGAAAACGGTTGTTCCGGTCAGTTCAGTTACGCCGGTAACACCTCCTCGTCCGCTAAGAACGGGTGAGCAGACGGCAGCATTATGGATAGCGCCTTATATTGATAACCAGGATGTTTATCATCAGCCATCCAGCGTGTTTTTTGTTATTAAACCGTCTGCGTGGGGAAAAACACGTATTAATTAACTGGCCCTGAAGTTGTATATCAGCCGGCAATGCCGGCGGGCTTTCTGTATTCAAAATCTGCCTGTAAAACGAGTGCCCTGTGCGTGAAAAGGGATGGGCGGTAGCGTGTCAGAACATGTCGGGAGGAATATTCCGTGAGTGATGAAGCCGATGAAGCATATTCAGTGACAGAACAACTGACCATGACAGGAATAAACCGGATACGCCAGAAAATAAATGCTCATGGTATTCCTGTTTATCTCTGTGAAGCATGCGGAAATCCTATTCCGGAAGCCCGGCGGAAAATATTTCCCGGTGTGACGTTGTGCGTTGAATGTCAGGCGTATCAGGAAAGACAGAGAAAACATTATGCATAAGTCAGTCGCAGAACATAGTGATTTAATTCCGGATGAACATGAGTGGATATTCAGAAAACAGAAATCTTTGTATATGCGCCGGGAAATGGCGCGTTAATTACAGGTATTCCCTTCATGGCTACCGCATTATTTTTCAACTAAGGAATTCATGTGAATAACCCACTTGAGGCCGTCACTCAGGCGGTTAACTCCCTCGTCACAGCACTGAAACTGCCTGACGAATCCGCAAAGGCCAATGAAGTTCTGGGCGAAATGAGCTTCCCGCAGTTCAGCCGTCTGCTGCCGTACCGTGATTACAACCAGGAATCCGGTCTGTTCATGAATGACACCACGATGGGCTTTATGCTGGAAGCCATCCCCATCAATGGGGCGAATGAGTCCATTGTGGAGACCCTCGATCACATGCTGCGCACCAAACTGCCGCGCGGTATTCCGTTGTGTATCCATCTGATGTCCAGTCAGCTGGTTGGTGACAGGATTGAATACGGGCTGCGTGAGTTCTCCTGGTCAGGTGAACAGGCTGAACGGTTTAACGCCATTACCCGGGCCTATTATATGAAAGCGGCAGCGACACAGTTTCCGCTGCCGGAGGGGATGAATCTGCCCCTGACCCTGCGCCATTACCGGGTGTTCATCTCGTACTGTTCTCCCTCGAAGAAAAAAAGCCGGGCCGACATTCTGGAAATGGAAAACCTGGTGAAAATCATCCGGGCGTCGTTACAGGGGGCCAGTATCACCACACAGACGGTGGATGCACAGGCCTTTATCGATATTGTCGGGGAGATGATTAACCATAACCCGGATTCCCTGTACCCGAAAAGACGTCAGCTGGACCCGTATTCTGATCTGAATTATCAGTGTGTGGAGGACAGTTTTGATCTGAAAGTCCGGGCTGATTACCTGACGCTGGGCCTGCGTGAGAACGGCAGGAACAGCACGGCCCGCATCCTGAATTTCCATCTGGCCCGTAACCCGGAAATCGCCTTCCTGTGGAACATGGCCGACAACTACAGCAACCTGCTGAACCCGGAACTGTCCATCTCCTGTCCGTTCATCCTGACGCTGACTCTGGTGGTGGAAGACCAGGTGAAAACCCACAGCGAAGCCAACCTGAAGTACATGGACCTGGAGAAAAAGTCGAAGACCTCCTATGCCAAATGGTTTCCGTCCGTGGAGAAAGAGGCGAAGGAGTGGGGGGAACTGCGTCAGCGGCTGGGCTCCGGTCAGTCCTCCGTGGTGTCCTACTTCCTCAACATCACAGCCTTCTGCAAGGACAATAATGAAACGGCGCTGGAAGTGGAGCAGGACATCCTGAACAGCTTTCGTAAAAACGGTTTTGAGCTGATTTCACCACGCTTTAACCACATGCGCAATTTCCTGACCTGTCTGCCCTTTATGGCCGGGAAAGGGTTGTTTAAACAGCTGAAAGAGGCCGGAGTGGTACAGCGCGCAGAGAGCTTTAATGTGGCCAACCTGATGCCGTTAGTGGCGGATAACCCCCTGACACCGGCAGGTTTGCTGGCACCCACCTACCGTAACCAGCTGGCGTTTATCGATATTTTCTTCCGGGGGATGAATAACACCAACTATAACATGGCGGTCTGTGGCACCTCCGGGGCCGGTAAAACCGGGCTGATACAGCCACTTATCCGCAGCGTGCTGGACTCCGGGGGCTTTGCCGTGGTGTTCGACATGGGGGATGGCTACAAGTCCCTGTGTGAGAACATGGGGGGCGTATATCTGGACGGTGAAACCCTGCGCTTTAACCCGTTTGCGAACATCACCGATATTGACCAGTCAGCGGAGCGTGTCCGCGACCAGCTGTCGGTGATGGCCAGCCCCAACGGTAACCTGGATGAAGTGCATGAAGGTCTGCTGCTGCAGGCAGTCAGGGCATCATGGCTGGCCAAAGAGAACAGGGCACGTATTGATGACGTGGTGGATTTCCTGAAAAACGCCAGTGACAGCGAGCAGTATGCCGAGTCACCGACCATCCGCAGCCGTCTGGACGAAATGATTGTGCTGCTTGACCAGTACACTGCCAACGGCACTTACGGCCAGTATTTTAACTCTGATGAGCCGTCCCTGCGGGATGACGCAAAAATGGTGGTGCTGGAGCTGGGCGGACTGGAAGACCGTCCGTCACTGCTGGTTGCGGTGATGTTCTCCCTGATTATCTACATCGAGAACAGGATGTACCGCACGCCGCGTAATCTCAAAAAACTGAACGTTATTGATGAAGGCTGGCGTCTGCTGGACTTCAAAAATCACAAGGTCGGTGAATTTATTGAGAAAGGTTACCGTACCGCCCGCCGTCATACTGGTGCCTATATCACCATCACACAGAACATCGTCGACTTTGACTCTGACAAGGCCTCCAGTGCTGCCCGCGCGGCATGGGGTAACTCCTCCTACAAAATTATCCTCAAACAGAGTGCGAAGGAGTTCGCGAAATACAACCAGCTGTATCCGGACCAGTTCCTGCCACTGCAGCGCGACATGATTGGTAAGTTTGGTGCAGCCAAAGACCAGTGGTTCAGTTCCTTCCTGCTGCAGGTGGAAAACCACTCCTCCTGGCACCGTCTGTTTGTGGACCCGTTAAGCCGCGCCATGTACAGCTCTGACGGCCCGGATTTTGAGTTTGTGCAGCAGAAGCGTAAAGAGGGGCTGAGTATTCATGAGGCGGTGTGGCAGCTGGCGTGGAAGAAGTCAGGGCCGGAGATGGCTTAGCTGGAAGCCTGGCTGGAAGAACATGAGAAATACAGGAGTGTTGCATGACCACAACGCAAAAAACGACTGATGTGACAGCCCGTCGACGCAGCCACTGGTGGTGGGCGGTGCCGGGATGCCTGGCAATGGTGTTACTGAACGCAGCCGTCAGTTACGGCATTGTCAGACTGAACGCACCGGTGACAGTCACCTTCAATATGAAACAGACCGTGGATGCGTTTTTTGACAGCGCCAGTCAGAAACAACTGTCAGAAGCACAGTCAAAAGCCCTTTCAGCGCGTTTTAACACGGCACTGGAAGCCAGCCTGCAGGCGTGGCAGCAGAAACACCACGCGCTCATTCTGGTGTCGCCTGCCGTGGTACAGGGGGCACCGGATATCACCCGGGAAATCCAGCAGGATATCGCCCGGCGAATGAGGGCGGAACCATGAGATGCCGGGGGCTGATTGCCCTGCTGATATGGGGGCAGAGTGTGGCCGCCGCCGATCTTGGTACCTGGGGCGATCTGTGGCCGGTAAAGGAGCCGGACATGCTGACGGTGATCATGCAGCGCCTGACGGCACTGGAGCAGTCCGGTGAGATGGGCCGGAAAATGGATGCCTTTAAGGAGCGGGTGATCCGCAACAGTCTGCGGCCCCCTGCCGTGCCCGGTATCGGACGCACGGAGAAATACGGCAGCCGGTTGTTTGACCCGTCCGTCAGACTGGCTGCGGATATCCGGGATAACGAAGGGCGGGTGTTTGCCCGTCAGGGTGAAGTGATGAATCCGCTGCAGTATGTTCCTTTTAACCAGACGCTGTATTTCATCAATGGCAATGATCCGGCGCAGGTGGCCTGGATGAAACGCCAGACGCCGCCCACACTGGAGAGCAAAATTATCCTCGTGCAGGGCAGTATCCCGGAGATGCAGAAGTCTCTGGACAGCCGTGTTTACTTTGACCAGAACGGTGTGCTCTGCCAGCGCCTCGGCATTGATCAGGTCCCGGCACGGGTGAGCGCCGTTCCCGGCGATCGCTTCCTGAAGGTGGAATTTATTCCGGCAGAGGAGGGCAGAAAATGAAGCGAAGCCTGTGGCTGCTGATGTTATTCCTTCTCGCCGGTCATGTCCCTGTAGCGTCTGCGGATTCTGCCTGTGAGGGGCGTTTTGTAAACCCGATCACGGATATCTGCTGGAGCTGTATTTTCCCGCTCTCGCTGGGCAGTATCAAAGTCAGTCAGGGTAAGGTCCCCGACACGGCGAACCCGTCGATGCCCATTCAGATTTGTCCGGCACCGCCGCCGCTGTTCAGGCGTATCGGGCTGGCCATTGGTTACTGGGAGCCGATGGCGCTGACGGACGTCACCCGATCACCGGGATGCATGGTTAACCTGGGCTTCAGCCTGCCGGCTTTTGGTAAAACGGCACAGGGAACGGCGAAAAAGGATGAGAAGCAGGTGAACGGGGCGTTCTATCACGTTCACTGGTACAAATACCCGCTGACGTACTGGCTGAACATCATCACATCGCTGGGCTGTCTGGAAGGTGGTGACCTGGATATCGCTTATCTTTCTGAAATTGACCCCACCTGGACGGACAGCAGCCTGACCACCATTCTCAATCCGGAAGCTGTCATCTTTGCCAATCCGATAGCACAGGGGGCCTGTGCAGCAGATGCCATTGCCAGCGCCTTTAATATGCCTCTCGATGTTCTGTTCTGGTGTGCCGGTTCGCAGGGCAGTATGTACCCGTTCAATGGCTGGGTGAGTAATGAGTCCAGTCCGTTGCAGTCCTCCCTGCTGGTCAGTGAACGCATGGCGTTCAAGCTGCACCGTCAGGGCATGATTATGGAAACCATCGGGAAAAATAACGCCGTCTGTAATGAATATCCGTCCCCAATCCTGCCCAAAGAACGCTGGCGTTACCAGATGGTGAATATGTACCCGGACAGCGGACAGTGCCACCC
>Ga0153948_1001163_pt1 | contig 13680 bp, 16 predicted proteins | sample TSNJ032MetaG_FD_104696 | JGI IMG/M metagenome (GOLD analysis project Ga0153948, IMG submission 104696) | Attine ant fungus gardens microbial communities from New Jersey, USA - TSNJ032 MetaG | ecosystem: Host-associated > Fungi > Mycelium > Unclassified | place: USA: New Jersey, Wharton State...
CCCAAATTGTGTGCAACTAGTGATTCAAGTCAATAACCAATGAGGAATACGAGCAAAGTCGGTGCTACTTACACCAGGCTATTGTCATTCCAATACTGGTATACGTACCACTTATAATGCAGAAAGTGGCGAAATAACGAACGTGATTGTTAGTATGGACAGTGAGCATTAACCTACGTTTGAGGAGTCAATACCAATCCTTTGAAATCTCCCTGTAGTGAAACATACAGATAGCCAATACCTCCTATAGCTGAAAATGCTGCCATGAGTATACCACGACTTTGAATACGGTCGGAAATCCAGGAGAATAAAAGTATGGTGACAGCCGCGCAAGCGTAAGGTGGTACGGTGAAGAGTTGGGCACGAGCATTACCTGAAAATGAACAATGTTAGACCATACTAGGAAGGAGACGCCAGTATACGGACTATAACCAAGGGTCTTGATGATAGTGGGAAGGAAAGCAGAAGTAGAACCAAGGGCGCAATTAAGTCCAAGATAGATCACGCCCCCAGTATATATCTGGAACAAGGTTGGGATCAAAAATCGAAATCGAATCAAGCTGGAAATAGCAAAATCCGCTCACCCTCCAATCCTTGAATGCCATCCAGATATGTGCTAGAGGAGTGTCTCAGTCCTTACAGTACAGGGGACCTGGGTTCATCACAACGTACCTTTGTTGACTGTTGCACCAGTATCTCCACTGGAATGTCTGTTCATACGCTCCAATGCCAATGCTCTTTCGCGTTCATTGAAGAATGATGTAGATTCTGGCCTGTTTGGTAAGATGAATAAAGCAAGGATTGCCAGTATGACCGACGGCGAACCCTACATATTGTATCATTTGCAGCATATCATCAGATGAAAAAATAATGTACCTCAACAATAAAGAGGATTCTCCAGTTTGCGACGCGGGACTGGATGTGCTGAATGCTGAAAGCAATAAGACCACCAAAGGCTCCAGCGACCGCTGCAAATCCAAACCAATAGGCCATCTGATAGGGATTTCGACGTGTCAAGCTGTGACGGATGGTGTAAATAACCACTCACCCGAAGACCCATTTCTTGCTTTGTGTAAAAGAATGCTTGGAAAGATGTGATTATGGTAGACAATTTCAATTCGAAACTGGCGTACAGAAGTAAAGTGGGATAACGGGTCCAAATCCAGAATCGAAGATACCCAAGAATAGTCGGCAAACAATTAGGCCAGGATAATTGAAGGCTGTGGACTATGATGCGGATTAATATAACTCGAATTACTTATGATTTGCCGGTTTACCATGAGAATCGAGGTAGTTCCCCACCCTAAGGCAACACCTGCAAACCATGATCGTGGCGGAAAGAGCTTTGAAACGATAGTCATAGGGATTTGAACAACAATCTACAGGATCAGCACATCGGTGAATACTGTGTTGGATGATTTCAGATAATTGGCACATGCATATGCAATGAAGAAGACTGAGTTGATTACATCGAAAAGTGTTCCTGTCGGGTCACCGCCGAGGGCATCTTCTGGAAGTCCTTGTAACCGCGCATTACCAAGGTTTGAACGATCAAGAACTATGCACGATGAGGTCTCAACTAGTTCTGGGATACAGAATACTCACATGAGCAGAAATAGAGAACACATGCAATGGGTAAGATTCGAAAGTCAAGCTTGCGCACAAAAGCTTTCTCTTCTACAATTTGTTTAGGGTCGAGAGTTTCTGAGCCGACACTTTCCATCGCGGCATCCTGAATATTCTTTTCGTCATCAGGTAGCGTGAGCTGGGGTTCTTCGCGGGAGGACATGACCGGGAACAGAAAGGATAAAAGAAATCCAAGCCTATTTAAGCTGTATCATCTATGGTTAAAGCATCCTACCAATGGAATGGTCGGGCATTCCGATCTCTGGCGTTGATCCCTAACATAGGTATTTTAAGCCCACGTCAGCTGAACAACCATATGATAGCCTCCAGCCCTCCTAGCTATGATCCCCACTAGTATAGGGTCCAGGAACTCAACAACTCCTTGGCTAGTGCTGCTTATGGGTTCTCATCGGCCATAAAACATGGTACGTAATCTGTCAGAAAATTTAGGGTTGGAAGGCCTCGCCAGATCACGATATTTAAAATAGTAAGATATCAGAATTGTCTTCAGGAGCCCATGCTTTTCGAACTTCATAACGACGGGCGTGGACCATCAGCGAAATGGAGTCCGGGGATGGGGTTAAAATAAACAAGATGATTCTGTGCCTGTTACACTCGATAAGTCTTTGCTTGCTTACATGGAAGGGTGAACAGTTCTTTATCCTTGCGTGATCATGTCTGCCTCGATCAAGAGGAGGAAAGTCTGCCTGTTGGTGAGTTCAACTTATCCTAGCCCTGCTGAAGCTGGGGAAACACCTATCTGCAAATGGTGTCAAAGGAGGCCTTTCTACCAAGAGACCTTCTCCTATTCGGTACATCGTCTAGTCAACTGAAAAAATCATATCGAATAGAATCATATAATCCTTCCCAGGATATTGGTGAGTGCTGGAAGGGACTGGCCCACTCTAATGATTTAGGAACGAAGGACACGGTTAATTACTCCAACACAGCGACACAGAGGGTAAAATAGTCAATTTATCTCAGGCAGCGGAAGAACTTGTAGTTAGGGAGCCTTTGCATATATATATACCCCAGTACGCACTCTGTATACCTCAGTTGTCAACTATAGAGGTAATGTCTGAGCTTTATATTTTTCTAGTGAGACTAATATATATCACGTCATTCTAGCATGCCTCACTCTAATATAGCCAAACACCCCAGGTCACGCTAACGAGAATCTCACATTCGCCTTTGAGCAAGTAAGGCTGAAACTCTCGCAACAGACATAACTTGATCCACACTAGTCGATGGTGACATGCAGAGCGACTCAGGTCTCTTTGCTCCTTATGAGTTTCCATGTGGGTTGAAGATCAAAAATCGCCTTGTGAAGGTTTGCCTACTCCTCTCTTCAACATTAATACCCAGCTAAATAATTCCAGGCACCGATGTACGAGAATCTGGCATGTTGGGGTGGTGGAGCTCCGAATGCCTACCACCTTGCTTTGTACTTGACTTGGTCTCGGTACGACTGGGGCATGATTATCACTGGAAATGTCCAGGTCCTTGGATCGCATCTCACAATCGGGCGAGATCTTGTCGTGCCGGATCAGCTGGATGATACATCTCTAAAGTCATTTGAAAACTTGGCCAAGGCTAGCAAGGGACCCGATGGTCACACACTTGCAATAATGCAGCTCTCTCACGCCGGTCGACAGTCTGCAAATCTGTTGGGTGGTCGTTATCCTTTTATGCCCCCCTCTGCGCCTAGTTCTATTCCTATTGGTCTGAGGACTACAAAACATGATTTTGTCGCCGCAATGATCCAGAAACTACTTTTTCAAACCCCAAAAGAGTTAACACTCGCTGAAATCGACGACATCGCAGAGAAATTTGTGCAAGGCGCACGTTTGGCCCATCTATCTGGATTCGACGGCATAGAACTACATGCTGCTCATGGTTGTACGTATTCCAGGTATCGCCCATTTCATATGATTAATGGACTGTCTTAGACCTTTTGGCTCAGTTTCTGTCGCCCAAGGTATAGACGATTTGAAAACAATACCATCCATTTGAATTTGTTTTCTCCTAGTCAAACAAACGTCAAGATCAATATTCGATCCAATCGGAGAATGGGCTCCGTCTTCTCCATCAGATTATTGATAGAATTCGAGCCGCTTGCCCCCCACAATTCATCGTTGGTGTCAAGCTGAATGTTTCTGAATACCTCGAAGATACTATCTCAAAAGAACAGGATCGAGCTTTAAGTCATGTATTGGCTCTTGCGAGCTGGAGCACAGTTGATTTTATCGAGATCTCGGGCGGAGATTATGAAAGTCCCAGTGCGTGCTCCAAGCATTCTGTTCCTCTCTTGTAAACTCAGATACCATGCCTACAATCAGCATTTATGGCGACGAGCCTATCTACATCAGGCCGACAAGCTTTTTTCATCTGGTTTTCCCAAAAAGCCCTTGAATCACTCGACTCTGCTGGATTCAAGTACCCCTCACGCCCTGCCATTGTCGTCACTGGTGGATTTCGGACGCCTAATCTTCTATACTCTGCGTTACGATCCGGTCATACAGATATGCTTGGCATTGGACGTTGCTCAATAGTATGTCCTCAAATACCCAACATAATGGGGGATTTCGAACAAAGGCATGGTAACAGCGATGGCGACATACCATTCGGGGCAACACCTAACTTTTCGGCTTCTGACAAATACCTCAAATGGTGGCCCATTGCTGCTCTGCGGAACACCTTCAGTAAAATTCAATTGATGGGAGCTGGAATCAATTTAGCGTGGTATACGATCACTCTTCGCCAGCTTGCGATAGCAGAGCTCCAACGCCTCGAGGGCCACACAGATATCTCTCAATCGACACCAGAACCTGATTATGCAATGGATGGTCTCTGGGCACTCTTTCGGATGTTCTTTTGGTTACCAAGTACAAGTTGAAGGCGTCCTTACTGATTGCATCCGTTGGATCAACGGATTTTGAAGTTTGACTTGTTTTTATCTTTATTGGCAAGATTTAATTTACCATTTGTTTGTTAGAATAGTCTTAGGCGGTTGGCTGACCAAGGATAGGGTACTTTGCCTGGTGATGCGGGCATTATTTCTTTTCCTTTTGTTTTCTTGTCTTTGTGTTTCCTGTTTTCCGCACTGGATAGATCCTTACATAGGTGACCGAGTGCAGTGTTCACCGACGAAGGTGGACTTCTATCAGACAAGACTTTCATGGTAGCTAGAGTGTTTTTTCTCTATTGTCTCCCAAGTCCTCAGATCCTGTAGTATAGAAGGATTTTTGCAAAGAATCATCGAATTAAATCTTTTCTCTCTTATTTGTTTGAAGGGCTCAAATTTCTACAACACAGGTATGACACATGGCCTATTGATGTGAAAGTCTTACGGGATTAAAGGATGATGGATGTTATACAAGTTCGAATGGACAGCATAAGCGGAGGATCCGATGATGATAACTCGATCGATTATTTTTATTATCAAGTACTTGAGCCGCCCGCGGAAGCATGAGATACCAGTCAAGACTGTGAACAAAGATCATTAACATAGAACAGATGGATTGATGATCTATTATGGGTGGTTACAGACAGGTTACATTTGGAAGTAAACCATTCACAGATCCGAGATTATTGGGAAACACTGACGGGTACTTCGGGCGTAGCCTCTGCACCGGAGAAAAAGGCACGAGCCCAATCATTGGTGGACTCGGGAGGGGGCTGGATGAATCAATGGCGATGAGATGGACTTGTAACTCGGATACACTCACCAAGGACGCAAGATGCTTGTGATTATTGAAATCGAGGAGGCGTACGCGAAGGGGCGGCACTATGTCTTTGTCAAAAGTTCCTTCGTGCTCTCTCTAGGAAGGCAATTCAGGATAGAACAGATTAGTGGGATGTTCCATACCCTCAAAGAAATCTCGAGTCTACTCCAAGCGGTGTTCCAGTGTCCCCTGTATGATTTGGTAGAGTCTGTTCCGGGATCCAATTTCAATAAAGCGGAAACAAGCTCAGCGAGACATATTCCGTGACTCGCGAACCCGATATGAGCACCATCTTGGCTTTGATCAAAGAGGTGAGGAAGAATGCAGTCCCGAATGACGATTTCGGCCCTGTGTGCAACGTCATTTATACTCTCCCCTTGAGAGAATCGTGCATCTCGATCTTCCAACTCGGGGAAGATACCCTCTTCGTATAATTCTTCTAATGTTTTATTATTTGGCATAGATCGTGGCGTCCATGGACGCCCTTCAGCGATACCAAAGTGCTGCTCTCGGAGATTTTCTGTCACTGTCAGAGGTGGTTTGGGCTCAACGTGATGCTGGATAACAGCAAGAGCTGTGCAGTGTGCACGTTGGAGATCTGATGCGTAAAAATTCGTAAATTGAATGGCAGATGCATTGAAGGCAAGGCCGAGAGCTTCTGCTTGCTAGACAATCGGTGAGGTTCACCGGGGGATTTCCACGTTATTCTAGACTTACGCGTTCACCAAGCTCAGAGAGTGGTGCATCTTTCCATCCGGCCCAGATGCCTCTCTGGTCGTAATTCAGCGACGACAATGATTCAAACTACGAAATACTCACTGTGTTATCAAGACTTTCTCCGTGACGAATCTGGTTCGGAAAAAATGAGCGGTGCGCTTGGACTGCTGGGCTGTATGACCTACCAAGGTGACAGTTATCATGTCGTTGGTTCAAAGCTTCTGGAAGATGGTGATCCGACATCACGGAACAGAGTGGCACGTGTATGTAAGATCAGATTGCAAGTAGGCTTGTGTGAATGATATTTCTGCCTGTTGAAGTGGTTTAGCAACCCACTCGCACTATGTCAGGGCAGCACCCCATCACCACCAGTCTGGGGCGGTACTCGCATTCCAATCATTGATGTTGTCAGTACTCACTGGTATGGTACATGGCCTACTTCTTTTGGACTCCCTACTTAATAACCGAGAGTATGGCTTTCATCCCTCAGTCGTCTACTTTACTTCGCGACGCCTGAGGTGAGATATATATGTTGTGTTCTCTTAGACTATGGTAACTCACAGATGTATATAGCTTACATATCTGATAGGTAAATATATACCGAGTCGTCTACTTTACTTCGCGACGCCTGAGCTTACATATCTGATACTGCCTGCGGAGAATCGATTGCCGGATACGACAAATGCCCACATACGTTGCTGGATGACAACCCGTTTGCATGCGACCGGCTGCAGTAATTCGGTACACCACAGAAGATCACGTGCCCCAGACCCTGAAGGATTCTGCGCTTGCATGCCTCCTTGTCACAGCCAACTGAGTGGAGTCAACCATATGGATTGTATCTATGGCATGCACCATCACCATGTCCCAGCAATAGTCTGCCTATCACGATGTGGACTCTATAAGGTCACGTGGAGACATACACTCTAGCACATTCTCGTACTGCAGCTTCACAGTACAGTCTTCTTTATAACAAACCACTATCGCCAATCAAAGGCTGGCCTTAGTGAGCTGTCCAGAGCACAATGGCCTCTATACCAGGCATCCCCCTGCTGAGCGGCCCCCCATCCGCTACTGATTCATCCGACGCATGCAGGAAATGCAACAAAGAATTCAACATTCTTTTCGCTAGGTCCAGAAAGTGTAATCACTGCGGTATGTCGTCATGATTTGCACTTATATGATCTTCCCTGATGTTGTCTTACTAGGATACCTCTACTGTCATGCCTGCTCAGACTTTCAGGCTCTCATGCCACGCGCTGGATCTGAAAGCGGTTATGACCCCGTCCACGTCTGTGGATATTGCATTGAGTTGCTCAAGAGTATGGTTGAATTAGATCCTCCCTTGTCATGATTACTAACCACAAGTGATCAAGTTACCGCGGCAGCCGGAAACCAACTCAAGACATCACCACTCAGCAAACTCATATCGTATGCCGATTCTTATAACATCAATATAAGTCGAGCAGTGGAGAAGGATGACATCATAGAGACCATCATCCGAGTAAGAGTGCGTACATGGACCTCGTATGCCATTTGTCAGCAACTGACTTTTACTTAGAGACCCGATGGTTGTTTGCCGCAAGCGAAAGAAGTAAGTTTAAGTGAATGACTCCATCATCCAGTTCTGATGATGTGCCTCAGAATTATTATCGCAGTAATAAGGTTCCTAATCCATTTGCAGGAGTTCGACCTCGTAGTTTCTTTTCCAGGGGTGGGGATGGACCACCTCCCGTAGCTCGTCCTCAAGCTCAACCAGCATCAAATCCTTATCGGTACAGTGCTACGACAGACAACGCTCCGCCGCGCTTTACATCTCACAGCTATCATCAGGCTCATGACAGCAATTCTGGGGCTTCTCCAAACCACCACCACTTTCCATACGGAGCTTATCGCTCCAATCGTCCACCGCAATCTCCACCTTCATCAACTTACCATTCGTTTCCGTCTGCTTCATCTGCTCAACAACCGCGACCATATCGCCCGCAAGAGCCGCGGTCTTCCCCCCGACCTAACGCTTCATCTGAACATCGACCATCGCCGAGAACCCAGCCAAATCCCACTCCATCAACTCCTCCCCAAAGACAGCGTACGACATCGACTTTTACGCAAACGCCTTCATCTCCGCCAATGCCGACTCTCGATCAATTACTTACTATGACACAAAGCTCCATTAATGCCTTATCCGTTGGTGTCTTGAAGAATATACTTTTCACTAATCATGTCAATGCGACCATGATCCTTGAGAAGAGTGAGTTGGTGAGTAAGGTTATGGCACTCGTAGATGATGAAAGGAAAGATCGGGAGCGGCAGAGATTAGTGGAGAGTCTGGAGGAGGATAGAAGACGGACGGAGAGAGAAGAAGCAATGAGAAGAGAACAAGAAGATCAAAGGAGGAGAGAAGAAGAAGAGTGGCCGAGAACAGGAGGGCGAGAAAGTCATAGAACTAGACTAGATGAAGCTGAAGATGGTACGGACGATATGGAAATCAATGTTGAAGTGGTGGATGAAGACGAGGATCAGGCTACTCCTCGTGACAGGTCTGATAGACACGCTAATTCTGGAGGGCAGACTGAGGCTGCAGTTTCTGCTATTCCACCGGAGACTTCGGCAACGTCTGAGAAGCCGGCATCATTCCTGGAGCGCTCAGGGTTGTGTGTGATCTGTCAGGACGAGGAAGCAAATATTGCGATTGTGGATTGCGGGTACGTTCACCTTGCATTTTTTTCTTGGTCCATGCAGGGTTAAATGTCATTCAGGCATTTAGCAATGTGTCGTGGATGTTCGGAGTTGGTCATGGCGAGTTCTAAGGAGTGTCCATTGTGCCGAACCAGGATCGTCACAGAAGCGAGATTACTGCGGATATTCAAATCTTAGATATACCTTGGCTGAATTCACGTCTTGATGCAACACTCATGCCACTGCGCCAGCGCAGTTCGCGAGAGTTAATATACCTTTGACACACAGCCACTAATTGAGCGACTTATTTACAGCTTCACCACCCAGGTAGCTGATCCCACATGATCCTGCATCTGTCATTGTACAGCGGATCATGCTGATGGCCGAGTGTGACTGACTGAGGCGGGGTACGAGGAAAGTAAAGATAGAAACATTGTCAAAGGTCGCCTTTTGGGTGGCCAGATGTCAAGGGTCATGAGTGAGGTTGTTGCTGAGTGGAATGAACGGGCATTAGTCTTCTATATATGATAACACCTGTTATCACTTCAAGAACCAAAGTAGCGGTCAATTTTGGAACAGATCAATTTCATATCTGAAGCACAAGGCAGCGATAAGACGGTCAAGATGTAGAACCAGTTTGTCTCTGGGGGAATGTAGTTGCCTGAACAGAAAAGATAATCATATGCGGGGATTTCGGGAACGCTGAGAACCAGAAGGGATCCTAGGCTATTCCAAACTAGGAAACGGGGAATGATGTCAAGTTGTCCTTAAAACATACGTCCCCTCTAACTCGCTTCCCACATGTCGCCTTCTGCCCCATCCGCCTCGTCAGTAAAACACTTTTCTTTAATGTTTTCTTCTCACCAGTGCTATTGTGCAGGTCTGACCAGGATTTACGAAACCAGGCTACTTCGGCTTCGGCCGCGACGTTTGTCACAGCGCTCGTTTTCAATGCTATCATTTTTGGCGCCGAACTTGGCGCTTTTACACTCGTTTATCCCTACTTCAAAGCAGTATACGAGCCAAGAACGTATGCTGTTCCTCCCAAGTGGGCTTCTTTCACTTTTGTGTTCAGAGGACCGGTTTCAAATTGATCTTTTTTTTATAGAAAGCGTTCCAACCGGTTTTCACCCAGTCGTTTTCTGTGGCCACTGGCTGTTTGGCGCGCTGACCACAAGACCATTAAGAATGTCACCAGCTTGGATGCCTACTGTTTCGTGCGCTTCCTCAGGATGATGACCAAGATATTCTTGCCCATTTGGCTTATATCCTGGATTGTTTTATTCCCTGCTACCACTGTCAACATTGTCCCTGATCCATCGTATGACAATCTGAACAAACTGTCTTTCAGTGATGTCCCACCTCATCTCTGGTCGAGGTATGCGGCGCACGTTGTTATGGTTTATGTCTTTACCTGTAGGTTTGCATATTCGTTTAACCGCTCGAGCTGACTCCTGTATCAGTCTGGATCTTTTACAACATCAGCAATGAGATGCATCACTACGTGAAGGCGCGTCAAGAGCATCTTATTGAGCATGACCACGCCAGATCGCTTCAAGCCAATACAATTCTCGTTATGGGCATTCCTGAGCGTTATCTGAGCAAGAGCGGTCTCCTTAAAGTCTTTGAGGAACTCCCGGGGGGTGTGCGCAAGATCTGGATTAATCGTAACCTCAAGGAACTGCCGGACATCTATGACCGACGTCTTGCCGCATGTAGCAAACTTGAAAATGCGGAAACTTCTCTCCTTCGTACTGCAGCCAGATTACGTTTGGAGGCGCAGAATCAGCAACAGAAGAACGCAGCTAAATCAACTAGCGCGGACTCAAAGAAGGCTGCGGATCCTGAAGCAGTTCCTCTCGATTTTGTCTCTGATGTTCCGCGTGACCAACGCCCCTCACATCGACTTGGTTTGGTACCGTTTACTGGCCAGAGAGTCGATACTATCGAGTGGGCGAGGGAAGAAATCAAAGAGTGTAATAAGCTTCTGAATGAGGCAATTTCGTCCATTGAGGAAGAAGACATCGCCAGTGCGGCTGAGGCCACTTCCAAGAAGAAAGCAAAGCGACGAAATAGTACTCTACCATTTTTCTTTTGATGTGTATCGTTGCTTATATCTCATGTTAGGCCGCAAGCCCTCCGATATGATGAAAGATGCTGCTGGTGTATTGAAGAATACCGCGGAAGCCGTTGAAGGCCGCATTGTCGGCTATGGTGGTTCGAAATACCCGCCTTTGACCAGCGCCTTTATCACCTTCAAAAAGCAAATTGGTGCTCACATGGCTATACAGGCTTTGGCCCACCATGACCCCTACAGAATGGGTACGCAACATATTCTCTTTTCTGTCTTGATGCCTCTCATGGTCCGATACAGCAAGGAAATATAATGAGATCAGTCCTCAGGACGTCATCTGGGCCAACCTGAATCTGAATACATATGAGCAGAAGGTAAACTTTCATAACATCAATTTAATTTGATTAACCCCTCGTTGTAGATACGAATAGCTATTAGCTACTCCGCAACTGCTGCACTGATTATCTTCTGGTCATTCCCTGGTAATTATTATCAAATTTCTTGAGCCTTTGGATTATTCTGAATCCATTCCCTCAGTTGCATTCGTTGGTGCCATTTCAAATATCCATTCCATCTGCTCTCAGGTCAAGTGGCTCAACTGGATATGTGAACTCCCCTCCACTGTCGTTGGAATCATCTCTGTGAGTACTCAAATGAGAGTTACCAATCGATCATGCTGATAGAAAATTTCAGGGTGTTTTACCCCCAGTCATGCTCGCTGTCCTGATGGCTCTTCTTCCTATCATCCTGAGGCTACTGGCAAGATTTGAGGGAGTCCCCAAATACACCGGCTTGGAACTTTCTCTAATGACCAGATATTTTTCCTTCTTGGTCGTGGTACATTGCTTGATCTGCTCATATGTATCGCCTCTGACGCTCCAATTTTCAGCATTCATTTCTCATTGTCACCATTAGTTCTGGAATAATTCCTGCTCTCCAGCAAATCTTGAACGACCCAACATCAATAGCTAATACTCTTGCTACCCAACTTCCTCAGGCTTCTACTTTCTTCCTGACCTATATTATCCTACAAGGCCTTTCTGGTACTGCAAGCGGATTTTTGCAAATATCGCCATTGGTAATATATTACGTTAAGCTCTTCCTTCTTGGCAGCACTCCGAGATCAGTTTATTCGATCAAGTACGTTCTCGAAGATTGTGCCTGGGGTACACTTTTCCCTTCTGTCACCCTTTTGGCTGTAATCTGTGAGTTTGCGGGTTTTCATCCAATTCGTCTGTAATACTTACATTGGTGAAGCTATAACTTACTCGGTTATATCTCCCCTCATCAATGGTCTCGCATTCGGGACGTTCTTCGCATTTTACCAGCTTTACAAATACCTTTTCTTATGGGTATATGAACAAAAACCATCTTCTGATACTGGAGGACTATTCTTCCCGAAGGCCATCCAACAAGTATTTGTTGGCCTCTACATTGAAGAGGTGAGCTTTGGATGTGGCCCAGAACTTTGATGTTGCTGAATGGACCGTTACAGGTTTGCTTGTGTGGCCTGTTCTTCTTGGCTCATGCTTACCCCCATGCCATCCTCTTAATCATCCTGATCGTCTTCACTGTGGGGTTCCATATGATTATCAATCACTCATATGGCCCACTATTGTATGCTCTCCCTCTGAGCTTGAAGGATAAGACTTATTCCCCAGTTGGGGGTGCCACTGACGATACCGAATCCGAGGCTGGAAGTAGCGGTGAAAATTTGGAACAAGGACAGAATGCAGACATCGAAGCCGATGACGCCCAATGCACGTCTCCTACCAAAGATAAAAGAGCTGCTGCAGGAGAGAGAAATGAGGAAGCAGACTTTGGTTATGCGCATCCGGCCATCTCGGTACCCCAAAGGACCATTTGGATCCCGAGAGATGCACTGGGCATGAGTGAAGAAGAGGTGAGAGGTTGTAAAGAGATGGGCCTCAGTGTGTCTGTCGAGGGTGCGACGATGAATGTGATGGGCAAAGTGGATGTTCCGAGTGCAGATGAGATTTCGGAGGACGTTGCCAGAAGCTTCGACAGATGATATCATAAGATGTCCAATTTTTTTGAGAAGAGAGTTTATCTCTAAAGATTGACCCATACATTTCTATATTTCTGCATAGTTTAATTCTGATATATGCACGTTCTTATTGTAGAGTTTTCGTAACGACTTTACTATGAAGGTTTGTCATTCAAATCAGTTTACACAAGATATACACGTTGCTTGTACTAGGCTAATGCGAGCGAGCTTGTGCGATGCGGCAGCAGGTATATTTTTTAGTTAGGCAAATATATAATGTATTCATGATCTGTTGGTGAGGTCAAGTCTTTATTTTTATCCGTGTTTAACAACCTCAATGTTCCTGCTGATAGACGACTCAAGATTCCCTCATGTGATCAACCAAATTTGAATGTAATTTTAGGCTTTTTCTCCTTATCCCGTCCACTGAAGTCTGAGCCTCCCAGCTCTCTGACGATTGACTCAGCCGTTGATGTTCTGAAAGAAAAATTTTCCAAGATAATACTCGTGATGTTCGACTTTTTGTTTGCCTAGCATGTCTAAAAAAATTGGTTAGCTACGCCTGGAATTTTAGATGAATGTGTGATAATCCTAGACATGATGACTTAGATCTTGAACACTGGTTTGTAAATGTGTAGACATGAATCTCTCTTTTTGAAACCGGTCCTTGATAGCTTTTTTTTGCTATCGGTGGCACTGATGCTGTCTTACCTCCATGTCTCATTTTTCAAGATCAAAAACCACGAATCAACTGGAGTTATGCATGCTGGTGGCATGTTGTATTCAAAGTCGATTGTTACAAGTCGCTTGAGCTGGGATGTGATGTCACTTCATGTGTCAAATCATCTAGA